>Ga0153946_1000036_pt1 | contig 41988 bp, 48 predicted proteins | sample TSNJ030MetaG_FD_104751 | JGI IMG/M metagenome (GOLD analysis project Ga0153946, IMG submission 104751) | Attine ant fungus gardens microbial communities from New Jersey, USA - TSNJ030 MetaG | ecosystem: Host-associated > Fungi > Mycelium > Unclassified | place: USA: New Jersey, Wharton State... | reverse complement strand
CCAGAGGATTTCCACCAAAGTATATCCATGATTCATATCGTAAGCAGCCAATGATGCAACTTTCCCTCAGTGGTTGATTTGGTTTTCTAACAAGGAACACCACAGATGGAGTGGTGGGGAAACGCACCGCCCTCTACGATGTCATGGGTGCTCTATGTCAGGTTGTTGTCGGGTTGGTTTACATGCCGTCATCATGATCTATATATATCATCATCAATTCACATTTATTTCACATTTATTTCACATTTATTTTCTATGGACACGAACCATCTTAAATTGTTCAACTGAAGCAGGATACACAAGAAGAAACACTCAACTAAGAAGTCATCCAGTGAATTACACAGTTAGTTGTACATTCTATGCCAAGCTTCACCAAGGTCATCAATCTCATCACAACCTCCCTTCAAGTAGCTTTGATGTGCATATAGTGTATTAGAGAGTGCGTCAAGGCATATTTGGGCTGAAAGTGACTACGATGACCAAATCTACTTCCGTGCACTGGCAGCTTGCTGCTTAATGACCTTTTTCACGACCTTGGCTTCCTCGACAAGAAAAGCTCGAACAATTCTAGCAAGACTTAGTCACAGCATTGAACACACTCCGAATGCAACTTACCGGGATTTGACACAATCCCCACATCTCGAACCACCATAAGCCCTCTGTACTGTCTTCTTGCGCTTTGAGACGGTGGCATATCCACGAGGTCGGAGGGCAATTACCTATTACAATACAACCGCGTTAACGTCTACACCCTTCTTTACACTCAAGAACATACACCAGGTAGTGCAATACCACAATCACCACACTTGGGTGCTGTTCCGCGCTTTTTGAGGTGATGGTAGACAAGTTGACCACCAGGGGTCTTTATCACACGCCGAAGGTTTGACCTGGTGTTATACGGATTGCGCTTGCGGAGAGTGACACGTTGGGCCATCGCTAGAGCTAACGGATCATGAGCATCAGGTAACAGATATACGAGATAGATGCTTCTATAACATCCCGTCTCAATCGTTCAACCGACATACATCGATTGGAGGGATTCAACGTACATTGACAGGAGATGAAAAGGTCTAGAAAATGGTCAACGACGTATTAACGACGCATTCTGGCAATATCAGAATCACTTACCTTGTCTTGGAGTTGTCTAGGCCGACGTCGAACACCTGACCGGGAACAATCCTGCGGCTGAATAACTGTATAGCTTCCCGGCATTTTCCGTAATGATATAACACGATCAAATCATCTTGTCGCACGAATTTCCTAGGTTGGCGTTCATGCCTTCGGTAAATCACAGATTATCCGGCACGTCATTGCCATTCGATTATTGACAACCGAACGTGTGGCTGTTGAGGATGGGGTGCCGATGACCTGTCACTCAATTTACCTGAGCCCTAGGGAATCTCAACAAAAACAGGAATGAATGAGTCCTCACGATTTTGATGATGGAGAGTAATCCAATGTATCAAGTTGGTAGTCTGAAACTTGGAACATTGACGTTGTCCTCATACGACGGATCAGACAGACAAAATAGCAAAGAGAAATAGCAATTCCTGATTTCACATACGTTCGGGTTAAGTTTCCTGGCCGAAATATGAAGAGCGATAGATCGCAACAGTGGGTAGAACCAGTGAACATGGTTCATAAACTGTGGACGGCATCAAACTCAGGACCTATGACTTTTATGGGTTGTAAAGTGTTCTCCCTAATTAGAACTTTGAAGCTTCCACTCCGATCATACAATGGTCAGTCGAGAGTCTAGTGTGAAGGAGTTGTGGAGCAACAACAATATTAAATAAAGTATTGTCTCCTGAACGGCCTACTGGGCAGTATTCTGAGCCTAGTCTTTGTCAAGCCATTAAACGGAAATGATAACACACGGAAAGAGCCTTTGTGACGAAAAGGAAGAGTTTGTGTGGAGTTTTTTTTTTTTTGAAGTCTACAATTTGTTACACCGGGCTCGGTGGCAGTCCGTATTTGTGCGGAGTTTGGAGTCTGTGTGCTTATCTTATGTCCGGATTAGGTAATATGTCAATCCATGACATCTGACCCTTCGACAAAACGTCCATCGCCGTCGTTACAAAAGGAAGTCCTCCCGGGAAATTCTTATATTCCAGTTGTTGGTGTTCATGCAACGCTTCTCGCCTTCAATGCTCTCTTCCTCCCACGGACAACCTTCCTGCAGGAGCTCACCGGAATCAGTGTCAATTCAGCTCAGCTCTCCTCCCTGGATCGCCCTCGACATCCATTTCTTGAACCGCTGACACTGAACCCCCTGACAACAACACTCTACATCTGCTTTGGAGCTGCCATCCTCCAATCGTGGTGGGCCGGATATATTCGAGAGTGGTGGTCTCTCGTACTTGCTGATGGTTCAAAGAACGAGCAGCTCGAGAAGGCATTTGCAAATCGACAAAAAATCAAAGTATGCGTTTACGAAATCAGACGAGATCAATCATGACATTCGTATGACTCAGGCATTCACAGCGGCGTGGATCACAACGATCGCGACTTCTCTTATATTTCACTTTATCTTCATCTTGTTCGGGGCTCCCTTCTCCTGGTATGTCATCCATCTTTCTCCTACTATGTGTACTTGACAAGATTTTGGCTGTTAGGTATTCAGCTCGCACTTACTCCTTCGCCCTTCTCCTCTCTATTCTATCAATTTATACTCCTGCATTCGTATTTGGCCCCCCCAAGTTGAGCTCGGGTACGGCATCTTTCCTGAAACGTTTGCTTTGGATCAGGTTGTTCGCTGAATTCAAGTGAGTTATAGGTTTGTCCCTTTGCAGTTGATGAAGTGAAATGATGTACAGGATTCGTTCTCCCATAGAGCGCGCCGTTGTTTATCCTGCTATAGGCTCTTTCGTCGGAGCATGGCTTGGTACAATACCCATTGCCCTTGATTGGGACAGGCCATGGCAGGTGAGTCTTTCCATTAGCTCCTACAAATGTTGGCACTACAATGACACTTGGGTACAGGCATGGCCACTGACACCTATATATGGTGCTATCAGTGGATATATCGTCGGCTCACTTGTTTCCCTCGCTTTCAATACGGTTGGGCAGTCTGTCCTTGAACAAAGCTAACCAGGAGTTCATTTAGCTAATTAGCAGACGATATCCTCTAACTTGTCTAATTCTCGATTGTTGCAAACAACGTCATTCTATTCCATCGTATCGTCCTCAGCACAGAGGTTGGACTTCGTCCATGATGCGGAAATCGCCAATAGATTTAGTTATAAACTTGGGTACAATTGATGAGGCGTTGGGTCCTGTGATGTCTGTCTCGGTCGTGATACCTGATGAAAGGGCTCTTATCGCTTGAATGCAAAAGTTAGACTGTACGTAAATACCTGTCGTGACGAGCAGAGTAGCCAGTCCGCCATTTATTCCAAATAAGATATCAGTATTCAAACGATCTCCCACCATAATTGTCCGTTTTGGCTCGAAGTTGACTCTGAATCGAATGATAAATTAGGTCTACCATTTCCTATGAGCTGATTTACTTGGCCTTCACGCAATCAAGCATAGTACTGGCTGGCTTTCCTGTGCACACGGGATCACGACCGAGGGCAAAGCGGAGCGGAGCGCTAATTGACCCTGCTCCAGGAAGCAAACCATGGGCACTAGGATAAGTGCTATCTTCGTTCGTCGCTATGAAAAGACATTCTGGATTGCGGGTCAAGAACTGGAATGCCTTTGAGAGTTTTGTGTAATTTATTTGGGTATCAAGGCCGCATACAACAGCAGCTACGTCAGGATCCAGAGTGAAATCGGCCAAATCAAAGGCAGTTAACGTATTGTCATTCGGATCCTAGCAAAACCATATGTGAACTTCCCGTATGCATAAGACAGGTCAAGGCTCACCGTGCCTCCGATATATGCAATCCCCTCATCTTGCAATTCTTCCTCTAGGCCCGCTTGACCGATAACATAGACTTTCTTGTGTTTCGGCAACTTGACAACAGAGGAGATGTACACTGCAGCGGCGTATGCAGATCCATAAATTTCATCCTGAAAAAAAGATTATATGTTCAAAGATACACAGAGCATAGATTGGATGCGTACCACATGAACGTTCAAGCCCAACTGGTCAAATTTCTTTTTATAACTCTTCCTAGATTTCGTCGCATTATTGGTAACGAAAACGAGTTTTTTCCCTTGGCCATGATAAGAACCGAGAAAGTCATGTCGAAAATTTTGGCGGGGGTCTCACCTCGTTTGCGCAGGATGTCGAGCACTTGGACCACACCATCGATAACCTGATCGCCCCGCCACAGAACACCATCACAGTCAAAGAGCCAAGTATCATAGTCGTCGAGCAAAGTCTCGTAGTCTGCGACTGACGAAAGGCGCAAACTCATCTTCCGAATGGCGATCTTTCGGAGATAGGTGTTGAATATTACTGGATCAAAATGGGCCCTTTAATAAACTTCTCGTGGTCAGATTTTTTTTCAGAAGGTTTGTGCCGAGATGCCAGACATGAATTTCAAATATATAACATCAATAGTTTTTGAACTTTTTACTGAGATTATTAAAGGAAAAGAATGACTAGATAATAATAAAAACAAAGAAAAGAGAAGGAACCCAGATGCACAGATCATATGTAATTTGACTTTTGCAACCTGGGTTTGGTAAGCTATAACAAAAACATAACCAACATGAGACTAGACTACATCATGGTGAACACATGTTTGTTAACCAGAAAGTCAATCAAAATTGTCTAACTCAGAAAACTAGTGCATCACAACAATCCACACAGACTTGGGTGTTACATTGGACTATTATGTGCAATCATGATTCTAACACCCCTCAACCTGTCTTCCAATCCCAGTAGATCAGAGCAGTATATATATAATACCATCTATCAACATTCGCACCCAAGCATAAAAAATGACTCAGACGTTTACCTCAACACATGATCATATTATACACTATAACACGGTTTCAAAGATACAGCCAGTCCTGACACGAGTACGATACCTAGAAACTAATGATACAGCTGGGGCGCATACGATGATCAAAAGACCTTCACGCTCCCCCTTTCAACCTGATCAAACATCCAACAACTCCGCAAGTTTGGCCTACAGCGACTCTACCTTAAAGATCGACATACAACCCAGCGTCCTTTCTTATTTTGGTCATAGCTAAGAATGAATCCCATTATGAGCATCACATCGAATGGAATAGAGAAATATGAAGCAATCAATGAGAAATGAACGTCTTTCAGTCTCTGTTCACTGCAGTTCCGAGGCCCCTGGGGAGAAAGGGAAGAAGAAGCTTACCGGCAATGATAGCACTCCCAACACCACTTCCATCTTCGGCATGGTGAGTCACAATGTTCCTACAATACCGGAAATGAAACACGTTCGTCAGTAGCTTGAATATCATCAGGTTCTGAGGCAGCAGAAGTAGGACAAGGCTTATCAATCTCATACCCGCCTAGATGATTCATATCAAGCGAGGAGGGGAATGATGCTCAAAGACCGGTAGAATACATACCTCCCCTTTTCTCCGAATATGTCCACGAGTCCTTCGTGAATTCTATCCGCAAAACCAGGATATTTCTGATGGTAACAAAGGTCATACAGTCGTTCCGAGGTTTGTCGAGAGAAGGAAGAAAGAGTGACAGATTCAAAGATATTAGTTTATATGCATCAATGATGTCAAGTTGATTGACAAATTGAAAAAAATCAAGTACGTACATTGTATAAGCTCCCATCTGCACCAACAGAACAACCTTCATCAAGATATCCCATTTTGCCGACGATGGCAGCAATGCCGCACGCACTCAGGCGCGCAGCACGCCGACCAATCAGTTTCGCCAAAGCCCGGAAAAATTGACGCTCTGCAAGAGTAGTCACCACAGCAAAGAAGTGCGTAAAGATTCCGATGATCATGAGAAGCTCGTCCGTTGGATCGCTAGAGAACATCATCAAGATTCGGACGTGGGGTGAGGCAACTGATATGGAATCACCGCACCTTTCCATCAGAGATAAGAAGGCAGTATCCAGCGAATAAGGGACTTCAAGCTTGTACGTGTTTTGACCTAGGAAGAGGACACCCTCATCTATGAGTTCACAGATGACGAGACGAAGGATTTCGCCGAGATAGCGACCCGAGATCAGTTTCTGACCCACGTGTCGGGTGAGATATTGGTCTGTTCCACGCGGAAATGATTATTACCTCAAAAGACTGTTCATGAGGTTTGTTGGATGATTCATCAACGATGACATCATACTTTGTCCTCGGCAAGTGTTCGTGTTCAAATGCGTCAAAAGCACCCTAATCAGAGTCAGAGAAGATTGCATCGAGCGCTGAAGTGAAGTCGCTGCATACCCATTCACAATTAATTGCCATGTCAAAATCGGGATCAATTCCGAGGTTGTTGATTTTGGGAATCTCGCGAACATGCTCCATGTATGCTGCATTACAACCTGTTCCGAATATACACGCAATCTTGGATTTGGGGTTCACATAATGAGAAGCAATGAGAGTCCCGGTAGTATCGTTGATGACGGCAGTGAGTTTCACAGGCACGTTCTACAAAAGTAGATACTTTTAGCCAAAATAACAGATTGTAAGGTGGAAAGTATGATCACGTATTTCGCAAGAGATTTGCGGAACATTTCAGCAACGTCGAAACCCTCAGTATTTAGCGCTCCGAAGCCTTTAGTCCAACGGATGAGAACTCCATGATCAATCTTTTTCTGGCTATTGCAAGGGCAGAGTTCAATGAAATCTGTTTGTAATAAAAGTATGGCCTTACAAGCAAGGGTATGAGAACTAGAGGAGTTGTTAGTTTTCCTGACAGAAGGAAAGTAATGCAATCTTACAGTAAATCCAAGGGGAAGAACCTCGTCTTGCTTGAGCGAGAGACTTCCATCTTCCTGGACAAAGTTGGTATCGATAAACGTTTTAAGGCATTCTGCGCAGAAGTCGAATAACTTTTGACCGTCATCCTGCTTTTGATCCTCTGTCAAGCGATACTTGGACTGAGTGATCTCGAATTTGCCTTCACCCTGAAGGGTCACCAGACAGACACGCAAGTTGGTTCCACCTTAACACAGTAAGCAGTAGTGCAGGTGTAGTCGAAGGGATGGATGCCAGCATCACATACCAAGATCAACTGCTAAGAAATCGCCTTGTTCTTGACCAGTTGGCCACCCAAAGACAAACGTTGGGATCATTGGCTGATCGTCTACATCAGTCACTATGATTAAGAGGCCCTGAGCCCAAAACGCACGACAATCTGCTCTGGTTTCTCGAGTCCATTCTCGAGCGCATCCTTGAATGCTTCAACGATCATGCGCATACGCTGAGGGGTCAAGGTAAAACTACAAGTCAAGTTATCTTGTGAGGTAAACAATGGCATAAAAAATATTTAAACATACAGGCTCTCGAGCCTGCGAAGGTGATCTGCCATCGTCCTGTAGGATGTCAGTTATCGTCCTGCGGAAGTGGCAGAGTACGCACTTCTTGGTCGCGTGGGGTAGATCCTCTTCATCCTGAGTCCTTGTGTGTATGGTCATAATATGACCACTGGGCAACTTAAGTGTTCCGGATCCTCTGCGTGAAGCTGGCATGATGATTGTCGATGTAGAGTGACTACGAGTAAAGTAGATTGCTTTCTTAATCGCTGAACCCAATTTGGAAACAATGTTCCTTGTGGGAATGAATTTCCTATGCTGCCAACAGACTTTCTACCTTCTTTGCTGACCGCTAATCGTCGATGATTGGACTAAAGAGTACTCTCAATGTATGTCCTCCGCCTTTTTCCGCATGTCTATTCCTGATACTACCTGATGTCTAGGTCATAGACAATTCTGGTGCGCTCCTCGTTGAGTGTGTGAATATCCTCAAGAACAAGGTCAATAACGGCTGGGGCTCCGTCGGCGATGAAATTGTCTGTGTAGTGAAGAAAGCCCGTCCTATCTCTGCCGCTTCGCAAGCATCGGTGAATGCTGTCAAGGTTCGACGAGGCGACGTTCGACGCGCTGTAATCGTTCGAACACGCAAACCAGTCCGAAGACCCGATGGTAGAATCATTCGTTTCGATGACAACGCTGCAGTGCTACTCAATAACAAGCGTGAAATGCTGGGAACGCGAATCGGTGGACTTGTGAGTGCGGACCTCAGAATGAAGGGATGGGGGAAAGTCGTGAGTCTGGCCCCTAAGGTAAATGCATCCTTGATTATAGAACTGGCATGCACCTGAAAGACACCCAGGTTCTTTAATGTATAAAATTTGCATTGTTCGAGATACTTTCGCTTTGGCACACCACAGTCCACAAGAAACAATACATCAAACACTAAAAATCCTTCAATATGTTCCAGCGTTATAATTTGTTGTGATCCAGAACTCCCCCAAAAATCTCAAAAACCTGCGCCCTCTGGTCAGCGAGGAAGACAGTGATGGCTGCACTTATCCCTTCTTACATTTTCCATTATCTCAACATCATAGCAAGAGAATGAAAATGGAAAGAAGACGATATACATGAGACAAAAAATGTCAAAATATAGAAAACAAATGAGATTGCGAACTTAGAGATGTTGTTATTCGATCAAGCGATACATCTCGATGGTTTTCAATCCCAATCATACAATGCCCAAATTTTGAGCCTCTTCCCACTCTTTGGGGTACAGTTTCTGTGCTGCAGTAGGAAAAAGACTTAGTCGAGCATATCCGCTACGTTTTACGGGATCCTCCACAGCCATGAGAGCCTGGACCTTTGCATTTGGGGTTGCATGACTCTTCGCCAGGGCTGGATTATCGAATTGTGGAAGCGGGACGACTTGCTTATCAAGCCTCGTAGAGAGAACATAAGGAATGGTATACCTGTTCCGGGTCGCGAAATCTGCAGAGTACCAAAGAAAAAGAAACTTACCGATCTTTATCGATATTTAGTGTATTAACTCTGTGCGTCGTCGCGACAAACTTTCCACCCGTAAGGAGCATCAGTTGCATACCTGTCAATCAGAAAGTTAGGATGGGTTTTAAGGCCGATTACGGACGATTCACCGATATTACAGACAACTGCACCTTCAACCATGGGAACGTCAATCCATTCACCCACATGGTTTTGCACTTGTAGACCAGGACGGGACTGAATCAGACATGTCAGGAAGCTTGCCGGGTCACGATGTTCATGCATCCCATTAATGAAACCATCCTTCTCCGCACTCGTCATTTCCGAAGTCACCGGAAAGTAATGCCAAATAGCAGCATTAAACTCCAGTTTGGACGGGAAATAATCACTGATGGCGGAAAATGGAACATCCAACAACTGAGCGATCTGCTTGTTGAGCTCAATATTCAAGTCATAATAGCGTTCAAAAAGGGTCTCCATGATTTGTCTAAAACGGGGAAGATCTCTTTCAGAAGGCCATTGGTTGGGTCCTGAGAAGCTTTACTTCATGTACTTCGCTGTGTTTGATCAAATTGACACACCCTCGTGAAGGCGAAGCCAGAACGGCGCCAGAGCGTCAGCGGGAGGTGGATAGTCGGCACCGAATCGGATGGTTTCAGCATACGCCTATCGATATCAGACTCAAATTGCGAAAGTAAGGATGAAGTCAGACCTTATGCGGTCCTTCGGTCTCATCGCAACGGAAGTAACCACGCAAGGCCATTGAATTCTCAGTCCCAAGAGAACGCTTCCATTCAGGTGGTCTGCCGTAGAACTTCGCAGCAAGACTAAAAGCCTCATCCTGGAACGATTGCTCAAAACCGGGCACGTTGATGAAGATGCCGAACCCGACATCTTCGAGTGCAGATCTCAACTGTTCGAAGTATTTAGGAGGTTCAGATTCTCTAAGGGAGAAATCAATAACAGGGATAGCATTGAAACTCGACTTGGAGGTTGGTGAAACCAAAGTCTGAGAGAACGTTAAAATCCTGAGAATATCATCGTTATTATTTACCTCTGAAGACATTGAATCCTGGGGTAAGTATCGTGAACGTTGGTTCTTACAACTGAATCCAAGTGAGGAAATGAAAGCGAGAACGGCCAGAAAAAAAGGAGGACAAGAATCTTTCCATATAAGAGGGCGAACAGATGGCTTCATGTGCATATGTCTGATGCAATCAATCACACAGAAGACAGAAGTGTGTTTTGCCATAGACACTACAACAGACATAGACTCTTTGAATATGGTGTACATCGTGGGCAGCTCTTCGGATCAGGAAACAAATCAAAGGTCATACTCGTCCGAGAAGTTCGGTCTGGCACCATGTTGTGAAGCCTTCAGGGTCGCTGATCCGCTAAGTACTCAATCCTTACTAAATGTGTGTTGTGCTTACACCTTTTTCTGTTTTCCATCTCGCATGTTACATAATCCGGTCTTCATCGTCGGCTGACTTCTTGTGCACCTCAGTCTCATTTCATAATTCTGAGGTAAGAATAATTTATATTATGGACTAGAATTTGTCACTCAGTATACCTACAGTGTTTATTATCACTCTAGGTCCCTGCCGCTTGTTATAAAAGTGTGAGCTACTGAAAACACTCATGTAAAGATTTCACACCTGGGTTTCAACTCCAAAATCAGATCAACGCCCCGAATCTCAGTTACACTCTGGACTATGAATCCTGCCTTCTCAATCAATGCGTAGAATTGGGCTTTAAAGCGAAGGACGGTGCTCAGAAAATGCAGAATGAATAATACACATTTACCTTGAGTCCGTGTGATACCTCCATTTAAGGCAAGCAATTGCAAGGAAGTTGTGTGCGTAAAGCGGGATGAGGTCTGACTCAACATCATCTCGACGAGAACAAGTTTGGATATCGGAGCTGTGGGAGTTGCGAGCATTGCATCCCGTACATGCGTCAAGATGGTGACAACCTGAGAGCCGCTAAGTGACATTACCCAAACAATTATAAGAAACGATATTTTATACTTGTGCATCGTTCCAGTCATGGAGAACGTGTCGTATAACATAAGTACCTGCCCCCTCAGCCCGAGTAGGTATTTTGCTGTCAACAAGCGAAGATCCAAAGAAATCTCCAGCAACGAAAGAAACACGATCTTGCATCCATTGTGGTTTAGCAGCCCAAACCTATTAGCCAATGTTACACAAGGACAGGAAGAGTGGGTTGTGTTGTCTGGCCTTTCTGGTGTTATCGATAGTCTTATCAATATCGAAGATGGTGAACGTAAGTTTGTTGTTCTTAGGGACGGAAAGGAGCATTTCTTCAAAGGAGCCCATACCACCCCCGATGTCTATGATCGGGGTTGCTTGCTCCTCCCAAAGGTAATCTGTAATTTTGGTTCTAGATGTCTCGACGTCTTGCAACCATATTTTTGAAATACCTTCGCCGATGCCCCCATTTGCCATGCTATGAAGCTGTACCATAGCATTCCCGGCTCTCTTTCCTCGCCATTCATTTCCGGGAGAAGTCATCCAATTAAAGATGGAGCCATTGAAACCAAAACCAATGTTTGCGGCGGTCTTCTGATTTTCCCCTCCCTGAAAAGTGGCTGCATCCAATAAATGTATTGTTGCTTTTGCTCCATCGTCAACCCTATGGCAATGAGACAATTTTTGTAAGAAAAAAAAACTCGATAGACACTTACGATAAGCCGACAGCGTCTTTCATACTCTTTCCAGACTCTGCATCTATGTATGTCCGCAGAACATTGCTGAATTCATTATTGGCAACGACTTGCGACCCATTGTCTTTTTCGATTGTAAAGTATCCGTGATATGCCAAGGCACTGAGAGCAACGGCTGCAGTCCATTAACAAAAATACTTAGATTTGTCGTTGCTATTCTCACAAAGATATCTCTCATCTGCGTTGGTCTTTGAACTGAGCTCGGCCAAGCTCAACCTGCCATTCGGAGACGCAGCGATAAGATCCGCAATGCCCAAAGATGTGATGAGGTTCAGGGCTGAGGACTCTTGGCAAGACTCTGCATAATAAACCTAGTTAGAACCAGAATATGATTAAGCAACCAAATCCCACCTGCCAGGATGGCTGTATATTCCTCTGGGCCCTGATTGGAGCGTAGTAAAGCCAGACAAAGATCAGATATGCGATGCTTGGACTTGTACAGTTGGAGAGGATCGGTGACTTTTCCGGAATACGTGGAAACAACAAGTTCCTGAAGGTCATTTACAATGTCAGTAGGGGACATGAAAATTTTATAACGTGTAAGATTCAATAAAAACTACAGCTGTGAGAACATCGATATTTCCGTACTCCGCATGTAGTAAAGATCAACAGCAAACTCACACGGCGAACAGCTGTCAACCGATCAGCCAGAGTTTGATCAGTCAGCTGAAAGGCTGAATGATATGTAACATCAGCAACACCCTCAGTCGCTGTTACTCAAACGTCATGTTAAGCTGGAATAGAAATGCTGAATCCAAAGCCCCCATTGGTGGATTCAGACGAAGATTCATCAATAAAAGCTCTCCTTGTGGTCTTCGCGACTTGGAAACAAGAGGTTTGAATGATTGTCATTGCTTCACCCATATGACAGATAAAATCATGGTCATTGAAAACTTTGTGTCATTCTTGATGATCCTGCTGCGATCAGCTATATGTCTGCTGATTCTTATCTCTGTTCCCATTTCTATTGGTTTTTCTCTTTTCTTTCCTCTTTCTCTATGGGTTCGAATCAGTTTCGAGTAGCTTGAGCTGAAGCTTGTAAACTTGGTGTAGGACTCTATAGTGTACTTCGCATACTTCCGTAAACCGCTGATGGGCACTATAGGATCTCGAGCGTTACACTAGAAATAACTATCCGTTTGTAACCTCCCCTGTGCAATATTTCAGCATTATATTTTTGATTTCAAAAATGCTGAACAAAGTGCGACATCTGACAGGTACGCTGGCGCCATACTTTTGTTGATCAGTTGACAGCTGCTTGTCCGCCGTGTCGTGAGTAAGTCGTGAGTAATTGTAAACATCTAAAGTTCACTCAATCTGTATATACCTAAATATGATATGTCCAACTCACATCTAGTTGTGCTCAACTCAGACTCATTATTTCTCTTTCAAAGCTAGATAATCTATTACTTCAATTAGACGTCCAATCATTACTACGAACTGCAAACGAGAACAAGCAGTGTAATTAATTGTTAATTAGAAAAAAAAGATGTTCAATCATTGCAATTGGCCTCCAACTATCCAAGCCCAGGAATACGCCCAGGAATACACTAATTTTTGCTATGACTGTCCACAATAACTACGGGCCCTCAAGCTCTAGCCTGACGCCTTGTCCTTAGAGAAGTTAAATGTGAACGATTCTGTATTCGTTGAGGACGCTCCAAAAGTAAAGATGTTGTTGGAGCCACCACCACCAGGGCTAGCAGTACTACCAGGCAGCGGGAATTTAAATTTGGGCTTCCCTTGCTCAGGAGTGACAACCGCCGACGCAGATCCATCAGTCTTGGGAGTAGCACCAAATTCAGCGTTTGATGCATGTTTTGGGGTATTTACTTCAGAGGTGCTGCCAATGCCAGTACCGGAGACACTAGAAGGCGAGTTGCTCGACGAAGCTGGTGTAGTTCGACGTACAGGAGTGGATATGGGGGTATTTAACATCCTACTTGTAGACCCTGGGGTGCTTGTTTGTTGGGAACTAGCGGCATTGAACAGGCTCGAGGAAGTTGGGTTCACCGTGTCAACATCAGAGGAACCAACACCCACACCAAGTACCGGTGCAGGAACTTCAGAAGTTGAAGCGTCCTTACTGGATGATCGTCCTCCGGTCTTTCCAAACTTAAGGAGTGGCTTCGACCTTCGGCTGGGGGAGGCCTGCATGTTCGCACCGAATGTCCTCCCACCAAAAACGTTTGAGGTTCCAGCAACATTGAAGGGATTTGATGTCTCGCCGATGGTACCAAGAACAGACGTAGATGGCTGAGGCATGTTAACATTGCCATCCGACCCAAACGAGGATGTATTAGAACCTATAGCCGGGGTATTTGAATCGCTATTCGCCAACGGCTGCCTCACTTGAGGAGAAAGGGGATTGAAGGCGGCCTTCGATGGTTTACGACGTACTTTTGACCCAGAAGAGTCAATAGAAGCAGGTGCTGGGCTAGAATTTAAAGTAGTCGAGGATGCGTTGGTGAAGCCTGTGAGATTGGACTGGTTTGTGGCACCTGACGAAATAGATGGACTAGGTCGGGGTGCAGGTTGGGAAAATTTGGTGGTAAATGGATTGGTAACAGAAGTAGATTCAATAGCAGAGGTATGGGCACTCATTCCGGTAAAGGAAGGTCGAGAGGGACCTGCGGTGACAGTCGCAGTATTAGATGCGCGCGCTGGAGATCCTGAACGTGGAATCAATTAGCGCTGGCGAGAGAAGTAACCAAGTGTTACCTTGAGAAAACTGAGACTGGAAGGTCGTGCGTGACTCAGGGCTTGCTACGTTAGTATCGGACATCTTCGATGTGCTGGGAGAATTGAAAAAATTTGTCGGTTGGGAAGTACCTGCTTCCGGCCTGGAAGCGAATTGGGGCGAAATGTTAGACAACCCTGATCCTGAAGCCGTGGTAGATTGAAAAGTTGGATGGGCAACAGCTGGTGGACTGCGGGAAATTCTTGATGCTGACAATGTGGGAGGATGCAGCGATTTATTGACTTCTGTGGAAGAAACGAAGCGGGATAACGACGAGGACTTGGGCATCTTTGCAGGCCGAGAAGTAACCTTGTCAACTACTGCATGTCCTTCGGCAGATCTCTCTTCATTTGCAGAAGTGGGGGTAGGCATAGGGGGAAGGGATAATATCTCCTTGTACAGTGTCTCGTTGAAGCCGATCTGAAGGTCAGGCGCCTCATTGTTCGTGGGTGCGGTCCAGTAGGCAGAATTCGAATCGACGGAGAATTGTTCGAAGGAACAGGACACCTTCAACTACCAAAACAGGCTTTTAGTCAACATGATCAACTAAAGAGAGGATATTCCTACCTCTCGTCTATCAAGTTCCCTGTTCAATTCGAAGGCACGTTTCTGAGCTTTAACAAACCGCTCCTGCAAATTCTCTTGTCCGATCAGAACACAGCTCCCATGTGCTTTGGTATGCTCTGCTATGGTAAACCATTTTTCGACATAGATCTCCGGTTTAAGAAGGCGCTGCATATGATCAGAATCAAAAGGCTGAAACATGAACAATAAGTGTACACATTCACTGTAGAGCAGATGAAGGCTCACCGTAGAGTCTGCCAGATCCACCTGCTTGATTAAGTCATGACGCAGCAGCTCACGATTAGGACCAAGTTTCCATTTAATATTAGATTCCACCCATTCTTCACCAACAGCGCGGTCACCATGTTGAGATAATTTTCTTCTGATTGAATACTTGCTTGGCTTCTTATGCTTGCTCGACTTCTTTTGGAGAGGATGCGACATTTCATTCTCAGGATCAGAATCACTTTCATTGTCATTGGAGTGGCAGTCACGTTTCTGGTTGCGACTCGCCACCACATCGGCGTCAAACTCGTGCCTTGAGAAAGTCTGTCGTTTGCGTCTCGAAAGTATAGATTCATCTGCATCAAGTTCACTAGTATCATCTTCATCTTCACCAAGCGTCGAATCAACTTCTGCACGATCACGTTTCTTGCCGCGTTGAGATAGCTCATGATTTCCAACTTCGTCTACAATCATCGGTGACTCGCCACTGTCAGCCTGTATAACTTGGTCCGCGGAAGATACCTGATGCACATGTTCATTTTGAGCTTGTGATCCTGAATCAGCAGCCTTGGGAAAGTAAGCCAGAATGCGAAGAAGCTTGGATTCAAAGACCCTTACCGAAGAGTAACTGACAGGTGTATTGATAAGGAAGGGGTCCGACGTATCTAGCTCAACCGAAGGCGGTGGCGAAGGTGATGGCGAAGGAACACGAAAACGCAGAGGTTGATTCACCGCATCAGGTTTGTCCTGGACTTCGTTCGCTGCCACCGGGTTCAAATCATATTGGCGACCATTCGAAACCCAAGGGCGAAAATGAAGGGATTCTTCTTCACTCGTCCTATGCAATGGTCGTAGATATAGTGGATGGCCTCTAGAGGTATATCCTCTATCGTAACCATTAATTAAACTGAATATACGTTAGACAGTAGTCATATGAACGTGCATCAAACCTACGGAGTATGATTTGCTATCCTCATTTCTGCTACTTGTTGAATCGTATAAGGCTTAGTAACAACTTGCCTCTTATAAATGTTATCCATTGCGAAATGGGGGTCATCTAAATTCAAAGTAGAGCTGAGATAACAATACGATACTAGAGCTGCGCTCAATACCTTGTCGAGCAGGCTCAGTCCAGCTTGTAACCGCATTTTCCGGTCTACGAGGCCGGCGAGCGTGCGAAATTGCTATGTTGAATGGACGATCATCATCATCAGGAATTCCACATTTTCGTCTGAAAGACCTGAGGGACAAAGAAATGAGAGAAAATACGTGAAAGACGAAATGAAAAGATATACAGTTCGCTCTCCTGGTTATTTGACTGCTCCCTTTCGATGAATTCGCGACGATATATACACGCCAGAGTGTAAGTCGCGAGAAAAGCAAGAAAAAACACGAAAATCAAAGCAGTAGGGATCCAAGAGAGTTCAAGCTTTGTTCTCCAGGGAGGAGAAGAGGCTGAGTCGATTGAACCAGAATATCAACCATGGTGGAAGAGACGGAGACTAGAAAACGGGAAAAGAAATGGGAAAAGTCGATCTTTCGGAGTCTAAATCGGAGTATAGATACACGTTGAAACTTCAACGAAACTTCAACACGGTCGTCAGGTGATCTTAAAAGTCAGCTGACTAGTAACCCGTAGTTGGTGTCCAATTTCCCTCACGAGAACTGTATGTATTCATCGAATTTCTTGGCGCAACAATTTTCATTAGGTCTTCCCCGCATTTTTGCCGCATGCTAGGGACAGCGAATAGCTCATTAAGTACTACCTAATCAAAAAGAGTTATCATGAAATAAATGCATGTAAGTAAAAGAACGATGGAATATGATGCCCGAGGTACAGAACAATCATCACCTCCTTTTCATGCTGACTTTGATGTAAAGGGCATCATCACTCTCCACCCCTCCAACTTCGCATCATGATAAAAACTCGGCACTTCATCCAGTCTTATTTTTGCTGCGTTTGCCGACCTGAGCCTGGAAACCACTCTTGATAGCGTTCACAGAACGTCTACTACCACAGGACTCACATGCCATGAAAAAGATACGGTTCTCCTTTGTGAGGAGTGTATCGAGGGATCTGCAGGTTTTGCAGGTTACGTATTCAACTACAAGAAAATGCAAAAAGGTGTAGAAAAAGGACAATCAGAATTTTCAGCAATGACTGTACAAGAGGGCATACCGATATATCGTCTCAGCACATTTTCGACTTGTTTTTGTTGGAAACGACCTCTGATAACTAGACGACCGGCACCATCGACACTTCCTGTTGTACCCATCTCGGCGAAGAGAAATTGTATAACATGTTCTGGCTGTATAGGGATCAGTGAAGATAAGATGAGATAAAGTGAAGTATGAACTTGGCGATGCATCTTTTTGCAAATATCAGTGACATTAGCAAAAATGGTTTTTTTGTTTCCTTCTTTGTGGATCGAAGGAGGAGCAATTGTGTATCGTTTTGAGGAGGCAGAAAGGAGGGCTGGGTTTGCTGCGTGTAGAGAGGCATAGAACCGTGTGAGGAGCTAGTTGTTAGAGAGCAAGTCTGAAAACTGGAATAGCTGAACGAGACGGGACTACAGACCTCTGGATAAGTGTATTCTCTGTCACTCGACACCCAAGCTTCTGTTCCTGCATCCACACCAACAGGCGCATCAGGCCGCGAGAAGGGGTTATCACCCAATTCAGCCTCATCGACATTATCCAAATGGGATGTGTCGACTGGCACGTCTTCATCCTCCTCCTCTTCGTCTGCTCCTTTCTTTGGCTTTGCTCCCTCAGCTGAATCCTTTTTTGATTCATTCAATTCTTTCTCGAAAGCTTCCATATCAAGTACAGCCTTCTTTTTGCTCGATTTCTTCTTCTTCTTCATGTCCGAGAAATCGATATCATCCGAGGTGACTTGGGGGACCTCTGTCGGAGCAGTTGTTGGTGTTGACGTGCCAGAATCATCTCCCTATTATGCGGTGAGACTTGAGATGTAAAAAAATCAAACAAGTTGACACACCAGGTCAAGGGGGATCTCCTTCTTCTTTTTCTTTTTCTTCAAATCGCCAAACATTGCTTTGAATTCATCATTTTCGTCCTTCTTTTCCTGACCTGCCATCATTGCCTCATGCGCCGTTGTGGGACCCAGATCAACGGGATCTCCATTGACAGTCGTACTGTCGATAGTCTCTGGGGCAGGTGCAGTCGGATCAGCTTCAGGACCCAGCGGATCCTCGGTAAAGGCGACTGTTTTTTTCTTGCGTTTCTTGAGTGACGGGTCAAATAGCGGTTCGTCGGCCATGATGATAGTAATAGTGCGTGCCAGCCAATCATGATAGTCAACAAGCGTGGGAAGACTCGTCCGTGGTTGTCCGGTTTGCAGGCAACTCTGAAATATCCTCTGAAATATCCTCAAAATATCCCCCATGTCGCTCTTCACCCGCACTATTCTTCGTACAGCTTCAGCGCAGCCCACTGCGACCGTTGCGTCTGCACAGGTCCGCAACATGGCCACTTTGCGTGAACTTGAATTGCGCCTCAAGTCTGTCAGGAACATCGAGAAAATCACAAAAGTGCGCGTAAATATCTTGTATCTCTCGGACATGAGGCTAATTTAGTATATTCTAGTCGATGAAAATGATCGCTTCAACAAAACTTGCAAAGGCACAAAGGGCGATGCAGGTCGGCAAGGAGTACGGCATTGCCAACTCGGGTACGTCTGTTAATGTTCTTTACATCCTCTCAATTTCAATTTCGCCATAGAGCTCTTCGTAAACACGCCCTCTGAAACCCCCACTCCAAATAAGCTTTTCATCGTTGTTTCCTCCGACAAGGGCCTTTGTGGTGGTGTCCACTCATCTCTCACAAAGGCCACCCGCAAGGCCCTTACCGGCGATCCCGAATCTCCTCTACCTGCCGGCACTCAAGTCAGCAGAGAATCTCCAATTGCCGTCATCGGTGACAAGTCTAAGAATCAACTGATTCGACATTGGAATTCCAACTATTCTATCACATTCAATCAGATCGGACGAGACATTCCCACCTTTGCTGACGCTGCTGGCGTTGCTGATCTCATAATCAAGAGCGGTATCAAGTTTGATTCTGTTGTTCTTGTTTACAACAAGTTCGTGTCTGCACTTTCGTATGAGACTGGTACCATGGAGGTAAAGGGTGAAGAGGCTTTGAAAGAGAGCCGTACGTTATTTGATTTATTTCTGGTTTGGGTTGTTGACTAGAAACCATGTAGCTGCATTCAACGCTTATGAGATTGACGATGACGCTTCAAAGGATCTTTTCGAGTTCTCGCTAGCAAACGCCATCTATGCTACTCTCGTGGAAGGCCACGCTTGCGAACAAAGTGCTCGGTATGTATGATCCTTGTACCAATTCACCTTGAATAAACGGCTTCTCAGTCGCAACGCCATGGATAATGCTTCCAAAAATGCTACGGACATGATTGCCTCTCTCAACATGAGGTACAATCGTGGTCGTCAAGCTGCCATCACCAACGAGTTGGTCGACATCATCACTGGTATGTCAACATCGTTTTCATGCGTCGGTGTGCTCACGTTGTGTCTAGGCGCTAGTGCTCTTTAGGGGATGGAAACACTGCCGGGGTGCAAGACTTAGTAGACATACCTCCTGTTGTTTATTCTTATGCTGCAACAATTATCTCCCTGACTAATACTTTCAGCCATATGTAAGATTTTTTGGCTTCATTCGCAAATCATGTCTGTTCAATCAGACAATCTCATTTCCATTCTGTTGTCAAGTGGATGGAATTTTTCGGCGAGTAACGGTAGATATTATTGTTTGTCTCCTGTCAAGCATAATTTGAATTGCTATAGGTTATAAGAATGAGCCAACTGCAATCGTACCAACTCGATTCCCATGAGCTTCTTCTCGGAGATGCAAATCACATATCAAAACAATTACATACGCTTCCAGTTTATCCGTTCATTCAGTGCATAGTATCCAACTTACTCATTGTGATCCTCGGGCACAGCACATGGATACTCCTCAAGCTCGCTTCATCAGGTTTCCTATTTAGCCGAATTACAGCCCAAATGAGTCAAAAGCCCGAATACAATGTCTGAATCGGTCTCTTGAGCCGTTTTATCATCATTTCGCCACCTCTAAGATATGCAAAAATCTTCTCCCAAAATATGTGACCTTGCATCTGCCAATGGGAACAACAACTGCAAGCTTAACAAACTGGACAATAAACAAACACCTAGTTTGTGGATTGAAGACGGAGTGGTCTGTCAGGGATATAGTCGGTTTGATGATAAACCAGCATCGGACTCGAAATACCTGCAGAGGAATAAAACTGACGACGACGAAAACTCGACTGATACTAAAACGGGACGAACGGTCGAAGAAGGTGAGATCGTAGAGGCTGCGGAAGGTACGGCTGTCGAAGTCGAAGAGGGTGAGATTATCGAAGATGAGAGAAGAGGTTGAACGAGGCAGGATAATATTAAGCTACTATAAGGATGAGGGATAGACGAACCAAGGCAAGATTTGAAGTGAAGTCAGGCACTTTCGTTGGTAATGTAACTGAAAAAGTGCCCAGTGGCGAAAATAAGGATGCAGTGAGATTTGTTAAGAAACCTCACTTTTACCCAGCTCTTCACACAAGCAACTCTTTGACATCATTCGCATTTTGAAAGACGACACGTCCCGTCATCGACGAAAATGCTGGAAACTGGATCCATTAACGATGAATAAAATTACGACGACGATTTGATCAAAGCGCCAAGTGATAGATTCTAGTTCGGCTAATCCACCAGCGCGATGAGAATTTTTCTCGAAATTTTCTTTAGGGATTTGATGCGTATCAGGGTAATATATAAAGCGCTTTCCGGCAGAAGAATCCACAGCTGTCAGAGTTCACAAAAAATCAGCAATGATTTTGAGACAGCAACAAAAATTCTGAACAATGCACCAAAGGCCTTATGCGATGCAATTTCGTGATAACTCCAAACCTCAACTTTTGGCGGTTACGAAAGCGAGAAAATATTTCCACGGATTACACTGCCAATCTATTCATCGTCAAAACACGATACAACCTGAGACTTTTAGCTGAATCACAGCAAAGGCGAGACTAGAATCTTTACTGAACATGTGGACACCTTGAGTAAAGACTACAAGTCAGGCGAAGAAATTTCTGACCTTGTTTATCCCTCTCATTTATGAGACACTTCAATCCTTCTTCAACTACATTGTCTATCTTGATCTTTTTAGTGATCAGGCCTTCAATATTGCCAAATTTTCCTTCCTCGAGGAGCTGAAGAACTTCTTCGTGTATATAGTTAGACCCAACAGTTCCTATCATCGCTGTCAATATAACACAAACAGCCGCTCTGCTAATATAAGCACTCACCAGTAAGATTCAATTCCTTCGAAAGAACCGTGAATATCCACATTGGCCGTAGTCCTCCAAAGGGCAGCATTTAGATACGTTCCTCTGGGACGTAAACTCGAAAGACATGAGTCTAAAGAAGCTTGAACTCCAGCTGCATCAAGCGCAACATGAACGCCTGGAGGTACGGCCTTGCGAACTACGATGGGAATAGCCTCCCGAGTAGGATCAAAAACAAGGGTGGCACCGTGTTCGAGGGCGAATTTACGGCGAATTTCAGCTGGCTCAGAGACGAGGACCATTGCTTGTGGGTCCAGTGATCTGTTGAGAAAAAAGTCATTGTGGTTTCAAGGAAAGACAAGGTTCGCCCTCTGGATAGTAATGAGAGAGGTTTACCTGATAACTTTGAGGACACACAAGCCAATCTACAGGGGTTATTTAGTATCGAAGTCAGTGGTATTTCATCGCGTGCTTACAGGACCGGCACCAGCAATGAGCACAGTCTGCCCTGGTTTGAAGTTAGATCGCTTTACGGCGTGATAAGCGATAGAGAGGGGTTCAACGCAGGCCCCAACCTCCACTGGTAACTCATCACTTCAATTCGAAACTATAAGCAACAGAAAACACTGACAGGGTATCCCTTCTTTGAGACGATGAATATATCGCGTATCGATGGCGATATATTCAGCAAGTCCACCACCCCAGCCACTACATCCCTTCCTGTAGTTAATACCCTGGTGGAAGATACTAGGGAATACTCACGATGAAGGCGAGATGGGGGCAAAGATTGTGATCACCTTCAGAACAAGGAAAACAGTCTCCTTTACGACATGACAGGATAGGTTCTCTGGTTCCATGAAGCTCGGAACCTCATATTTCAAATCGAATAGCAAACTCACACCACGACGTTCGTACCGACAACCCATCTTTTCGAGTCAATTCCTGCACCAAGCTCAACAATTGTTCCGGAAAATCTAGACTCTGATATTTTGGTTCTTTAACAAGTAAGAAAAACCTCACTCATGACCGAGGGTAACTGGGATTGATTCCCCTGTGATAGTAGGCATCAACACTCCGACACTGCATATGTAGTGTTGAAACATATATTTTTGTATTGTTTCAATACTACACATGTGGCACCAAAATATTAATTATGAACATGATTCATTAATGCACCAGAGCTATCAATTTCGGTCTGATGTCGCCAGATGCAGCAGGCTTTGATCTCTTACAATTCAGTTTTTTTGCCCCTCCCCAAGTGAAATTTCAATCGCACTCTAATGCCTAACTTTACGGAGAGTCCTTGGACCTTTCCTGACATTTAATCTTTCTGAGATATCTCTACCGATCATCGATCATCGATCGTCGCTCTTTTTAACCCAATACTCGTATCTGCTTATGTCATGTTTCGCCAAAAGCTCTATCGAAGCTCTATCAGTACAACTATTGACAGACGATGATCATTGGATCCGACCTCCCACCGGAGTTGATCCAGACTATTCTCATACATCTACCAAAAGTACACTATTTGACGCAGACTGCACTCGTCAATCTCGCATTCTACCAGTCAACAATCCCACTGTTATATAATCGGGTCTCGATACGTTCGTGGCATAAGAAGGCAAAGTCAAGGGTATACAAGATCTATCACATACACGATGTCTATTTCATGTTCACTGATGCTCGTCATCTGCTATGAATAGGTCATTCAGTTATTCAGGACACTTTCTTCCAATGCACATCTCGCCCAGTATATCAGAAGGCTCGGTGCGTAGGTGCTCTTTTGACGATGAGTATTTAACTCTCGGAAATCTCCTCAGAAATCCGAGATTTTCCAAAGAATTTGTTTCCAGATGAAGTATTAGGACTCATATTACGAGGCTTGCGAAATTGCACTAATTTGCGTTCATGTACATGGACTCGAGACGGCTCTCTGACCTCCGATATCCTCCTTGCGTTATTGAACCCTTCTGAGAGTACAACAAGGCTCTCATCTTTGTCCTCACTATCAACCCCTGGTCACCAGCTTCGGGAGTTGGAGATAAACGGGCATCATTCGAATCTCTATGATCCGAAGCTATTGTTGAATTTCAAATGGCTGGAAAGAATTTGTATAATTATGCCGACAGTCGAGGTGGTACAGATACTGGAAGAGTGGGTCAAGGTGGTACAAGAGTCGTTGAAGAATTTGGATGTGATTTGCAAGGTCTTTTTGTTCTTCTACCCTTCCTGTCTTGTTTGGAATTTACAAATGATCGTCATAGGCATCGGCGATAATCACAGATGATGTATTAATACGCATGGCTCCCTCACTTAGGAATCTTGAATTCTTGCATTTAACGGGATGTCGCAAAGTCACACACAAAGGAATATGCGCTATCCTGACGGAGAGTAAAAATGGGATACAGAATTTGGGGTTACAAGGTGTATCATCACAGCTGGTAAGAAATTTAACTTTGGTATAGAACCACTTGCAATTATAATATGTCTAGGATCTGACACAACTACTTCCGACATCCATTTTTCAGCCGTCGACACTTCGTAATCTGCGCTCCCTCACTCTCTCCATCCCCCCTCTTGATCCTGACAGAGAGTCACTGTCCACGATCGCAATGCTGGCACCAATTCAAGGATATGATTATAACCAGACGGCCATGCTCTTGCTTGTCCCCCAGTCCAGTAATAACTCCCAATCATCTTCAGGATTCCCACCACGACAATCATACATTTCCACTCTCTCCGATATTCTCACACATCATGCTCCCGTGCTGGAAAGAATCCAAATTTGCAGCTCCCATTCATTCTTCGATCCCTTTGCAGAGATGTCCCGGTTGCTGTCCCGATTGGTTAAAACACACAGAGAGAGGTTGAGGAGAATAAGCGTGTACCGAATACTAATTGATTTGGAAGTGATCAAACACATCTGTATGAACTGCTCCGCGCTAGAGGAACTTTTTGTGGTGGTGGAGCCTGATAAATTGGTGAATCTATGTTTACCTCTTGACTCTCTATCAATGACATTGCTTCAGAACATCTTGGCAGACCATGTCCACCACGCTCGGTCTCTTAAAACTATCCACATCAATTACTCCTCTGGTGACCAGATCCAATTCAACGACGCACCAGTTCTTTCACTAGAAAAAGCTGTCGAATTTGTTAAGCGATGTGATAATCCAAGTATAACACAGTTCGGTTGCAACTCGCGTGTGTGGCTGGTCAGCATCTTTTCCCCCTCATAACTGGCTCATTTGGTTGACTGACTGTGAGCAATTGTTGCAAGGTGAATTGGAAAGCCGTAGTTAAGAATGACATGATCGAGTGCGAGATTAATTTAGGGTCATACGAGTCTTCGGATGTTCCGGAACAGTTTATGGTTGTTCGTACATGATTGTATCCCCATGTGTTACAGCTTAAATAGTTCCTTCGAATACGCTTGTCTTTTCATAATTCGCAATTGACCACATATGTAACATAAGTAAAGTAGCAGGTTGAGAGAAGAGTGCCAGGTCAGAATAGCCTTGGTACATGCAGGATCAGAGTCTACAGAGAATCTGGACAGCTCATCCTGATCAAGATCCTGATTCGAGCTTATGCACCTTTGTGTAAATTATACCAGCTGGATGTCCTTTTGGGATAGTTTACCAAGGTGTATTAGGAGGGAACATCATAGGAGGCGAGATCTCGTTTCGTTTACCTTTACCTTGGATGAGTTCAACTAGGGTTAGTGCGAATAGAAATGTTGAGCCTTTAATGTATTAATAGTCAGACATACTAGGGAGAAAGAGAAAAGCCTATACCTGGGCCACGGCTAGATCAACGAGAGAGAGAGAAAAACTAGCATGAAAAGATGAGTGATGAATGTCCAAAAAAAAATGTACGTAGTGACAAGTTTTCCAGAAACGATAATTGAATCTTCAGAATAATCGAACAGAGTCTCGAGCTCAGATTTGACGGAGGGGTGAGAAGTGATAGGTTGCCTGGTGAGCTGCGCACTTCTGGCTACGAGGCTACCTGACAAAACAAAAGTGGCCAACAAAGTCATTATCCACATTATTTGAAGTCGAGAACAATGAGATATTTGAAATGAGGAGGGGTAGAATGCAATGCATACCAGCACAAATCAAACCAACATATTTCCCTTTATCCAAATACTCCTTTGCGAGTTTTGGTATACCTGTGGTTATAGTCGACATTGTTTGAGCGCCTTTTAATCCCCCAGGGACCACCAGTAAATCGTATTTGTCCTAATATCCAGCTGTCAACTCTGCGCACAAATCGAGAAAAACGAATTCGGAAGTCGTACAGGTCCGAACAGTTTGGGATTCCCAGGATCGAAAACTACATCAGGGATGATCTTCACCCCTCGAGAACAAGCTGCCACAGAGGAATAAGTACTCTTGATAGTCATCAACACTTCTGTAATGACCATCGAAGTAAAACACACAAAATTTTCATCTCGTTCTTCAAGTGTAACATAGGCAGACATAGTGTTGAATCCTGCGCGGACGAGCGTGTCATATGTGATCGTGCTGTAGAGCAGGTGTTGCGTAACAGGAACAAGAAGCGAGGACAGGAATCCCTACAATTCCATTTCCTCGGTACCATCTGCAATAAATACAAGTGCTTTGGGAGGTTCTGGGGTGGAACTCATGTTCAATTATGTGATTGTGAAGAATCAAGAAGTGATTGATCTGGTGATGCATTCAATTCCTACGAACCAAGTGGGAAAATCAAATCCACAAAACTAGATTCATTCATTGCATGAATATGGCTACAAGCTACTGTTGTGAGATACAATATAGGAAATCTGTCGCTAGGAATGTAGAGCCTAGTCTATCTGGGATGACCCTATGATACAATGAGATTTGCATGACGATAGTCAGGATTCAATAAGACGAATTAAAAAGAAAAGCAAAAGGAAGCCATCAAGTACGAATCGGGATTCCGGAACACCGTTCGAGTATGAGCTTTCTCAAAAGAGAAGAGAAGAAATGGGAATGCCCATTAATGCTGATTAAGAACAGCCAGGTTAAGAGCACCCAGGAGAACCTCCCACGCAAGGTCAAGCGTGTCCCACAACTCATTGTCAAATAGCCCAAGGCTGACCATGTCTTGCCACAAGTCTCTGACATGTGCGGTGAGTGCTGTAAGCTGAACAAGATTGCCACTGGTGTGGCGACAAAGGAGGACTGCGAGTGAGTGCACGGTATCTGGTGACTGAAGAATAGCAAGAACGTTTTGGTGTGTCAAGCTTGGCTGGAAAGAAGATGCTGGGAAGCCAAGGGCAGTCATGACACCGTCGAGGCGATGAGTGTAGAGATATCGATGAATGACATGGAAGGCAGCCGGTGATGGGAGAGTCACGGGGAGGACGGGGAGCGCGAGGTGCCCGTTTGCAGAAGGAGAGGGGTTAGAAGGAGGAAGCGCAGGAAGGCGTGCACAGTTTGCGGCCAGAACAAGTGCGTGGACAGCAAATACATAAACATGGTCAGAATCTGAACGAGAAGACTTTGCTGACGAGATAGCAAGGATATGCGAAGGATACTGAACCTCATCCGAAGGAATGGTCAAAGAAACTTTGAGGACAGAGGGGATCTGCGAACGGGGAAGGGTAGGTGGCAACGCAAACGCATTGATGCCGCGCGACAAGGGGCCAGGATCCTGGCAGAGTCCACGGCGAATGTATTCGGAGGGTACGTCTGCGAGGTCTGGCGACACAGCAATAAGTGCGTCACGAGAGACATCAGTGAACTTGGGACGCGAAAGGTTCCGAGGCAGTTGTACGGTGGGAAGAGAAACTGGGAGATGTTGGTGGTGGCCAGTGTATTGCGAGTGTGGGGTTGCAACTTGGAACATTTTGAAGCTGAATAGCAATAGTTGTCTATGTCTGCGTAATTTATATGTCAAAAGCATTACATATCGAGAACAAGATCTTTGCCTTTTTCTGGTCCTTCCTTTGTCAACGTTTCCTTTTTGGTTCCATCCGAGCCGGTACCCTTGTTCTCAATTTTTCCTCTGGCTACCCACATGGCTCCCGATCTGTTTTGCATGTCTTCACGCAGCCCGGTTCACGCTTCAGGTCTCCATGCAGCCCGGTTCGCATCGCACACCTTCCAGGCCCAATGGAACCTTGGGATCAGAAATTTCCCACGCGATCCAAATTGAGCCAGACATCAAGCAGTATCTTAATTAGGTGATGGCTTTGTTCTGAGGTTGGACGTTCGCTTGACGAAAAGCGTTTATCATTCCAACTTGCAGTCTTTACTCTCCTGCTAGGTTCTAATCATTGTCCCTTGTATTTTCTGAGCTGATACTTCAAATCAAGAATTAGCTCAGAAAATACAAGGGACAATGATCAGGAATAAACATAAAAATATTACCAGAAGACCCTTATTTAGTCTGTTACCTCGATTTTTTTTTTTTCATGCAATGGAAGAGACCTAGAAATACCCACATCCAGACATCTTACTAGCTGTTTGAATGTGGGTCTCTTGATGAGTGACAGGTGCTTTGGAAGCTCTGTGTACTGCCAACTCAGGGGAAGAGTTGGGTATTTACCCTGCAATCTTGTGATAGACTATTAAGCTTAGTGGTTAGAGCATATGGGCTAGTTACCTAAGGTCACAGGTTCAATTTCTGTCTGGGTCACTCTCCTGTCATCCTGACATCTTTCTAGGCCTCTTCCATTACATGAAAAAAGTTGAATTTTCTTCAAAAATATCACTTGTGGTAATTGGGATTACCTTTTCCCTCTACAAGCAAACTTTCATCATTGTATCTTCTAACAATGATCCGATCATTTCGTCAACCTTGGATGATCAAAGAAGATACTGGTGACCCAGACCTAAGTTATGCATTTCTTTAGACTGCTGAGCAAGATCTAGTTGGTCTCCTGTTAATCATACCAAAAACAATAACTCTGGTCTGTTTTCTAAGTTCTCTCTTCCTCCATTTCTCTCTTTACTTCAGTCCTCGCATGAGGGTGGCCTAAATAGCCACCTAACTACTGAGGCTCACCAAATCACTGGTCCATTCTGCTCCTCAACCCAATCACATGGTCAGACGAACTACTGATTGATAAGTTACACCGGTGCCTGGAAAAATTACCCACAACAGGGTTGCTATGCACAGGCCAGCCAATGTCACTCCAACCAACACCCCACTTCCGAGGCCTTAGAGGCAAACATAGATTATATGGATGCCTCATACAATGTCGCAGGCCATGGCCATGCAGGATACTTTCATAGGAAATTTGGCCCAGCAGCCTGCCCATGTAGCACACCCTACCAGACTCCTCTCTGACATAAATCTACCATCGATAACAAACCAGTAGAAAATCGCTCTGAAGACGGACTTGAAGGCGAGCACCCTACGACATCATCCAGCCCGATGTAATTAATTCCCCTTTTCTTCATAATTACTGCCATAATAACGCTTTCGAACATATTGCTACCCTACCCATCTGCCAGAAAACCCTGCCCACACCTTACTTCTTTGGTCACACGCCTCTTGTAGATCTTGACATTGGGCCCTGTCTAGGCCCTCTGCGTCTTAGCATTATCTTACTTGTTGCGAATCCAAAAAAAACTGGGATCACCTGACACGATGTTTTTGTGATCAGTATTGAAAATTCTGCAACGAGGCAAACTGCATGGAAAAACCTACTGAAACCAGCAAAATATCACAAAATATCACCCAACATGGTGGTAATGTCTCAACAAGTGGTATTTTGGAAATCTGATGGCTTTGGACTACAACACTCCTGTGCGAATACCTAAAAAGTAAATACTAAAAGTGTAATCAGTTCTGCTTCTACATACACCGATTGATCCGTTCACTCTGAAATTTCGGACTTCACATTATATTGATTCAGGCAGAAAGATCATCCGAAAACATAAGTTAATCCTGCAGAAGTTATTTGGCATGCAAGACAAAGAGATCCCAGCCCCTTTGCCGCCAGCCGGGACTGACTCAACAGCATCCTATATATAGATTCTGGACTACGTTCATCTCCAAAGGGAAGTCGTAGAGACTACTACTTTGGCTGATACAACATTGTACCCATATCCGATATCTCGGGTATACGGAATACTTATCCATGATTTCAGGAGGATTTTCAAGCTTTTGGAGCATCGCAGTGTTGCAATGCATGATTTTTCCGTAATGCATCTCTAGTTTGATAAAAATACCGGTGTTCTTGCATCATGAATATTACGGTAGGAACAGAGGAGCGAATCCTCCCAAAGATAGTACAGCTATGTATACATGCGAATATGATTATAGTATGACTATAAGCCTGCCTCCATCGAAGATCCGAGGACAGACAAGCTGCCTTAAAGCGCTACAGAGATAGTAGGTGATTAGGTAACATCATTGTTCATGACCATGGAATATGCGCAGCCCAGAGACAGATTGGTGTTAGACTTCAGATTTGATTAGAGCGACTGCCTTTTCAGACCGCGGTTTAATAGTACATTGAAAACTCGTTGGATGGCTGATGATAACAGCGAAGATTAACTGCCGTAACCTAGAGAATGCAACCAGCACTCTACCTTATTACACCAGTTGTCTGATCCACAATAGGCTCGATGACATGACCATCTTCCACGTATTTAGATATGTTAAAGACGGCAAGGGTCATAACGCATGAGATAAAGATAGAAGCATCTGCCATGATGCGCCCTAAGTGAAGAGCCAACCGTCGGATGTAGGGTCATTTGAGTTAATATGCTAAAACACACCTGGGCAGATCCTGAACCAAACAGGTATTAATTACCAGAGAACAGAGAAAGTACCGACAAGGACTTGCCTTCTTCCGAAACCGAAACATATTTGCCTGGGGTCTGGTTCTGGGTCCGAGCCAAGGAACCTGCTCGGACGAAAAACCATTGGGTCCGAGTAGATTTTTGGGTCATGTTGCATCTTCCTACAAAGAGCAATTAATTTGGATCATTGTGCTTGGAGTGGGCGAACAAACCAAATATTCGGAATTATTAAAGAGCCCTTTGGGATGAAGTATCCATTATGAACATCGTCTTGCGTGGCAACATGAGGAACACCTGTCCATGGATAAAATCAAATTCGTGAATCTCATCAACTGGGAAGGTTAGAGTTATGACTTACCCGTTGGCACTACAGAATGCCATCGCATAACTTCTAGTACCACGGCGTTCACGTAAGGCAAGTCATCTCTATCAGCAAAAGATGGAAGCCTATCTAGTCCTATTACTGAATCGATCTCGGCCTGAGCTGCAGCAGCTACTTCAGGATACAGCGCCATGGCTTTGAAGAAAGCGTAGATCGCAGAGACCGTCTGACGTGATAGAGTTCAATTATGAGTAAGTCAATCCTTTTCTGGAAAGGTGATACATTCAGAAAAAGAAACACTCACGGTGTCGGCACCCCCTGAATAAAGGGAAGCAGCAGACCATTTTATGTCGAATTCCTTTTCGAGGTTTATATCAGGTTCTGATAGAAGATTTGCTGTGAAAGATGGTGCTGCAGCCCCTGCAGCCTACGAAGAGTCGATGACGACGAAGTACATGTGATTCACCGAACGTACCATCTGGCTCTTCACGTATTCATAGGGAGCTTCTACCGCCTGGTTCAATGTTCTCGCCCATTCCCGTGCTGTCTTTTTGAAACCAGTTCCGGGAAACCAGTCTGGAAGTTGTCGCACTAAATTCACCAGAATCACAGGTTGCCCAACAAAACCGTGCATAAAGCTCACGTTGAGGAATCAAATTGACCATAAAGCCGCCTGGGGCAGTGGCCAACGAAAACTGATCTGTAGCTATGTCAGCAAGAGTGACGAAAGGATCTTCTGTCTCATAGACTTCGTAACCATGAGAAATACGGAGGATAATGGCGCTGGCGGTTCTTTGAATTTGTCAACATGGGACGCCTTGTCAAGGAACAACACTACGTACCTGCGGATATGTGTTGCCAGGTCTTGGGGTGTGTTGAGTAAGTGTTTCAGAAACTTGCGAGTTTCAACTTCCTCGGTAGGATAAAATTGAGACATCGAAGTAGAGTTTCCAATCAACTTATGGAACAATTTGCGATAGCGTCGAAATCGATCTCCATATGGGATCAGTACCAGAGTGTTCTTCCAGCCAACCATTTCTCCGCCCATCTCCATGATAGGCCTGTCAGAATAGATAGAGCCCTTTTTCTCTAGCATATTCGTTGCAACCTCTGCTGAGTTCACGATTATCATCCGCTGACCGAAGATGCAGACGGACACAATGTCACCTGAGTTTGCTGAGAGAGTGATACAAAACCTGATAAAATTGTGCACCTACCCCACTTTTCACCCCAGCTTGCGAATGTGAGCCATTCCTTGGAAGACGGCATGGCCAACAGATTTCCAAGAAGAGGCCATTGCCTAGGGCCTGGAGGCAGAGGGACACTAAGCCTTGGACGCAAAAGTCGTCGGATGATAATAAAACCGAGGAACACGAGACCAAGGTCAAGGACACAGAGAAGTCTAGTCATTTGCGTTGTCCAGGAAATGATACTTTGAACGAAGATCAAGATCAAGGAGAGCAGTAGAGAATCAAGGATACGCAAGGGTTTATATCCCATTTGGCGTACACCAGATTGCAAACGACCGTCATGTTGCTAAAGTCGCGATGTATAAGATCAGATCTCACACTAAGTCCTCGGAACGCCGCCCAGGACCCACAAGCGCCGCTAACATCTTGTACCTGATCAAATCACTTGGAAATCCAGCACACGGCCGGCCGGCTCCGTTCCCTGGCGAGATTCTCGTACTTTGATGCTATAGTTTCCGTGCACACCGGTTGTTCTCCCGAGACCTGAACCAAGCCAATCGCCAATGCAAACAGAGCCCCCTACTATATCTTAAGTTCCATGTACTCCTGTAAGATGTGTGGAAATCTCCTCTTGTCCTTCCAGGTGTTTCACGAGAGGTGGAGCTATCTGAGTTGTAGACTCGCTTCTCGGCTGTAAAGTCATGACAACGCAGCCCCTTACATAAAGGACCACCTTGAGTAAGCGTTTATGGAGCTATCTTGGAAGCCGAGCCACAATGTGCAGTGTCGGCAAATCCGCGTATTCGCCACGATTCCGTCGTGAGAATCGAGGCGTAGTGACAGTAGAGCAGGATCGTGCTTGAACGCAAGAGTCATGTTGATAATATTTGATACGTGCACAATGATATGATTACATCGACGCATATGTCGAGCCAGTCGAAGCGAATCTTAATCCACTGATACAGGACCTGAAGCATGTTGAAATCGGCGGTTCTAGCGCCCAGCAAGATAACTCGGGGTTGACAGCAAGGTAGAGGGCACCAGGAACACACACTTTACGTGGTCATGTCATTCTTGAAGCTGGAGCTCGTTGAATGGCGTTCTTAAATCGTTCAGTAAACTGAAGACCCAATGGAATGGCAGCTGGGAAAAAGAGGGAACAATGACAGTGTAGTCATCATTACCCATCTAGTCTAGTCAGAGGCCATCCAGAGGGATGGAGAGCCAGAGGATGTTCAAGCCCTGCAGTCGAGAAGTAAAATCTATACTCGATAGGTGCAGGACAAGGAAATCATAGGATAAAGCTAAATGATATTGCCCACTACTCGTGGGTGTATAGCGGCGCACGGTGTTTTGTCATGTGACCTCTGACAGATACACCTGTGTATCAATTACCGTATTTTAAAGCATATCAGCATGTAGCCATGGAGGAAGTATTCTTTGTGTTGTGTCAGATTACAATCTCAATTAGAGGTCAGTTTCAGGAAATTACTATCATGAACACAGAGCGGTATATTTCCCACATTTTCCAGCACTTTCTGATGAGTTACGTAATTTATCCAAGGATATATATAAGCTTGATAGCGGTAGATAGTAAACGAACGTTTGACATCAAGTGATCTTTTCTTCGGCTATCGATATGGCTTTGCAAAGGCCTATTACATATTTTGAGATCAATATTGGCAAAAAACCCGCAGGTCGCATTGTATTTTCTCTGTATAATGATCTTGTCCCTAAAACAGCAGAGAATTTTCGTGAGTAAGATCCTAGTAATGCCTGTAATATCGAGATCAACTCAGAAAATAGGTGCATTGTGTACTGGTGAAAAGGGTGAAGGCGAATTGGGAAAGCCCCTACATTTCAAGGGGTCGGGTTTCCATCGAGTGATTAAAGGGTATTGAGTTCGAGTCGCTTGAGTGAACAATCTAATTATCGTTGTGGCACAGATTCATGTGCCAGGGTGGCGACTTCACCGCGGGAAATGGCATGCTCTTCCTTGAGTTCGAGATTTCTCTTCACAAACTGACAGTAGTTTGATATCAGGTACAGGTGGTGAATCAATATATGGAGAAAAATTCGAAGACGAGGCTTTCCCGGTGAATCACACGAAACCATTCTTGCTCTCAATGGTACTAGCTCCTACCGTGGCTTTGTGTACATCATTCATGCCTCATGTTTAGGCGAATGCCGGCCCTAACACCAACGGTTCACAATTCTTCATCACTGTTGCTCCAACGCCTCATCTTGATGGAAAGCACGTCGTGTTTGGGGAGGTCATTAGGGGGAAATCAACCGGTAATGCACCCTCTTTTGGACTAATTCGTTTTCCAACTGAATAGATTAAGTTCGCATGATTGAGAACAATCCCACCTCCGGTGGAGACGTTCCACAGGCTGCTGTAACAATCACCGACTCTGGCGAGCTATCCCCTGACGATCCCTCTCTCCTAGAGCAAGGTGCTGCAGTAGGAGAGGATCCTTACGAGGACTATCCGGATGATGAAGACCGTGACTTGAGTAAACCTGAAAGCGTTATCGAGATCTCTATGATTGTTCGGGACATTGGTAATAAGCTTTACAAAGAAGGCAACATCGACCAAGCGCTTCAGAAGTATCAAAGTGCGTATTTGGGGTGATGTTCATCTTCAATTCCGCCTTGTTCACTAATCCGGCTAGAGTCTATTCGCTACCTCGACACGTTTCGAGAGATTCCTGAAGATTCGCCCGAAAATTTGAAGCAAGCTTACTCAACGTTGCTTATAGCTCTTCTACTAAATTCTGCTTTGGCCGCGATCCGTTCAGTTCCTCCTTCATCTAGTAATGCCATCATTGCTATTGCGAACACTACTCGTGCTTTGGACAACTTCGAACTGAACACCGCGGACAAAGGTCAATCACACATTTAATATCTGTGATGGATTTTTTCGCTAATCACATTCTGTAATTAGCTAAAGCATTGTATCGCCGTGCATTGGCTCATGGCATCATGAAGAGTGGGGATGACCAGGAGGAGGACCTGGTTGAAGCGAACAAACTCGTTCCTGAAGACGCGCTTATCAAAGAGGAATTGGGAAAGGTAAGAAAGCGTAAAGCAGAGCTCAGGCAAAAAGAGAAGAAGGCGTTCAAGAAAATGTTCTCGTAAACACTTAAGAGACGATACAAAAATAGTTGATCAGTGCACCTCACACCCCCTATCAAAGTATTGTCTTCATGTGATGAATTGGAGGAAAAACTTCCGTTTCCCGATAAGTGAGATTGGAGGTGTTGATGTTTCAGGGTCATCTCGCATAAGGACAGCGATGAAGATGTCAGCTACCGAAGAGAGGTCATCAGTAAGCGTGTTTGTACTGATGAGCCCTGGATCAAACCAACCGATCCTTTCCGCATAATCATGAGCTGTGGAAGACTGACACAAAAAATGCAAGAACGCAGTGATAGTAATCCAAACCTGTGCATGCGGACTATGTCAGGCAAAACCATGAGCTGAGAAGCTTTACTCACATTGACTGCGGCCGGCAGAAGATCATCGAGACACTGAGTATTGGAAGTTGGTAGATCGAAGATGAAAAATGATGACGCCACTGACCTCAAAGGCATCGTCGCGGCTGGTCATCTGAATGCAACGGCCATGTAATTTGGTTGGTATGATAGGCTCAATCAAGGAATCTAGAAGTCGAAGGAGAGCATGTGCGAATGCATGCGGGACTCTGGCATCACTTTTGGCTTCCTGGAGGGGCCAGGGGAACTCATCACCGGTATCGAGGCACTAGAGACATGAGGAATGGACGTCATGGATATTGAATGAGTGATCGTGAATCACACACTTCACGAATCACTGTGATCATTTCTTCATCAGGAAGTTGTACAAAAAGATCCTCCTGCGGTTCATTGTTGCCCATAAGTCGGTTTACTAGCCGCATTACTTCTCTGGGAGCATTTAACGAGTGGTTCTCCGGCAGTAGTTCTTCCGGCGATTCCAGCGTCCGTATCGGCCCGGGAAGCCGAATCAATGTTTCCAGCTTATTTCCATAACATGAAGGTACTGGATCAGAGTAGAGCATGGGTGCACGACACAATAATCCGAAAAATGAATTACTTACGATATTCCCCAGAGATGGCAATAAAGTGATCCTTTCCAAAGATAGTATGAAGTATAAGGGTTCCCTTCATATCGCGAGGACAAAGGTTGAACAGTGGGGAAAAGCGTTTTCCTATGTGGATCATCACAGAAATCGCCGTTCTTTCTCCTGGGAGAAACAAACCCTAGTCATCATTGGCATGTGTTTCACAAGTGAGTATGGGTCAATCTCACTGCCTCTGGTTCTATCAAAAGCCAGCCTGGATCTATCGCAGTGTGTCAGTCGGAGGTTCAAGTGCTACACTGCCATGGCTTACGAGCTGGCATGTCTGGTTGGGTCGGAACAAATCTCCATGCACAAGGAATCTAGCCTTCAACGCTTAATGAATGAGAGAAAAAACATGATTTTTGTTTACCTTTCCAACATTTTCAATGGTAATTTTCCTAGTTTGACGACTGTCAAATCTGTATATTGATATAAGTACTGGCCGACCCTGCTTTCTTCTCAAATACCTGATCTTCCCGAAATCCAGAAAGCCCGTATCAACCTTTATTATAGGCCTGTCATGAGAACCTTCCAGCTCACGAACTTCATGATAGAGATGTCCAACAGCCGTATCATAATCCAGGCGCCTGTAGAATTCAAACTAGTGTAACAATCTGTCAGCCAAGCAGCAGTCTTAGAAATAGACAAGACATGCATCAACGGAGAAATCAGCAGCAACTGGCCGATGATCGCTCATTGTAATTTTCGGATAACTATTAGAGCGTTTTTGTCGCACATTGCAAAAAGGGCTGGGCAAGTGAAGGATGCGATCTGTCCAGGCGGGCCGTCGTCTACAAAGGTACGCATGAGCAACGGGCCGATGTAATCAACAAAGTTCTTGCTTTTGATCGTAATCAAGCTCATCCACGCCTATGCCTGAGCTAACGCGATACGTTCTAGGGATATGTTTAGGAAAGAAGGACAAGTTTTGAAAGGTCGACAACGTACGGCAGGTAGGAAATTGGGTATTCCAGGAAGCCATTGAAAGCCTTACCACCTGATATAGACTTCTTCAGCTGCAAGAACCATTCATCAGTCATGGGTCGAAAAGTACAGCAAGCCGATTCACCTGATCGTAGCGAAATATGACTTCTAACCGACCGTCCCATTCCTTCTCTGCGAGTAATCGACGAAGTTCAGGATCAGGAATATCAACACGATAGTTGAGGTCTGAAAGCACGAAATCCGTAAACAACCCATTCGACAAAATCCAGACACCCAACCTCCCTGGGAGAAATTTGAGGACATTACTAAGAGCTTATTTACTATACTCACAAACCAAAACAAGGCATCAGTTTCGTATAGACTAACGACTGACGAGGCCTCTGGGCTGAAATCGTCTCCCCTTTCAACATGACTCGAATCCCTTGCAAACACAAGTTTCCGCGAGAGTTCATAGAATTCTTCGTTGCGTCTGTCAACCATTTCGTCGAATGCTGCAAGGTGAGCATTCACAAAAGTGAGAGTCAGAGCTGCTGCTTCGTCATCATCGTGATTGTCTTCAGATTGCTTCTCGTTAACAGGTTTTCTCTCGGTACTAAGAGGTGGCGTAAAGGTAAGGCGCACTGCTGCAGCGCCTTTGTTACCCTAAGAGACAGTCTCAGGGTAAGCAGGTGAAATTGCTGGGATCATACCATTAAACCCAGAATACCAGATCCAGCTGAAGTTGTTTGGATGTTTCCAAAACAACCTTTAAGGGATTTCTTCACCAGGATGACAATGAGCATGCCAACAAGTTGCTTAGACACCAGCTGAGTAGGGCATTGTCAGCTCCCAAAGTGATTGCTCTGATGATAATTGAGATACTTTTTCGTAATAAACGGCCTTTTCTCCAAGAGCAGCAAAGACAGCTAAACACCATGCATCTTCCCTTGCGGTTCCTGTTGAGTAAATGAGGGCTTCGGTGGAAAGGTCGAGTTCTTGAAAACCAAGGGTAATGATGTCGGGATCTACACCTGTTTGCTCTGTGCTTGAGGCCAAGCTCATTGCCAAGTCCAAAGTAAGTTGAGGGTTGCCTGGAAAAATGGAACATTAAGCTCTGAATAAAAGGCTTGATAAAGAACTTCACTAGTTCTTGACACATCCTTCTCATATGAAATTGGAGATGGGTTGTCGATTGGAGGTGAAGAAGATTCAACGTCTTTCGGGGCATTCAAAGTTGATGCAGTAACGCCTTGCACCCACGAAGAAAGGTCTTGAGTTGGCATTTTGCCATTCACGTTGAAGGTTCCGATGCGCAATGAGAGACTCTGTGTACCCTTTCGAGCTGATGAACGTGCTTTTCTCCTAATCCACTCATCTCGTATTATTTGAATGTCCATAGCATCGTCACAAGAGAATCCGGCATAGCTACTGGATAAGCGTTCAATGAGGGGTTTATTTATGATTCGGAGATCAGGCGGGATCACGGAAACTTCAACCCTCGACATTAGCATTGTAGGGTAGCGTGATGACGAAGATTAGAAGACTAACGGACTGGGATGTGAATGTGTTGAGAAACATAGGGCTGGAGCCAGTTGAACTGTGATGTTGACTCAGATGTGTTGACTGCAGCTGGGTTTTCAATTTCTGACGTTATAAATCTTGCAGTCGAGCATATGTACCGACCTGCGGCCTTTCTTAGCCTTTTACACTCAACAGAAATCATCCCAATTTTTTCCACATCTATCGCATAGAATGTTGCAGCTACCTGGTTTGGCGATCCCTCGGCAGGGATTATACTCAAACTAAACCCTGGGAGGTGTCATATATCGGTCTTGATTGGTACCAGAATACCAACCGGAACGGGGTTGGCCAAGAATTTCCTTAGTATCAGAGACCGTTAGGTCGAGGGTATTCTGACGCATTTGGCTCATGATGATTGAGAAATTGCCATAAATTGGATAGATAGTTTGCAGCTCAGGGCTGTAAACGGAAAAGTCAAGCGAGGGCCTAAACCGATAGATAAAAAGGCTGCATCAAGAAATTAGCTCATTAATTTACAGACCACCAAGAAGCGCTAACGTACGCGCCTTCCTCAGTGAGTGTCCATTCGTCCTTGTGTGATACTACGGTCAACACTCGCCTATCATGCCAGTTGTCGGAAGTCCCAAGGCCTGTACGGGAATTATCCAAAATGGAGGCATCAATCGCAACGAGTGCCACATCTGTTGCCTGCAAGGATGAATTGATAACATCGTAAAAGAAACTCATAGTGCTAGTAGGGTAAGATCAGAGTAAGATCCTGATTGAAATCATGCTATCGTGGGAACAAGCGGCGTGATTTGATTCCTCAATGATGGGTCAGAATTTGGCAAGTTCAGGAAGCAGTATCTAGTCATGGGATTTTGATTGTTGGAATTTGATTTGAACAAGGGCTAGAAAATGTGAAGACAGAAATAAACCAGGTTTTAGCAGCCAGCTTTATTTCTTGACATTGCAATTTCCCCAGTACCACAGTGTATCAGTGCTTGTGAGCGTGTAGCAACTTAGCAACGATTGTCACTCAGCTTCTAGGGCCCACCAAGGGTAACTTTAAGCTAGATCAGTAACCACCTTGACTCAAGAGTAAGGTAGAGTTAAGGGTGAACTAATGGCTACCCTTACCTCACCATTTCTCTAAAGGTGAACTTTGCCCTTACTGAAAGTATTATGCTTATATCCTTGTAAATTACCTGGAGGGTATACATTATCCGTAATCATATCATTTCTCTATACAGATCTTGTAGCATCCCATAATAAATTTTTCAGAGCACAGTCAAAAGAGTAAACGGTCAATGAATAAAGAGATGTTCAACAGGATTGGACCATTTCTGTAATTTGTTAATCATTTACCCCCGATCACGGGAATAACCGACTTCCCACGTTTCCCCACACTTTCCAGCATAGGGGTCAGTGACCAGCACGCGACTGATGACAGTACATCTGTACGAGGTCTGGGCCCAAATCTCATGAAACTCTAATTAGGCGGTTCATTTTACAATCTAGAAGATTGACAAAAGGTTGGAGTTGTGGAATGATCTGGAAATGGAGCGGTTCTCAGCTGGAAAGTGTCACGAGACAAGGAGTGCTTCTTAACTGCGATCATTTCTCTTCCTTTATCTCTCACCAGTCTTTTTACCATCCGACATGACCCGCACTGAGCGTGCATCATATCCCCGTGCCTTGAACAGAGATCGCTCAGAATCCCGCAATGGCCTGGACTCCAGCCTCCGTAAGCGTGGAGCAGGGAACTATAATTGGGGCAGCCTTGCCGACGGGCATCGCCTCGAATCAACTGCACAGGATGATGAAGAAAGTGAGCTTGTGGAAGAGGAGGAAGTAAAATCTGGTTCAGAGCCGGGAGATACCTTCTACGGTACTTTCTACATCGCTTCTTAGCTCGAACAGCATTTCATAGGCATTTACAGCTATAGGCGTACGGTCTCCGATGGAGTCATCTGAAGCATCATCTAAGTCGTACATAGAGCGTAGCACCAGTACCTCCAGTGCCCCCAGCACAGTGACCGAGGAAGACAGGGAGAAGGCTCGAAACCTCAGAAAGAACGCTTTTAAAAAGAGCGATCGTACGTGCCATATACCTTGAGTTTTCATCCGGTATAACCTGTGTATGTTATACCGCTTAGAAATCGACCTTGCTGCGATTGCGCGGAGCTCTGCTGCTGTTTCTGGTTCTCCTCCTGACTCGGACATCGGTCGTCGTGATGGCAGCCAAGTTACAATCTAATTCATGTGTGTTTCTTTTCTCTTGAGTTTCCATGAGCTCAAAAGAAAAACCTCAGTCTCTCACAAATTATCTCACCAAGTCCTGAACTGACAATTGGCAGACAAACCTTGTAGTTGTAGTTTTTTGTTCCATTTGCGTTGTACCTCATACTCATGTGAAATTTCTTGATCTGAATTGAAAGTTTTTACTCTTTGAAGAATATGGAAAATTCGCTATATCACTCGCTCTTCCGTCTCTAGTGACATTGTGCAGATCTTAATTTCGCTTGGATAGTCAGGACTCAGTACCAACATTTGGTTGTGAATGTCAGAATGAAATTGTTGGCAAGAGCGTTTGTGGTATAATACCGTTGTCACAACGGAGGATCAGGAAGGAAATGAGATGTAGCAATAAACGAACGACTTGTCTTCGTAGACTCACATGAGAGGGTCGGATTGTGCAGATGCTTAACTTGATCAACATGACTTAATATGAGGTCCAATGGTCACATCAAAGCAGTTAGTTCCTGAGTCAACCGAACGGTCATGGTGGCCTAGCTAACCAGCAAACGAATCTTCAGATATTTTGTAGGATGAACTTCGAGCAAGAAGTACATACTATATTGTCACAAAAAAAAAACTATAGGTTGACGTGCTCTATGTTTCGGAGTGGAGAGGTATGATTCACACAAGCCACATAAAATGTATATTCACAAACTAGGTCGCATGCTCACCATCTCCTTCCACTGACCCAGACTTCCAATGAATGACATTAATTTTCTCAAAGTCTCGTCTTTGGCTATCTGTCAATGTTGGGGCATTTCCGGTCACGGTAACCAGCTCAATGACGCCTCCGTCTCCAGCGCCAGTCCCTCCGATAACGGGTCCAGTGGCAGGGGCAGAAGCAACTTCATCATCTGCATCAAACTCACAAGTGCCGTTCCTTGCGTAAAGCATGTTTATCAAACTGGCAGGCGTGAAATTTGTGCAGTCTGAGAGATAGAGCACAGAGAGATGGGGACAACCAAATAATGTTGTGGTAGAATCTAAAGGCTCTTGCATCATCTCAAGTACAGCGTCATCAAACCCTGGGCACGAGACCAGATTAAGTCTACGGCCGTTCCAAGTCCGGAGTAATTCAATTAGATGTCGTGAGTGTGTGAGACTTTGGAGGGTGAGCGAGAAGGTAGTAGGGAGCGGTGTATAGATATGTGTAGTAGATTGATCTTCTTGGGCCGTTCCACAAGACTCGAGACGAATATTGTACAGGTCTCCAAGGAATGAGTATTGAAAGAAATGGGAGAGGAAGGAGAAGGACATCGATGAGAGTATGAGCATGTTCAGTGCAAATGTGTAATAAAGTACATCTGGATTAACACTTGCTGTTGGGGCATTGTCGAAGGCTACATTT
>Ga0153946_1000034_pt1 | contig 42098 bp, 36 predicted proteins | sample TSNJ030MetaG_FD_104751 | JGI IMG/M metagenome (GOLD analysis project Ga0153946, IMG submission 104751) | Attine ant fungus gardens microbial communities from New Jersey, USA - TSNJ030 MetaG | ecosystem: Host-associated > Fungi > Mycelium > Unclassified | place: USA: New Jersey, Wharton State... | reverse complement strand
GAGTTTCCTTCCACGTGTGGAAGCTCATAAGCTTTAAACCCAGGTTAATGGATTCTCTCAAGAAGCTCGTTCTCAGAAAGAAAGAGGGAAGAGGGGGGGGGGGGGGTTGGAGCCATCGATCCAACATGCGCAAAAGACTTGAGAGGGTTTCACGGTGTCTGTTGAACTGGCTAAAAGATATCACACACACAAAGTGATGCTTTGACTCTCTCTCTCTCTTTCGGTTACAATGAGTATCCGGTTCGTGCGCAAGGCAAGTCGCTCTTTTTGGCATGACTAGGAAAGACACACCGCTAGCGTGGTGGTAATTTATGGGGTATTGCTCGCTTTTCCTATTGATTTGACTGATATGACATTTGTGCTAGATCACACACGAAACCCATTTGCGGCACAAAGTACGGATCAAACGCATAGTAAAGCAGGGCACCTACGGATATTGCCTGTGTGAGTTGTCTAATCCATACTCCTCCCTCCTCCTCCCCAGCTAATTGTGTTTTTTTTTTTTTGAAAATGCTCAACCCCCCACCACATTCATCGGAATTGTCATCTTGATTCTCCTCAGGTAAGGTCAACCTTGTCGCACGGATGTTCTTAAAGAAGCTCTTTTCTGCTGCAAGAGGGAACCCTACCCATACAAAGAAAAGTCTGTCCTCCATCTTTTCAAGGGTTTTTTTTTGGCGTAATACACGTCAAAGGCCAACAGAAAATAACAACATCTCCTCCTCCTCCTCAAGAGCGCTATCTACAGACTGGGAAAAATCGCTCTGTCCCGGTCAGCAGTATATTGTGAACATAGTCATCGCCGTCGCCGTGGACATTCCGTACTTTGAAGCATGGAGCTGAAGATTTCATCTAACTCAGAATCGTGGCGGTGTTGTTATATGAGAGATCAAGTGTGTTTATCCGAGCAAAAATCAAGTAATCCTGACGCAAAAAAGTATCTGATACATATATACATACATACACGATAAGCCACAGGTTTCCAACATGCCTTGTTAAAAAAAAAACTAGGCCAGGAAAACGAAAACGTCATCGAGGAAAGACCAAGCAGGGGCTGCTCCACCATGGAAAGCTAATCTATCGTTGCCAGCTGCTACAACTGGAAGCTCAAAGTATTGCCAATCACTGAATCCCGGCCTGATCGTCTCAACAGTTTGCTCATTCCACATGATGTCAACAAAAGCATCGGCCTCAGCCTGGACATCACCATTAAACGCGCTGGAATGGAAGAATGTAATCAGGTATGTCTTTCCCGGGACCGTATCCAGTGTATAAGTAGGTGCAAGAGTCCCTGAAAAGGAATCTAGTCCAAAGCCAGAACCCAACAGAGCTGCAGACCTCCCGGAGTGGGCGAAAGCGGTGTGATGGATGATCTCGGCATCAAAATCACCACCTGGAGGACTAGTTGCACTCCAAAACAGCGTAGAATTGGTCCAGCAGACGTCATCACCAGAACATCCAGCGAACGACTCAAAGCCGCCATCCTGGATCAACGATTTACGCCTATAACCACGTGAATAAGTGACTGTGAGATCTCCCTGGCCAAAATTATTGGCGGTAGATTCATCAGAAATGAGGTAGTACTAAGTGTGAACCAAACGTCAGGTCACAAGGCACCTTGATTGATGTTACAATTTTTCTACTCACGAAACTGCAAGTGTATGTGGTGGGAATCCCATCAACGAGGGCACGCCAGATATTAAAGTATTGACAAGCACCGCCATTCCCATCAGGACCGCGTGTGTTGCAGAGTTCGGCACATGCATCTACATCATATCTGTCAATGAAGGCAAACCCCATATACTACAAAGATCCCCATTCAGCTCTCAAAACAGGAAATTCAACTGGGTGCTCACCCCTGGAGCGTTATTCGCTCCACTGGTAGGACCAAAGGTTAGCTCATAGCCCGCAGGAGCTGGTGGGTCGACAAGGGTCTTGGAAGCAAATCCACTGCTGTTCTGGATGTAGACTAACGGTGCCGGAGCCGGTTCCAACTGTTGACCACCCATGTTTGTCTTCTCTATGGAAGTGTGAACATCGCCATAGACAGCACATTTGAGATTGGATCCATTCGCCGTCCAATCTAAACCAGGGTTGTTGAGCTCGTAGTACAGGTTCGCAAACACTAATCGGATCAGAAATGTCTGGATCATATATGTATATATATAGACGGCAAGACTCACCGCATCCGTCTACGTGATCACAAAAAGAGAGACAGCCAGGAACATCATAAGTGGCATTGGGCAAGACGGTAAAAGTCAGGTAGGCAGTTCCCTCAATGGAGCCGTCGCGATCATTTGGTCCTGTTCCCGTTCCCTGGAACATGATTTCGTAGTCATCGACTGAGCGTGTAGATAAAAAAGATCGCCGAGAAATGGTGCTGCTAGTATTGTTCGAGATGGTAGCATTGGTTAGTTCGCCATCAATTGCAGTGATTGAAGTAGGAGGGGGAGGTTGGTCGGGCGGAGCGTCGAGAGGAGCGCCGGCCTTCTGATTAACGATTTGAACAGTAGACGATTTTGTCCGTGTCTGTCTGAGTACCTTCGAGAGTCAATGTGTTATTTACTGACGGCCCAAGAAGCATATTTGGGGATATGGTCCTCCCCGCATCGACCGCTGAAATTATGCATTTTATCCTTTCAGCTCCTCAACAGCACATATTGGAGGAGACATACCCAGCGCTACTACTGATAAAGTGACAAGAGGGAGCAAAAGGATGAAATTGCGGATCGTCATCGACTCGAATAGCTAGAATATAATCTTCGTGAAGCCAGCCTTTTATACTCATCCAGGTCCTCCGTCCTCGGAAAATTACGCGATTTCCGAAGTGTAGAGCTTGCAATCCATGTTCCTCGCTTCGATGAATTGTTCTGTTCCTTCCTTGGCAGTTAGGTACGCAATCCATGTTGATTGATTGTAACAACAATTGAATCGAACGCTTCCATGATTGCAAATACTTTACTGCAAACGTCAATCAATACCACATTTTACCGAAGAGAAGCAAGATAACGATACCTTTGATGATGATGAAACAAGTTCAAAACCATTTGTGAGTGTCAGCCGTAAATTCATTTCCTAGCATAATGGACATAGGTATAGAAAAATTTCATTTTGATGTTACTTGGACGTGCACAGATTACCAAATAGCCGCTGTCCACAAAGTTTGTCTGAAGCTTTGGCCTTGGTATAAACAAATCCCCGAATAGTCCATCGCAGTTTATTTCGCCGCGTTTGAACTGGGGCTTGGTGCATCGAGAGATCCATGTCTCTCTATGATTCACAGTTCGTGCACCAGCAACAGTGAACAAGTGTACTTGCCTTCACATTAGTTACATCAACAAGAATTCCATTGGTGCAACAGATGAGAGAGAGTTGAACAAGCTCGAAGGCTAACAAGCGTTGAAACGTGAAAGGAACGGCTCTGAATGGCAATCTTATTATTAGTATTGATGGGCCGATTTAGTATAAATACCATTTCTAACAAGGGACTCAAACCCCTGAGACGTGCCTTGATTGTACTATGTCAGGTCAAGGAACAGCAATCGTTGAATATCCCCATTTAGCTCTATGCAAGATACCTTGACAGGGTAATCCCATTGCACAGTCACCAGACAGCGACTAGCCAGCGACACAAGATAGGTGTTCAAAATGATTTATACATATCGAAAGTGTTGATCCTAAAGAGGCATATAAATGATACTTGAGAGGCCATATAGGCCCACAACTCGCCGTTATTTCAAAGCCGTTCTATGTGGACATCTTGAAGGACATCTTGATTGATCACAACGTCAAAGGGAGTCAGGTAAACAGTCAATTTGTCACAAACTGAGTCAATGGAGATACAGAGGGAGTGTTATTCCCTAAGCCACCTCGGCTGCTGACGACCTCCCATGAAGTCTATTTTAAATCCGGACGATAATATCTGTGGGCGATCGCGGCATGTTCCGTCCCATATAACAGATCTCAAAGACAAGACAGAGGAACCTGGACCTAATTCACTGAACAAATTGATAGTTCGATGTTGGAACTACTTTGTGGAACCAAATGTGCTTATTTAGTTACGACCGGAATAGGATCGGACAAAACACAAAGAACTGACGATCAAATGGTTAATTTTGTGGATAGTAAAGTCCGATTTCAGGGAACGAACTAAAGTTATATTCAAGCAATCATGATCTCCATATCCTCAGAACTACTTTCAAGATTCATTTATGCTACTGTCCTAGCACCGTAGCACAACATGAGGCTCTACTCCCTAGAAAAACATATACCCGCATTCTCTCTTAGTCTCATATTCTAAAGTTCAAAAAAGAATAACTGTATGCATGAGTGACAACACTCATCCTGTATCCCGTTATCGCTGTCACTACCAAAAGTCTTCGTAAGAACCTTCATACATGGGTTCCTCGCCAATGGATCCCGGAAGATCTGAATATATATTTTTGGCCCCAGGAATAGTCACGTCGCGGATAAGCCAGGGGTCGCCAAATTGAGCGCGATTCCACAAAGTCAAAGTTTGATGCATCCTATGATATTATCACCTCAATATATGAGAGAGAATGCTCTGAACACGACTTACTCGGAAGATATTTTTTCAATCATACGACCACCGTGTCTGGCAGCAGCATCATTCAACCAACCTTGGAAAAATCTTCGCATAGCTTTTGGCCCGTCGGCATGTTAAACAGACGGCTTAGTTGATGGATGAAGTTACGCACGCTCTTCTCGACTCCCAAGGTAGGAAAAATAGTTTCCGTATCCGATGATTCCAACCTTCTCGTGATACAAATGCCACATCTCTTCTCTGTTCGGTAAATGAGCCTTCCCTGCCCATACCATAGAGATTGCGAATGACTGGAACTCGCTGTAAGTGAAAGTTGATATTCCTAAATTGCCTGCGGATAATTCAGTGACAGTTCTCACATCAGACTATTAATGAATCGTCTGACGTACAATTAACGAATGCAAGTGTGGGGTTATCAATATAGAAGGTATCGAGGTGAAGTGATCGGATGTGGCTGCCATCCGTCACGATAGGCTGTTGAGTATCTGCAGGTGCTTCGCCTTGACGTCCGAGGGATGGATCATGATAATCAGGAAGGAAGGGATAGGTGTAACGGAAACCAGTAGCAAAAAGGATATAATCGATCCCGCAGAGGATTGTGTCGTCTACCAATTTGATACCCGAATCTTGGATAGTGGCAGCAGGAGGTTGAAAATTCTTGATCTCTGCAATTATAGAGATATTTTGTGGAATTCGACGGACCCAGTCAGCGAGGGTCGGTCGCTCAGTAATGCCTATTGCATCGAGTTAGTACCCTTTTTCAGGGAAAGGTTCATTCCTCGTACTATCTGGCTGTGAAAGAACATGTATCAAGAATTTATATCAACGGAAGTTCGATGACTACGAACTCTGATAGATTGGTAGATTTTTGTAGCAACGACACTCAACTCCCGAGATATTTGGGAGCCACTCGCCTAAAATAGCTCAAAGGTCTATGTTTAAAATAGAAACCGCCCTAACTCACAGCAGCACCAACAATTAGAATAGTTTTTCCGACATAATTCTCCGGATGTCGGTATTGTCTCGAGTGTAAAATGTTATCATTGAATTTTTCTCCCCATTGTTCTAGTCCTTCGATTGAAGGTATATTAGGAGCATTGTAGCGACCACTAGCGATGACAACCGCATCAAAATCCTGTAATGGGGTGAAACGTTTCGTCGTCGATCATACATAAACGGCACTGACCTCTTTGTTCCATATTGCACGATTTAAACCACCATCAAGTTCTTCTAGATACTTTGACGTCAAGGTCCATCCGATCTGTTTACCTTCAGAGTCGAGGCGCTTCTCAACAAGTTCAACACGAGTGTTGTACGAAATATCTCGGCTGTTGTCATTGGAATTGATACCATGCCAGGAGGCGTACGCACGGAGGTAGCGGTTTACTTTGGCTCGTGGAATAGCTGGCGGAAAATCAATACTGGCTCAAAGCAGGATTTCGGAAACGCACTCCATTCGGTGTCCTCGGGCCAGGGAAAACCACGAATCTATGGGAATTGTGACGAAAACGACAATTTCAGAGGTATATATTGTACCTGTGAAACGGGCTGCGTCCAAGCATTTCATTCATTGAAATACCTTTGAAAGTGAGAACTCACAGCAGGAGAATTTGTCACCATGTGATACCAGATTGGTTTGGGCGCTCTGTGCATTCTCCTGAAGAAAGCACACATTGTTTTGTTCTCATACTCTTCAGCATATGGTAATGTAACACCGCGAGGGGGCAATGAAGGCTCAAAGTCAGAGATCTGGATAGGAGCGTTTGGTACGGGCGCGTCAAGAGGAACTTGTTCAGTGTAATGCCACACTCCACCCGGGAGGTAATCTCGCTCATAGATATGAACGTCAAACCCTTCCTTCTTGAGCTCCCGGTAAGCGTTCATACCTCTAACAATAAGGGCCCTATTGTGCATCAACGATTTGGCAACTCACCCCACACCGGCCCCAATCACAGCAACTCGTTTCACGGGCCATACTAGCTCGTAGCCAAACGAGTCGTCGACCAGTGGATATCTGAATGCTGATTGGGAACAAGAAACCGCAGGTAGGATGACCGCAAGCAGCAACAGAAAGTTGAAGGGGTATTGGCCTCCCGTCATGGAGCAGGTAGAGATCACAGGTCAACTATGGGTTGATAAGTAACAACTTCTTGGACTAAATCGAACTGTTGTCTTCGTAATTGATTTGGCCGAGGAAAGGGTCTCTGCAGCAATACTTACGTGTGATTGCGTGTCTCTGTAGCAATACTTACATGCGATTGCGTACTAATGTGCATGCATCTATGGGGAAAGGTTTGAAAATCGAAAATTTAGCCTCCTCATTTATTATGCCTAAAACTCCAGGCAGATATGGACAACAGGTAGCACAATCATCTGTGACCAGATAGTTCACTTGAAACCACGTCGTTCCAGCAAATTCAAACTTTTCACAACAGAGATTAAGCAGATATCGTCCACCCCCTCTTATGGATACAGTTAGTAAATCTAGTTTACTTGTATTTGATCATGAACCTCACGCAAATCTTCATCAAATCTGTTTTTCCATGCAGCAGACTCGAGAAATTCCAATAGATAGCCATAATTCTTGGCAGCAGAAAGAAGGAAACGAGTAACACATCTGAACAAAATCCTCAAAGTGCCTATGTCTTCTGTTTAAATCGATCCAAAGCTGACGATTTTTTCTTCTCTTCAACCACCCCCTTCTTCACCAGTATTGCTTGTCTCTGCTCTTCTTTCATTTTTTCCAATTTCGCTTTGATAGCGAACTATATCAGGGAATCAGTCATTTTGATATGGAATAGAGAAAAACAAAAATGCGGAAAAGGAGTAGAACATACCGTAGCAGGATCGATAACATTCTTTCTGTGCTTCCTCAGATACCTTTTCATACTCTTATTCTTTCCTCTCATTCTTTTCTTCTCTTTTTGCTCTTTCAACTGCTTCCTCTTCCCCTCGTCCACCTCTGCTCCTTCAACTCCCACAAACTCATCGGAAGAATCGGGATCTTCAGTTGTATCAACCTTTCCAGTAACACGTAATCGGTCAAAACGAGGTAACCGCGCAAAAGGTGTATCAGTTGCCGGTTTTCCGTCAGACGTAACGAGCTTTGAGTTTGCTTTGACAAGGTTACCAATGGAGTCTGGGTCGAGAGTAATAAGGTCTGGTTGAATCTATCGATCAGGAAGATTTCAGTGATCTGCTTATATGAAAATTCGAAATCGAGGTGCAGTACCTTGTCAAGTAGCCCTCTGATCTCTCTTTCTCCTCTTGCTTTCCGATTCTCGAATGGATCAGCTTCGGTTGAGTCAAAGTTGGGTTCACCACAACCTGGTACAAGAATACTCGAGATACCAACATTGTGGCCGATTGCAAGAATATCTTGGAACGGTGTAAATCGAACAGAGACGAGTGGCCGACTCGGGATTCTGTGTGTGAGGTACAATGGTGGCTGGACATGACTGCTGAACTGCTCATGGATCATCGGAGGTGCGTAGACCTGGTCAAAGATGTCACTCGAAGTGGGCTAGGAAGAAAATAATGATTTGCATACATACGTTAACGTTTCCACCGCTCGTGGTAGCTAAAAACCCTCTTTGACTCCATTCAACTTGAGTATCCGATCCACTGCCCCGGACGCTCCACTCCCTCACCACCCCCTTCCAATTTCTACAATCCCAAACTTTCACAATTCCATCTTTTCCCGCACTCGCCATGTATCTTCCACCAGAACTCGCATCCATACTCACGCTTGACACAGGCCCTAAGTGTGCGAGGATTTGAACGGCAGGATGAGGCAGGTTCGGGGTCCAAAGAGTGATGCAACCATTTTGGTGGCCGAGATGAATGACAGCGTTGTGCAAGTTTTGTGTCATTGTGGTACAAGCACCAAGTTTCGTGCGGTGTTCCATAAGTAATTGGCCGGTGGAGGTATCTTGGTATTTAAGAAAACCAGCGTTTCCCTAGTTTTAAGAGCGTATATCAAAACTTAGTATATAAGGGAGCAGAAGAACATACGACGGAAGCTAAGAGCCAGTGATAGGGAAGAAATTCGAGTCTTGTTGGCTCCATGTGAGATTTTAAACAGTGGATTTCTACACCATCACGGTCGTAAATGTAGACGTATTTTTTCTGAGCAACAGCAAAGAACGACTGGTCCTGAAGAAATGTGATGTCGCGACATGTTTCTTGGAGCTGCAGCTCAGTATGTAGTGTACCTGTCTGCCAATCAAACGCAGCGACATGGCCAAGGCGACCGGCAATAGCAAGATGTCTACAAATTATCAGACACTGTATAAAGGCATAAATAAACTGACGCACCGACCATTCCTAGTATATCTCATCATGTACGGACCACCATCCAATCTCAACTCCTTTCTACCTCTCGCAGCTTCCTGCCCGGCAGCATCTGAGATCTCGTCCTGTCCCGTCCTCCATGTCCTGTCCATCGTATCCTCCACTTCCATCTTGCCAGCGTCCGCTACCAGCAACAAATCTGCCGAGTCGTCCACAAGTGCTTTTGCCCGTGCATTATGCACAGACTGACGCTGTAGCTTGGAACGTAGTTTTTTACTTGCAACGTGAGAATACTCTGGTATCGAGCCACTAGAGGGTTCGAGGGGAGCTGAGAGGAGAGATTTAGGTACGGAAGTACGTTTTGCTATGGATTGTGCTGTATGATCAGCATTTGCATCTTTGGCAGATGATGATGGGTTGTGGTTTTTAGAAGAATTATATGCAGATTTGCGGCGTTTCACAAATGGTTTTATCGCATCTGCTTTTGCGAAAAGTGAGTCCATGATATCTCGGAACGTAAAAGTCAAAATTACGGATTGATGACCGTGAGAATCCGCACATGAAGATGGGAAATGAAATGGGAAGTGAAAATGGTTTTTGGACTAATTGGCATTCCATAATTTGCCTGTATTCGACAATTCAGGACAAAGCAGGCCAACCATCTGCCACAATTTCTTGTAGCTGTACAAGTTGAACGTGCACTGCGGGCCCTTGTCATATACAATTTGGGGTTGTAAAGCCGATCATGCAGCAATATAATGACCATTGCCATTGCTTTATATCTTCAAAGCCACATTACAATAATGTCCACAACCGACTGCACACGGATATCCTACAAGTTTTATTCTCCCAACTGACTCTGACTCCATTCCAGTTCCAGCTGAGTCCTGCAACGGCATCCAAGTAACTGATCGCCTGGGGTAATATTGGCCTCGCATGATGGGTGCCCCATCCACCATAGCCTTGTTCATATAAAACTGTCGATAGCATGACTGATGCCCACCGTGATGACAAACTGAACATTGGAACAACGACTTTCGAACGGGAAGTCGACTGGTGAATCCACCTGTCAGTCAATTGAATCAATGGGCATACTTGCCGATGACATACCAGATCGCACATCTTGATGCTGAAGTCTTACATGTAAAACAATAATCGAATGTCGATCGTTTCCTAGAATTCTCTGAAGGATAGCCCGCAGGTTTGATCAAGGGCTTTTTGCATCTCCCACAGAGTAAATATATCGTCGTATCCAGCTACGAAAATGCGTCAGAAATGACATCAGAAACCAAAATAAACTCACGAGTGTTATATTCTTAATTTGTTGTATTTGAGAGTGTTTACGAAAATATGCAGCAAAAGTATATAATCGACACCGCACCAGCTGGTCTTCAACAATAACCAATAAGAAACGAACAAAGTTCGAAATTATGTGGCTTACCGATATAAGCATCAAAAATATGTAATCTCCGCTTCACCGATAATCCCAACTCTTTGGGAGCAATCACTGCCATCATGGCAGCAGTCTGTACTTCACCCTGAAATTACAACAATCATCATCAGACATATCAGTATACGCATCTAGGAAAACTTACAATAACAAGCAGCTCCTCAAACGCCTTTTTTACCGCCTCCCAAACATAATTCTCAATCCTCTCCTCTTGCGCCCTAACGATCTCTATCCGCCTCTTTGTCATTCTTTCTGCTTTAGCTTTCATAACTTCAGTATGTGATCGGCTGTAGATATCGTGGCCATGTGGCTTCTGTTGTTTGGTACCTGTTCGATGACGACTCGTGCTTGTGGTCAAAGCCCGTGGTTGGCTATCTCTTCCAACTCGCGTGTCGGGTACCGGAGATTGTTCGATAATTCTACTACCACCGTTGCTGTTAGCCTCAACTGTCGCAATGTTCTTCTGATTGCCATGTTTCAACGATAGCATAGGCACTCGTCCCTGTCCTGGAACCTGAACTTGAGCGGCAGCAGGACCAGCAGATAACGAAGCTAGAGTTGAACTGCGACTCCTCTGCCTCAAATCCACTCCCCTCTCAAAAGACGTTCTCTGATTGGCCAGACTGATGGTTGCAAATGACTTTTGAGTGGTCCCATCCTCTTCATCCTCTTCTCCATCTTCTTCCGAGTCTGTCGACCCTGATGATGGCGAATTTGACAAGTGATCATGGTATGCCTCTCCATCGATTGCCTTTGTTGCCATTGTCCACAGTCTATCCCTTCGGTTTCTTTTCTTTTGGCTTGCCTGTGAAAATAATGAACCGGGTACTGCAAAATCAGCAGCCGACGATACGATCATTTCATCGTTATTCGTTGACGGTAATAATTTCCTTACGCCCACACCATTATTATGGTCCATTTCTTCATTTCCTCCTTCTTCACGATCATCGCCATCTGGGTCAGACTCTTCTTGCCCTTCTTTTTCCTCGTCTGAATCACTATCACTTAATACACCCTCTCCAACATGTTTTGTACTCGCCGCCACCGAAAGATTTTTATCACCCGGACTCATCCGACCATGAAATTCTTGTTGCTGATATTGACGTCTTGATGCGTTTACCGAAAAAGATCGTTGCGTACTTGACGACACCGGGTTCCTTGCTGCTACACTTGTACTCGGAATAGTCATTACAGATGAATCCGTAGCCCCACTATCAATACTCTCCCTCCTCAAACTCAGGGTCAAACCTGACGTTCGCCGTGGCGTGGGCGCACTGGTATGAAGAATAGCATTACTTACAGCAGGAGGTAGAGTTGTTGCTGAATGTAAAGGCGATGATGCGTTCGATGACGCAGGAGTAGGTTTCTTTGACACTGAGGGGCTTCTATGCCCAGCTGCAGTGGGAGCGCGAAGTCGTGAAGAAGCAGAATGAAGAAGGGAAGGGAAGTGATAGGAGGAACCTGGACGGGGTACTCTCGAGAAATCTGGTGAACGACTCGTATCAGCGCTAGCACTAGTACTGGCAGGTGTAGATGTATTTCTCCATGAAGGGAGGGTATGAGGAATTGAAGACTGTGCAGGTATCGGAGTAGGGGCCGCGGTTGGTTGAGGAGTTGATGGCTCATGTTGTGTTTGTGCGCCGGGGCAGTGCGTTTGTTTTCGTAGTTGGATTTGATTTTGCTGTTGTACAACAGCAGTAGTGATGTTACCGAGCGAAGCAACATGTGGAGTACGTTTTGAAGGCGAATCCGGTGGGGTAGCTGATGGGCTTCTTGTCGTCGGTTGGGGCAAGTTTGTTGCTTCGGATAACAATGTCGACATCAACATCCAAATCTGTGCGATGTGTGGTTTTCCAGCGGCAAGAGCTGCCTGATTTGTATGATCAGAAATCGGGAACAAGAAAGCTTGAACGAAACGAACTTCCATATTCTTTACACATGAACTCGAGGCGTCGTCTCCATCGATCACATACGATGCAGCCAACGTCACAAACGTATCCACACCAGACTGAATCTCTGGCGATCTGAACCAACCAAGCTTTTGGGTTTTTGGTTGGAATGAGCGATCGCCGATGTGTTTGATAACAGAAGGTTCAACAAGAGCCATGATTTCATGATTGAGTTTGGTAGGGTGACTAGATATTCGATAAGTAAAAAGAAAGCAGAAGAGGAATGAAGAGGCGTGAGCGGTGTAAGTAATAGCAAGCGATTGCACATACATATCATCATAGGGAATCTCCGATCTCGGTGCATTGTCAATGACAAATGCAAGTGTGCTATTCGGAGTCCAAGTTATCGATGCTCGAGAAATCGTATCAAGGGGCTTGGTCACATCGCGCATATCGAGCTGAGTGAATGTTCCATTCGTGTTTTGCGCCAACAGCGTATAGGGATCAGCAAACTCGATGTCTACATGGTAATAGTTTAATATACGGTGGGGAACCATAGCTGAGTATTAGGTACCTGTAACGCCACCTTCAACAGAGGTTCCAGAGACAGACCATTTGGGTAACCAAGATCGTCTCACGTCCCATAGCTCCACTGCATCTGAGTGTTGTTGCTCCGATAAAGACATGGAGGACGATTTTGATTCCCTCTGAGTTACCTTGTGGTCACTCAGGCTTCTGACAGTGGAGTCGAGACAAATACTACTCTCAACACGACTCTGCAGGCCACTAGAGGGTCCTCTCCCTCTTGTACTAGAAGAAGGATAGAGATGATCAATATGTTGAGATGATACGCTGAAGTCAACATGTGCAACGACGGCTAGTTCGCATTCATAACCTGGACGCCATAGAACACGACGAATGGGGTATGAAGGGTATAAAGTGTAGGTTGGTCTGTTGGGCATGTGTGAGGCCGCTCCTGGGCCAGTGAGATCCCAGACCTGGAGGAATGGATATTAGGTGATATGGAGCAACAGGATGAATTGCACCTTAATACAACGATCTAGTCCAGCGCTAGCAACCCATCCAAGAGTATTCCCAGTATGGTGATCAGGTGCTTCATGGTGGCCGGAGAACGAGATGTCGTGTGTTATGGACGAATCTCTGCCGCTGGCCCAATCAATCGTGGTGATAGGAGCGGTATGTGCAACGGGTAAGCGGTCTAATAGGCCGCGTTGACCCATCTTGAGATCCCATCTGAGTGAAAGATGAGACGATGGATCAAAAGATAGGAAATGCGGCGATACAGACCTGTGTAAGGTCCCATTGTCCATGCCGACGAGCACGGAAAGAGGATTCCAAACACAAGGGGAGAATATGACACGTCGAACAGCGGAGGGATTGTGGACACGCATGACGGAAGCTTGGATATCACGAAGGTCCTGATAAAAGGTTAAGTAGAAGAAATGATGGAAACAGGAATGCTTGGACCCAGACGCGAAAGTCTCCATCGGCAGAGCCAGTCATGCAGTAATGGTGCACAATGCGAGATACATTCATGGTATGAATTGAACGGAAATGCTCTCTAGTCCTGCGTTCTAGACAGAGATTCATACCAGATAAACTATATCATTTCGAGGAAACTCACCATACTTGGAGCGGCCATTCTTTGCAATATCCCACATGATGAGTTCGCCATTGCGTGCACTAGTGAGAACCTTGTTGTTGAACACTGGAACAGATGAACATAAAATAAGAACAAGAAAAGACAGACAGACCTCCGTATGCCCAAGCAACATCTGTACTGGCACAGTCAAATTTGAGTCCACTCCCATCCCACAGATTTCTCGTCGACAAGATGGGTTTTGGCTCAGTCTGTGAACCGGAGACACGTATTATCCTCAGTGCTAAAAGGTGTCAAAACAAGTCTCGATAATGGACATCTTGGCACACATTCTCTGCCAGCAACAGCAATTCGACCATCGTCTCCCTTGGATACGTATCCTCCACCTTGGAGCGTGACCTTTGGAAGACGTGAAGAGCGGAGGACACCTTTGGGTGGATGAGAACGTTGATCGTCAAAGAGGTCAAGGGATGACATTCATCATGTCTATGAATAGATTATTGAGCATTATCAAATTCTTTCTTAAATTTCTAGCGCGGGGCTAGATCCGCGGTAGAATACAGGTATTTCACATGTGTGCGTCAGGGTACTGAAGGCCCCCTTCACCAACGTGATTATAACAAAGAAAGGGAAAAGTTCTAAGTAGTCCAGATGAAAGTTATTTAACCCAACAAATGATCTAATATGTACACTCAGAGACTAGATAGGGCAAGAGACAGACCCAAAAAGAAAAGGAAACTGTTATACCATAACACCCCCTTGTAGGGGTCAGTGTATAGGATGAAGGCAAATGCAACGAGGTTTGGTGAAGAGTGGAGGGGAGCCCGAGGCAGCTGTCCACTATATTGGTAAAGGAGTTTGAGACGGAAAAATGTCTGGTTTCACCTATTGCCCAGAGTTGCTAGGTGTGGCAGTTGGTTGGTGGAGATGTACAGCATTGTGATAGCAAAGGTGTATCGTCAATATTCAAGTGAAAACTACCTAATGACAATGGTACAATGCTCGAGTCCCAGTGATGATCCAATCAAATGGATCTGTACCTCTGTGAGAGTCATCAAAACCTTGCTCAGGATTGGATGTGTCATCGCTCATCATGTTCATTAGTTTGATCAAAAGACTTGTACTCTTAGGCATTAGTGTTTCTGGTACGCTCAGCTACACCTTTGGAGCTTTGGCTGCTGTTCAGTTCCCGCAGCTCATAGCAATGAACGGAACAAGATTGATGACACGCAACAGTCATTTTTTTCACCCACAGCCAGAAGATGGCATAATTCTTTGAATAATTGCACGATGAATGGCCCTTTGAAAGCCTTCGAAAGCCTTGACCCTTCCCGCACTGTCTGTCAAAGCTGGTCTCCTTCAGCTCGAACGAGAGCTTCAACTTACTTCAGAAATCAGGTCACGCATCCTTCACTGAATGTACGACCGCTCATTGTTCACGGACCTGCAGAAAACAGAGTTGATTTGGTCTTCTTCTCTGATGGCTGTAGGCCTTTCCTCTAATTTCGGGCTCTAGATATCATCAAATCGTTAACACACTTAGATACAACTCATGAAATGGATAAGTTCTTTCAAGACGCGAAGCGCCTTGCTGACGATGTTTCGCAAAATCAAACTTTCTACACTGTTAAGCCGCTCCTCAACTTTTGGGGAGCATTTACTCCAAGTGAAGAGGTAAAACGTCCTCCAAAATCATTCTTCACATTGAATCATATGCATCTCAGAGTGGCATTGGTGTTGGTGGCGTTCCAAAAAGGTAAGGTGATTATGGTCTGGCTAGATTTGAACAGGGGCGTCGATCAACAGATATCTGAACTAGGACACCTTATGGACTGTATCGTGATGGAACAGAGTTAAGAGCGGTCTATTACGATAATCCCGAGGCTGCCCATGCTGCTTGTGATTCGATGAAGGATCAATGCGACTTTCCGATTTTATTGGGTGAGCTCTTTGAAAGCACAGCAAGAAACAAGCCATTTGAACATTTTGTTCTAGGTAATGACCCCTTCTATGGAGGTACGCTCTCACGCCCTAGTCCATAAATTGACCTTATTATTCGGGACTTATAACTCCGCCTAACTGATAGGATTGGGCGGTGAATTCACGTATGTTCTTGCTCTCATGTCGATCTCGAACCGAGAATGTGAAAACAAGAGCTAATTCACATTCTTTACCTTGATTTCAGAGTGATCACATCATCAATTCTCAACGGTCCTCTTGTTTTGCGCCATGAACTCGGGCACTCGATCATTGATGTTGGAGAAGAGTACGATGGGGGTTTTGCGTACTTTGGTGTTAACGCAGCCCACAGCGCTAATAAATCCATCCCATGGAGTCATTGGCTATCAAATGTATCCCCTGTCAAAGATACAGAAAAACAGGCTGGTTTTGATTCCACACACGAGTCCACGATTTCTGAACACCGAATCGAACGCTCTGTAATGCCAATGCAGGCATATCCATGGACACTTCTCAATACCACCCAAGCTTGGTCCATCAATTTCACCTCCTCTGGGGCGTATTCTCGACATCTCGTGCGATTTTCTCTTTCGGGGATTCCAGAGGCCCAGGACCTCCGTGTTGACCTCGACAGTAATGATTTGAAATGGGCCCCGAAAGAAGGGCTTGGTCTCGATAGATGGCATTACGACATTAACCGAGATGATAGTTTAAGCAGCGGTGAACATGAATTGAAGTTCACGCTATTGAAAAAAGAGCTAGAAGGGGTCGCACAAATGTGCAGTGCTGAGATAATTGAGTTTGGTAACGAGCAAGAGTATGTGTCTGTCTGTCTTGCTTGCGATACTCAATTCACGCATTTTATCAGATTCATCTCTTCTCCTGAGTACTACAGTCTTTACCCAACGTACGTTCTCTCCACATTCCTGGATCTGCATCCTCAGATCAAACATTGTTTTTAGATTCTCCGACAACAATGAGATTTCATACCGACCAACCAACGAAGACTGTCTCATGCGCATCGTCACTACTCCCAATTTCTGCAAAGTGTGCCTCGAGGGACTTTGGCTCTCCCTCCTCAAACGTATTGATTTGATTGACGGTCTCACTGAATCTTGCATTCGCAACACAGGCACGCAATGGTCCAAGGCACTCAATTTGGACCTCATCGCTCTTGCGCATCTCCGTGAAACAGATAGTTTCGGACCATCCAATGAGGCATACTCCATCACTTGGAAGAAGGACGGCAAGGTTCTCGATATTTTCCAGGACCAGACCTACATCAGTCTACCTGATACAGAAGCTGTTGGGAAGTATAGCGTTCATGTGCAATTCCACACTGATGAAGTACGTCTCGATCGCGAAGGATATTTGACTTCGGAGCGAGAATACGAGATCACTTCCTCTTGCTAGGATTTTTCATTTGCCGTTGGGATAATGGACTGTGTATTCTGATATCTGAACAATTATATCTGAACAAATCAAACCGTATGATTATAGCGTGAAATTCCAATGGGAGGCAGGCCAGCGGATGATAATCCAGCTTCGGAGTCATCATCTCAATCGAGAAACACTCAGATGTTGAAGAAAGTGGATATGTTGTAAGTAGCAGGCTCAGAAAATAAATCAAAAGAACGACAATCTAGAATAGTACCAATTGAGACAAAGAAAGTGTATATATATCACAGCACCCATATCGAAAACTGAGCAAGACAAAATCCCCAAAAAGAACCTGATGTATAGATGATATACAAGTTATGTAAAAGAATGCCTTGGACATCAAATGCAGAATGTTTGACAAAGAAAACGAGGGAATGTAATAAGGGAAGAACAAGGCCGGAATTTAAGTGAAGCGAGGACGTCCAAGCCGGAAGAATAGCATGGACAACAGACCAGCCGGGCCATGATGGCAGACACATAAGAAACCTGCAACCTGAAAATGAATTGAACGGGATATGAAGAACACAAAAACCGAAAGAAAGAAAGAAAGAAAAAGGTATATCATATTCATGTGGAAAAAGATAGAACAGAGTGGATGCATGGATGCTGGTGCGCGAAGCGCATGAAAGGAGAGACTAGGGAGTCTTGACATGAAATGGCCGAGAGTGATAATATGCAAAGGAAAACACGATCAAGCAATAAAGGTAGTAAGAAAAATGTTCAGGAAGAGGTATAGAAGTTTGAAGACTGGGTCCCTGAGCGAAATCAACCTTGCAGCAACAGGAGGCTATTGCCATCGAACACAAAGGACCACCACCACGAACCTCGCTACCGCCGCAGGTACCAAGACTCAAAACCGAAACGACAGATATTGTCTCACATCACAATACACTTACAACATCCAGCGCCTTTCTCGTCCTGTTCAAGCACAACTTGTTGGTCATTTCTGACCGCGCCAGCAGAATGCGTCAAATGCTTCGTAGTTGTAGGGGCGTATTGCGAAAATGGTGGCGGTGAGGGCGGGGATTTCATGGGAGCACAAATGTTATCGTGAGCAACTGACACCTCCGCCTTCGGAGCATCTTCTGATATTAATTGAGAGGGTTCGACTTCCTCCAGGACATCCGGAGTGCCGTTGGCTGCGGATGGAGACCGGCCAAACTCGTCCATGTCGATGCCTTTGCCTTTGCGACGGACTTTTGAACCGTCGTAGCCAAATGTCCCAGGCGCCTGATGGAAAACCAAAATAACTCAGGTTTGTGTACAGAGTATACCACAGCAGAAAGGCGCACCGGTGGAATAGGCACTTCCTGTTTTCTCTTTGGCTGTGGACTTCCATCTGCTCTTTCGTAGTGATCATCCAAGCCTTTCTTCCGTGCCACGACCGGTAGAACAACCTGTAATCCAACGTATACCACGTCAAAACAAATTTAGTCCGTCATAGGAAAGGAACACCGAAAGAACAGCAGAAACAGAAGCACCAATACTGAGTAAAATCGAAACATAGCGGAGACATGGACAAGAAATGGCCACAAACTCGATGGAGCGCAAAAGAAAAAGCTGACGTACATCATCCCAATTTCCACCCACAATTTTCGGTTGAGTCCAATAAGGGATAGCATCAGACATGTCAAGATCGTCTGCCTCCCCATCCAGAGTAGGGTATCGAGCAACGCTTTGCCTGTTATCCTCCTTCATGTGTTTCTTGATCGGTGGTTTGGACTTTGGCTTGGTTTTGGCTGGTTGCGACTTCTTCGTTGTAGAACTAGGTTTACCATGAAGATTAGGTGACGTCCCGCGCTTCGGGATGGAAGTGGGGGCTGCGGAGGTTCGAGCAGGGGAGCTTGTAGTCGCAATCCCGGAAGGAAGAAGGGGAGGAGAAGGGGTTGGTGAAACAGAAAGGTCAACTGCAGATACCGGATGTCCGACTTTGGTTGTATTGGAGGAATGTTGCGATGCCGATGTCCGAGATTCAGACGACCGACGTTCATAAGTAGGTATCCGACTCGAGGAACCACTTTGTCTCGATCTCGATCTCGGTGTGGGTGATGTGGAGGGGGAGCATTGGGGTGGCACGATGATCGAAGCATCATTCTGAACCAGAGGCTGAAGCGTGGTAATGGAAGAGGCTGATTGGACTGGTATTCGAGGTTGCATAGTGGTAGTATACTGTTGTCTAAGGGTTTGAGATATTGGTTCTTCCACTTCGTAGAGCACAGCACCCTGAGGTAGAGACGACTCAGTGACTACTGCTGTTGCCAATGTGACATCTCCAACACCAAGAATGAAATCCGCGTCATGATTCGAATATCTAGACGGTCTCCGGTCGTGCTGTCCCTTGGTCGAGGTAGACACAACATCACTCCCTTCCTCTCCTTCCAAATCTGTGAGTGGATCCTCATCAAGAACCCTCTCGATTCTATCCATTATAATATCGTCTTCCAAATACAGGCTTCCCCTCTCCCGTAGACCTGACCTTGAGAATCTGAAACTAGCAATACTTTCTGCTCGTTTTCGCCATGATGTAAGCCGTGTATCTTCCAAGGTAAGAGTCGCTTGTCGGTTGGCAAGAAGTTTATGCTTGCTGTGCATTGCGTGCCCGTAGTTTGCTATGTCAAGCATCTCCTGCCGTCTTCCGACGCGTAGTTCACCGACTCCACCGTTCCGGGAATTTTCACCACGATACCAATGTTCAAATGGCCTTTCTTCTGTTGAGTCAATGGAATTTCTCATCGGTCCAGAGGCATTGTAACCAAGTTCATCCGCTTCAATAATGTTGTAAATAGTCGAAGTAGAGCTGGCTGTGTTAAAAGGAGCGGGTTCGTTAACGAGGCGTGCTGTAGTATGTTGGGGAATGCCTTGAGCAGAATGAGAGGTAGGGAAGTGATATGCCCTAATATCAGTCTTGCAACTGTGTTTTAGGTGGCTGACGTCTGAAGAAGCACCAGTAAACGGCACCACTGGTGAACTTGCATCTACAGTGGTCCCGGAGCGTCTACGCGATGCTTTGGGTATACGTGTTGGTTTAGCATCTACGAGGCGTGGAGAGCGTGACCCCAGGCTGACATGATCATCCAGATTTGCCTTGGTGGGCTGCCGAGTGCCCTCGTTGATGTTCGGTGTAGCATACGGCTGGGAGAGGGTTCGCGGACGGTGCAATGAGGTAGTGGGTGGTGACTTCCGAAACCCATTGACGCGAGTATTTGCAGATGCGCTAGTCCCTGTCATCCCAGTGCCAGCCGCAGAATCGGCTTGAGAGGTCGATTGGCGGTGAACTAGATATTCGCTACCACCGTTGCCGAAACTATACTGTCCATCCTTTTTGCTTTGTCGTAAGCCCGAAACGGAGAAGCCATCGGCTGCTGAGTTGGAATTGAAGGCATTTGGTGGATTATCGTCGGTTATAGATGTCATTGAGATGGCGGACATGCGGCTAGTCAGTGTCCTACTCTCGTTTTCAAGGCCTACGAAAAATTGTCCAGGAATGTTACCAGCAAGAGTGGTTCTGCAAACTCACGCTTGCGCAAGGCAGGCACAACCTCGTCATCCCACGATGGTCCTGGTAAACACGCAGACTGAATGAGCGCCATTTCAAGGGGACAATCAATTCCAACGAAGGGCGCCTGACAACCAGAACGCAGGAGGACAAGTAGGAGAGCAAAGAGAAAAGAGAAAGGGGAAATGGGGATAAGCGCGGAGACAAGGCTACATGCAAATAATAAATATCCCTCCTTTCAGTTTATATGTATATCTGATAATTCATTATTGACACTGCCATTGATTTCTGACGACCCTCCCCTGGTTGAACATTGCTTCCCCCATGACCATGAAATGTTACATATCTAATCCACTCATGAACAAGATGATTACCCAGTTTGAGCCTGTCATTAAGCCTGTCATTCTCTATGAGATAACCAAGCAATGACAAATACCTGTTTTTTCTCACTAATTCACAAACCATGACGGAAGATAAACTAGATGGCCGTGTATCCCCATCACAAATCTCCAAGGCGCTTGAAGCTTTGTATGCTTACGAGAAGAAAAAACAAGCACAGGCAGAAGAAACCGAGCTGCTTCTAGGAAAGGAGCCCATCATCTGGCTAAATGTTACTATCAAGCAAATTCCTCTCAAGGATAAAATCAAGCCCATCAAAATGTATGTCCTTTGGTATTATCCTCTATGTATCAGTGGTCTGACAGCGAGTCTTCTTCACATCTAGTCCAATCGAGCACCCTCTTGTCGACCCCAGAACAACGTCTATCTGTTTAATTACGAAGGATCCGCAGCGAGAATACAAAGACCTTCTGGAGAGTAAAAACATCAAGTTTATATCTCGTGTCGTTGGTATTGCGAAATTAAAGGGAAAATTCAAAGCGTTCGAAGCACGCCGGCTGTTGTTGAAGGAAAACGGGCTCTTCCTGGCCGATGACAGAGTCATCCCATTACTTCCAAAGTTGCTAGGCTCAAAATGGTTTGAGGCTAAGAAGTGCGTCTGCCTTTTGCGTTTTTCCATCTGTACGATATTAACAAAAGTTTTTTTCTTGCGCCGCACCATCTTTTTTGGTATCTTTCGTCACTTAATCTTAATGATTGTTCACCTCTCTTTCTGATCAAAGACAACCTATCCCGGTGCGTCTTACCCGCAAAGATCTGAAAGGTGAACTCGAGCGAGCCATCTCTACAACGTGTATGCACCGAAATAATGGCACATGCACGTACGCTTTGTCTTCCCTATATCTTTTGTAAAATGCTCATGCACTGCCATTCGAATCAACTGAAACGAACACATTTGTACAAATCAAAATGTTATATACCACGCACTCTGCCTCCGCCTGTGTCATTGAATATTGCGACTGGCTCGTGTTTATATGGCGTCCGTCACTCTATCCTTTCCCTCACCAATCCAGGTCGATTAAGGTTGCAACGCTCAACCACACACCTGCACAGGCCCTCTCCAATATCTGCAAAGTCATACCTGCGGTTGCATATTATACCAAAGGCGGCTGGGATAACATTCAGTCATTGATGCTCAAGACTAGTACTAGTGTTAGTTTGCCTATCTGGAGTTGCGATTTGAACGAACGGTGGACCGAATTGATGCAGAATGAAGAGGAGAAGGAGAAGGTACACAAAACACAGGCCAATGGGAAACGACCTGTCCAGGAAGGCGAGAGTGAGGAGAGTGAAAAACCGAGGAAAAAGGTGAAATCCGAGAAGGAAGGAAATGGATCCGTTGTTTCATCTAGGACAGAGCTTGCCACAAAGTTCATCAAAAATGATCAGCAAGCACAACCCGTGGTTGATTCCTCGACAGTTCACCAAACGAAGGAATCGGATCCTGCAGTCCCGTCAACAGAACCTCAGCTGAAGTCATCTGGGCTCAAACGAAAACGGGTTGACGCTGCATCGGGAAAGAAGGACAAAGTTGTCAGTGCAAAGGCTGGTTTGCAAAGGAAGAGCGTGAAGACGAGGATATTGGGCAAGAGGGCACTGCAGGCTTGAGTTTTATTACATCGCTTTAGCATGTTACTACTATGACCTATAATCATGCCTTTTGGTTCCTTATCATCACATCGGTGCATATCTTTGTATGCATATCTTTGTAGGCAAACATGTTTACTAATAGGTCTTTGTCACTAGAGCATAAAATGAGTTGTTCGAGTATAGGTCTTGAGCGCAGGATCTCACATGCGGTTGGATGTTCGAACCTCATTTTGACCACTAAAATTGTCTTATCAATTAAGTGCAAAGAATAAAAAAAGATTCAATTTAGCAGCTGTGGAAATGAATTCCACAGTTCTGGATTGTTTTTAACGACGCTAAAGAATTTTTCATCCATTTTCTCAATGATATTTTGCCACTGATTATGATTCGGTGAAAGAATCTGAGAATATTATGTAACATTCAAGCAGTCTCAAATTTAATATGAACATGGATGTCTTTCAGACTGTTAGAGACATCTAAATGAATCAAATGGCTGCTCAATTATGTGATGAAGCTTATCACTGGCGGCTATTTCGATAATTTCTTGGGCTGCTGCATCTCTCATCACTGAAGTATGAGAGATTGTCATATTTTTCAGAAATTTCTCCTGTTTGTCTCCATTGCTGTCAAGAGGGTGGAAAACAAATGTCTGTAGAACAGGAAGATGGATAAGATTTATTCTTATCCAGAACAATTGGGATACAGTAATACATCTTAGTCTAGATAATAAAGTATCTTAGTCTAGATGATAGAGTAAAGAAGAATGGATAGTATAGACTAGAATGAACTAGTACACTGTCAGGAGAATGCTGACAGCCCAAAGCTACTGTAACGAGACAGATTCGTGACCCACCATTGATAACAGATGTCAGAAAACAGAAAAAAGAAGTCACCTTGTGAAGCAGAGCACAGGTCAGAATTGCAGGCCTTTATGCAGAAGTTCAGAACCGACAATAAAATAGTAACATTGACATGTGAGGAACATAATTTTTAAATTCAATGATCAAACTCTCAGATCCAGTTATAACAGTCATCATTTTGAACCGAAATCACTGTTAATCAATTCTGTCATGCCCTTGAGCTATCAGATTAACAGATCATCAATTCTGGCATCTTTTCAGTTGACTGTACAATGTAGCTCGACTCCAAAGCATTTGAATAAGGCTTCGATTATTTCCGGTGTCCCGGTAACCATCAGACCGGGATGCCGGCCTACTTTATGAGCTGCTTTGTGTTAACCTCAGTTCCTTCTCTTAAGAGTACCCCTTCTTTCTGATCATCTAGCATGGCCGGTGAGCGCGCGAGCACCAAAATCTACATACCCCATCCGAATCAGCCTGAGCTGTCCATATGCGGTGTACTCGAGCAGTACATCCCAGGGACAGAGACAAAAGATAGAGAGCTTGCATTGGTGAGAACCATTGTTACTCAAGCGTTTCGATTGTCTGACTTCCGGAAATGAATAACTACTTCGTGATGACCAATCGAAACGAAAATGGATCAATGGTTCTTTGGGTCTTCTGCACCTCTGATGTTGATGGATCCTGTGCAATCAAATTCGTGTTCGAAACCTGCGTTCGCATCTGACTACAGATTTTACACGGGACAATGGGGTGAGCAAAATGATGATGTGCTGTGCTTCATCTTTGTTTTCTGCTGGGCAAGGACTGCCCTGGCACCGGGACTCTGCTCTATCGTTGTCTGAAAGAGACATATCAGTCTGTTCTGATTTCGGTGTTCCAGCCACAAGGACTACCTGTTTCAACGTCATCTCGCTCATCGCTTGCCGATGGACTCGTTTCGTTTCGATTTCCGGTATGTTCTTGTTCTTCTCATCGCTCCTTGATAGATTCTTATTCCTATCATCGTAGAGGTAATCATGAAACTGGTGGTACATGGAAACAAGGGGCTCTTGAAGAGGACTTAGAAGATTTAAACGCCGTCGTCGCTTATCTTCAATCGAAATATGGTTATAAAATCGAGCTGGTCGTAGGCCATTCCCGTGGATCACTCGTTGGGTTTCGATGGATCTCAACTACGGAAATTGGAAGGAAGGTTCCTGCTTTCATCAACGTCTCGGGTCGGTACCGCATGTGGGTGAGTATACCTAAAGAAGCCTCAAATATTCTGCTATGCTCCGCAAATACCATTTCGCTCACACCAATTTTTTTCTCTATATCTTCTCAAACCATCTCAAAAGAAAATACTGGGTAACGATCTACCTTCTTGTGCCTCTCCTGTTCTATTTTTGCCCATTTAGATGCTGATTTCTGCTTCTCTCCGTTCCCTCATCGGTTTTTCGTAACACCTTGCTCTTTTTGGTCGGTTGCGGCATCCTCGCCACGTTTCGGACGGTTGTATTCCCTCGCCAAATGGTTCAATGTTAGAATCCGCGGGGTCGCAGCGGTGGTCAGAAAGTTTTGCCAAACAAGGGTATTATGAATGGCACGTCACAGTGGCTCGCAAGCCTATTGTAGCGAGGATACATCCCCACGACGTCGAGAAGTTTTGTTCCTGGAACACATCAATCATTTGGGAGCAATTTCCAAGGGAGACAGATGTCTTAACACTTCATGGCTTGGCAGACAAGACTGTTCCTCCGTGAGTTTTTCTTCTGTCCTCAGTATCTATGTTTCTCTGGAACTGTGGCAATCCGAAAGGCAATGTCACCGGATCTACAAATCTTCTTTGATTGATGTGCAAGTGGATGATGCATATCTGACAATTGCTCGTATTCAACAGGTATGATGCCTTGATCTATGCGAAAGCATTGGGAAGCAGGACGCCCGGAACACACTCTCTACATCTTATGGAAGATGCTGATCACAATTTCAGTAAGCGCCAGGATGACGTGGTTGATGTCATCTTGCAATGGTGGGAAGCGAGACAACGCAACGAGCTCGTAACGGGAATTTGGTTGCCGGATATTGAAGGAAACAATTCTGCCAAACTATAACGCATAATTTCAGACGCCCGTCCTTCTTTCCGCAAGTGTGTCGTATTGCCGCAAGCTAATGTCAAATTGGTTGCTTAACGAAGGCTTGCACTAGCTTTTCCGAAAATAGATTTATACTACTTTGAATCGTCGATCAATTTGTGAAATCCCGAGTATGTTTTTTGGTCTCTTCACAATCACAACGGCGTATATTGGAATGAAGGCGCGATGAGTGGTCTGAAACTACCTAATGATGACTATCGTACTCTCAATTGCCTCGTGTCCACCATCCACGAAGTGACGACAAGATAGGCGTCTTAATCTTACACTGTACCTCCGCATCCGTGTAGCGGAAGAATATCAACAATGTAGTGATCTGCGCCGCTTCCGTGCTCATCGGAATTCAACGCTGCAATTACGAAGGCCGATGCTTTCGAAGTTCTGAATGCGGTCATCATGAGTTACCCTTCTCGCATGTGATTAGATCAGAGGTGAGAAAGCCTGCTATGATTACGATCTGTTGTACGAAAAGTCTGCTAAGAGAAAAATGTAGTACACGATTAATATAAACAGATAAAGGATACTGAGGGAGAAAACGCTAGTACTACGAAGGTGGAGCTATGGTAGGTGTCTACAAGAGCGAAGGCATCGAGATTATGAAAAAAAAGGACTCGATTATTAGTCGAGACCCGCTGTTGTCCGCTTGGTTCGACAGATAGGTCTAATAGAAGCCTCCTCAACCCTTGTCTCTTTCGCAACCTCTCAACCGCATATTATGCCTTGCGCACCTGGTGCAAGACCCATCGATTAAGTGAGAATTAAGGGGAATTTAATGATGACTGTGACTCATGCGAGTTCGGCGAGTAGAATAAACATGCCAAGCGTGATGATGATTATGATTGGGGAGATGACAACAGAGACCCTACATGTGAAAGGCAGGGGGTAGTGTCTCATGATGGGGGGGTCGTGGCTCAGAAGAACACTGCGCCAGTTGATGATGCGCCACCTTTGACTCCTGTCAAACCTCCTTGTCCAGAGCCGGACTTGATGTTTCCAGAGCTTCCTTGGCTGCTCATGTGTGCGAGGGCTAGTTTAGTGGAGGACTGGGTGGACTGGATGATGGGCGACGTGGAAGGGGCACTGAGAATTTGATCCAACTGGAGGGCACAGAGAGTTGGGTGGGATGAAAACGATGATAGTGAGGAGTCATTCGAAAATACGAGTAGACTTTATAGGCCCAGGAGAGGGACTTGCCGCAGTTTCTGTGTTAGTAGATGACTTTGATTGACTCGAAAAAGATATTGCCAGAACGGAACCGCCCCAACAGGAATTCTCTCACGAGTGATTTGGTTGGCAGTGTAAAGGATGTGGATCTTATGATGATGATGATGCGGCAAAAGCTCGACGCCCAAGATCAGGGGAAGAAAATGGAGTTAGCAATGATGACAAGTTCGGCATTTGACGCCTACACTACTTTTAATGCTAGAATACTTGTCAGCACTACAGTTACCCGTAATCAGGCTACTAGCAATTCCCGTTTCTTCCCACAGAAGCCGCGAGAGGACCAAAGCATAGCCATAGTATTATTCATTCCGGCCACGGCGGACCACCACGAAACACTGCAGTCATGAGCCATCTTACAATCTACTCGTTCTGAACCTGTTACAAGCAACAGATATTGATCCGTGGCGTAGTTTGCTCCATGCATTTGTTACACTGCTTTCTACGTCTTTGCTGAATACTCGATGTTTCCGAGATCATGCGTTTTATAACATCGTAAAAACTAGATCAGCATTCAAGAGGAAGTTCTTGATTGAAACTTCCTTGTAGCGTTGATGGGACGCCCATAAATACTTGTGGACCTGAGAGTTGTAATGAACCTGACTGCCACCGGTTGACAATCACAGCGCCGTCACGTTGACAACTTCATCAAAATGACAACAGCAATCGGAGATTTAATCCATGTATGATCATCCAATAACAGCCTAATAGAAGCCTTTTTTGTTGTCCTCTCTTCACCGGGTCTACTGCATCAAGTAAAATTACACTGTTCACTCTTGTTCCCGTATCATGATCTATGAACTCAATTTCATTCGGTTTAGCCTTAATACATCAAAGAACTTGTGCATCAGCATCAACTTCTCTTGGACCAACAGGAACACCCTTCTCATCAGTCACCATTTAGTGGTAACAGTCCTCTTCTGGACTGCCGATGGGCATGGAACCAAGTATGAATTATCTCTAGTGGATCCAGGCTAGTCTGCATGCAAGTACTATTATCCTGCTGTTCTCCGGGTTCGAATCAAGCTATCACAGTTACCAGTGCCATCTCTTCAACACAGAACTGTCCCCAATGCCACGAAACTTAGTCGATCATGACTAAATAGACTCCACATGATGACTGATTCTCGTAGTAGTCGAAGGCTCGGAGTTTTGTGGGACCGTTTAGGTTCTTTTGCACTTGGATGTGATTTGAGGCGTTGGACTCAGAAAGAGGATCGGGCAGTTTGAAGGCCGCCTCTTAGGAAGGCAAGGGTCATCAGTACTATTTTTGACAGACAACGCTACGTCTTATGCACGCTGTCAGATGCAGATGACATTCCCGTTTATGGGCATCGAGTGAACGAAGCTTATGAGGACTGGTTTTCGGAAGCGTTCTTCAGATATATGAATGACGTGCCTTGCCATCAGACCATCCTATTTCAAATCTAAAGTATATTTTGCAGCCCCCGGCACACGAGACGAGATAACGCTTGTCAAAAGTCCAAACATTTTCAAACAACAGTCGTATGAAAAGAGATAGACTTTCGCCCAAAGGATCACTGGCTGGGTATTTCGTTCTCTACATTATTCCAAATTTGTAACAGTCGTTTTTGGAATAAATTTGATATGCCAAGGCATGACCGTGATTTACTTTACAATATCTCGCATTCGACAGGCGCAAAGATCTGAACAATCAGGCTTCCGATGTCTGATTCTTAATAGGTGTTTTCCCGAAGAACAATAGTCTGACCACATCTTTGAGCAAGTTCGAACTTCAGATTATGTTTTACAGGTTCGTGAACATCAAAGGACCTCCACGACAATTTTCCCACTGATTAATTATTAATTAATCAGGTTCTAGTGCACCATGAAACAATTTACTCACATACTCAGATTTGCCTCCATTTCTTTGTGTGCTTCGTTGATCTGTTCCCATGAGAATACCTAGAGGCAATAACCAGGTAGATCCATGGATCGTGAAATAGAATCATACTTTGTGAATGTATGTCCTGATAGGTTCATGCCCTTCTTCCCCCGAGATGTGGTGAAATATTCTTGATGTGAATCTAGTGAGTAAAGATCAACAACTGTAAAAAGAAACTGGTGCAGTCATACTCGTCTATCAAATCGGCCTGATATTGGGCCGGACGAGAGCGTAAAGTGGTACCCTCGAGTCGCAGGCGCTTGTATAGCACTGGCGCCAAATTTACACTCTCAGCAACAGAACCTACCAATTAAAGCATCATTAGGGGCCTCCCTGAATAGAGAGACTCGGTACCGCTTAGCATAGCCAGCATTACCATCCGTCCATCGACGGCTAGCGCGTCAATATTCTTGGCAAAGTGGCTTTGACCAACACAATCGATGACCATATTGACCCCTTGACCACCTGTAGCCTCTCTCGCCATTACCGAAAAATCTTCAGTTTTGTAATTTACTGCGTGCGTAGGGCATCCTGGAATGTTCAAGAGCCAATCGATCTTAGCTTGCGTTGAGGTGGTTGCTATGACCGTTTGACTCAAATGGACGTCAGGATGGTGGCAATCGAAACCATGATACGCTCACGCTCCAAAGAATCGAGCCAGTTGTATAGCAGCTATTCCTACACCAGAGGCTCCGGCATGAATCAATACGTGATCGCCCTTTTGAATTTTTCCTATCAGTACCAAGGCCTGGTATGCTATGTGTGGCATCAGGTACCTGTTCCACGGTGACATTAGGTTCAGTTACCAGTTATAAATGTTTCTGGAATGCTAGCAGCTTGCACCCAAGACAGGGAAGGAGGCTTCTTGATGACATGTGTCGAGGCTACGGCGATGTACTCCGCATAGGCGCCCTGTATGACAGCAATCGTTGTGACTCAAGTTGTGACTATTTCGAGGAGTATTTACCCCTCCTGCCAGACCCAAGACTTGATCTCCAACAGACCACCCTGTGACTTCAGGTCCAATATCGGAGATAATTCCTGAAAACTCAACGCCAAGAATTGGAGAAACACCGGGAGGAAGGACATATCTCCCCTCGCGTTGCAATATGTCCATACGGTTGAGACCGAAGGCTCTAACCTAGAGATAGGCATGTCAGCCACCTATTTCGCAAAAAACAGCAAGAAGTGGGCGCAGAGCTATTGACATACCTGAACCAAAACTTCTCGGCGGCCAACTGGAGGCTTCGCGGCCTCACCGATGTAGAGACTATCTGCTCCACCGGACCCACCTTCGACTAGAACTGCCCTCATCGTGGGATAACTTGTCTTTGAATCCCAAGTAACTGCTGACTCAATGACATCCGTGATGCATTAGATGTTGCTGGTCACATGTCAAATTTCGAGAAATATCGGGTGATTCCATTTGATACCATTCATTTTACTGATAGATGCGTCAAAGCCTTGATTCCCGATGCAGCAATGGTCGCCTGTACGTACAAGCGACTTGAAGTAGGCTGGGAAATCTGGGTCACGTGGATTTTCACCTGATGGTTAGTTGGTCAACTGACTTAAAAATTTTTGTCTTTCTCTCTCAAACGCTTGTGATCAAACCAGGGTAAGTGTCATGCTTTCTTGCAACGGTTTCTACCACGCGATGAACCCTTGCTATGGTCCGTGTTTCCTAGTAGCGACTAGACACCGCGTTCCATCATGCAGAAATTCCTTCTACCTAGCTATCTGATGTTTCACCAACTTCTTTCGATTTCTGGCAGTACTGAATCCTTGACACAGGTATCATGTAGAATGCCGAATTCTCAGCCTGGTAGCTTTGCTATCAAGGGTAAACAGTTATCTTCTACTTTTATTTCTACTTTTATGAACAGACACTGTATTCCATGTTTCTGAGATTAAGTCCTCATACCACTGTGTAAACTTTGATACTTGGCAATCTGAAAGTTATCTTACCCCATTCCATGGCTCTAATTACGAGCGGCTCTGTATGCTACGACGTGAATCATGGACCATCTGTTTCGTCAAACCTTGTGCAGGTTATCACCACAGCCTTCACGTTAAATCTTGACTAATTGCAAACCTACCTCATTTCTCGTCATCTTCAATATGCCGATAAAACCGTCATCACGTAGAACAATCAATCAGATAGACTAGCATTATTTCCAGGACTCATAAATTAGCATCTCTGTATCTACAGAAAATCTGGTCCCAATCAAGCCGTTTGGAGGGCCTTCAACTGACCCTAATTACAGAGATATGAATAAAAATGAGTAAGTGAATTCCGGCTGCAGGTGACTCACAAGTAATGTAGTCGAGGCAGCAGGGCAACCAACGCCTGGCCCTCTTAAGTTCTGTAACGTAGTGAGTACGGCTTGAATCCTTGTAATCTTGGATGCATTCGAATCATCCGTTGGGAATGAAACAAGGACACTTGGGTTATTGACGGCATGTCCTGCGGCGACGTTCTGATTAAGAGACTGAATAATACGTCAAGTTAATGTTCAAATCAAAGGTCGGGAGATATGCCAGGAGTACAGACCTGGATGAAAGATGCGCGATCTGGAGGGCACGAACAGGGTATTTTCACTACCTGTCCAGCGTCATTCGTAGTTCCATCGCAATCGCCGGTTCCAGTTGGGTTTACACCAGACTGTATACCAAAATCCGGAACAAGGGCAGCATCAATACCGTTGTTTGGTGATGCCGGAGTTGGTACTGCAACTTGCAGAGGACTGGTGACGTCAGTACCATCCTGAATGGCTTTCTGTTGAGCCAGATATGTAGTGGAGGCCGCTGGGCATCCAACACCGGGACCCTCTAGGTTCTGTAAAGTGACTAATGATGCCTGGATTCTTGCAAGTTTGTCTTCTTTTGAAGAACCTGTAGGAAAGGAGACACTGATTCCTAGATTGTTGACAGCATGGCCCGCATTGACGTTTGCATTCAGAGACTTGCATCACACCAGTCAGTCTATTCAGATCGGCTTCGAGTTATCAGACAGAGAGGAACACACCTGGATAAAGATAGTCCTATCGGGTGGACAGGAACAAGGAATTTTGACAATTTGTCCCGCGTCATTGGTTATTCCGTCACAGTCGCCTGTTCCAGTTGGATTAACACCTGATTGAACACCAAACTCTGGGACGAGTGATGGATCAACATCTCGTTTCATGGGAACACTGGAGACAGAAATTATGATAGAGAGTGTGGCCAAAACTGTGGTGATGAACTTCATCTTCTACGTGAGGCAATTGTCCCCGTGTGCGAAATATCTCCAAATAAACGATTCCAAGAAATAAAGATGACTGAAATCCCCCGACTTGCGAAGGTCTAGAATGAATGTTTGCTTCAAGAAAGCGAGGAGAAAGCGGTCAACGCAGTCGACAGCTGAGAAATAAGCGTCCGGGAAGAATAGAAGGAAGAGAACCGCTCCTGACGACATTATTATAAGTTCTCTTGTAAGTTGTCATTGGATAGCAACCAACAGTCATGTTAGACTGTTGGATGTTACATTGATTAATAATGCAGATACAGTCACACCAACTGTATTATTTTGTTCTGATCAGAATGATGGGATCAAGGTTTTTGTCGTTCCTGACAAGGATTTCCAGCAGCCCATCAGGACAATGTACAACAGAGCGTTGAGATGTAGAATGTGTGTCAATCCCTGACAGATTCACAGTATGACAATAGGGCATTAGCATGCGTTTCATTTCCTCATCAGTTTGGTTGTTTGTTGAGTGAAGGACGAGTAACGCAATATCGGGAGTAAACTCGTTGCGAACGTGCAACGTACATTTATTTCTAAATAAACTATTGATCTGTATCTAGAACAGTAACATGAAACATTTCATCCATCAAGACACAAAACCCTAAGCTAATTGTATAGTGTTCGATATTCCAACATTGTTGTCATCATCAAAATTTGCAAATGAAAACCAGTTACTAGCTATTTGTATACCTCAATTCTTGCCCTTGAGAGACTGAGATTAGCACACTTGTCCATTGACACTTGAATCTAACGTTTAGTTTTGTATTCTATCATTTGACCCTTTCGACTATGAGCCCTCATGGTGTGAACAATACTATAACAATGGCTGACTCTTAGCAAAAGACGACTTAAAACCTTCAAGAAAAGATATGACTTACAGGAGTCATGGAAAACTAACATCAGCAAACCTTACAGAAGTGGAAAAGGAGCGAAACATATTCAAGAGGTCATAAGAAAACGCGGATATCAATTTAAAAATGTTGATATTGTGTCACCAAGTTCTTTGTGGTGCGGATATAAGCAATACATGCTAGAATGAGTACACGAGTATCTAGTGCATTCATGAGGAAAAAATATGGTCAACAATTTGTACTTAGATTTATATAGATATGTCGAAATGATCCGTTTGATAAACGCTGGAATTTGATTCATTGTCCTTTATTGGAGATATACTTCTTTGCCCACTCTGCTGTTTCCATACGAGCGTTGAGCAATGGATCAAGTATGGGAAATTTCCAGGACTCAGGTTTTTCTTCAGCTGATGGATGGGATGGTGGATATATGCAGAGCGCCGCAATCGAAAGGTACGTATGATATGGGTCTGAATCCAAGATCTTAGTTGTCTGTCTCCCGTGCAAGATAAATTAGGTATACCAGAATGTTCTCCTTGACATTTCGAGATACCTCCATACTTGAACTGGCACTTGGATAAGAATAGAGAAAGAGCTTTGGTATCTATCAAATGATCTTGTTTCAAAATCTGATCGTTTTTGTGAGTCAGAATACACGAGATATGTTCAATTTTTTAAGCTCACCTTAAGAGCAGCACCACACCAAAAACAATAACAGCTATCGGCGATCTTGCCAGTGCGCCCTGAAAATCCACCTGATGATACGTCGTTCCTGTTTACAGCAGCCTGGTTGCTGACCAGCCACCGAGTTGTCTGGGCTTTCTCTATTGGTGTGAGAGGGTCATTCTCGGCGCTGGATGGTGCAAGATAAAGAGAAGCCAGTGCGATATAGGTCGTTCCTCCTGTATTTAGCGAAAGCACCATGAAAGTGTGATCAGCCAAAAGAGCATATTTAGGACGAAATTGCGCACCCTGAGCTTCACAGAAAGGCGCTTGACCGTATCCACCTTCATATGTCTGTTGAAACTAAATTCAGTAACACGCATAAGGCTGCAACGAAGACAAGCCTAACTCTGCATGACGCGATGAATGCCTTGGCACGTTCTACATCTACCCCGGACCAGTCATCCAGCAATGCGCTTATTACAAATGCGCAATAAAGGGTTCGTAGATCATTCTCCCTACTTTTGGGAGTAGTCGTAAAGCTAGAAATACCGAGTCTGTAAGTCTAACAGTGGAGAGACTAAAGACACGCGGAGATCAATCATGCAACTGACGAACCTTCCATCTTCTTGTTGACAGGTACGTAACAATGTAATGAGTCCGGGTCGGTCCAACTTCGAGAAATCGTCTCTGAGAATGGCAAGGGACAACAGTGCGGTATAGGTCATAATGACATGAGGTGCATCATGCTCCGAAGTTTCCATCTAAGGATAAGATGCACGTTACAAACACATCAGTACCCTGTTAGCCTATGCTAGAAGCCCATACCTTGTTTTCTGGTGGATGAGTGGTCATGAATGGACCAGGGCGGAAGCCTGATCCAGACTTTCCATCTGAGATACCATGTGTTCAACGCAGACCTAGAGAGACAGAACCGATATGCAGCAAGACAAGGCCACGTACGCGTTTGTTGAGCCCACAGCCACTCAGTCCATCCATCCTTTTGCCATTGTGGCGACACAGTTCCATCTTCCCGTTCTCCCAGGAGATCAAGTATACCTAGGTTATAAAATGCAAGAGCTAGTCTAGAATCGGCGTATTACGAACGAAAATGAACCAGATTTGCGTTCGACACATACCTCGACGCATCAAGCACTGTCTGCGATTTCGGCAACGCTATGATTGATCAGAACAAAGTAAGGAATAAGTGTGATAGCAGTGCGTACTGGATATACACCTCTTTGCATGTGCAATATGTCCGGAACGATTGAAAGGGGGGAGCCGAATTTCAGCCATTGAATTTTCGATTTTTCCAGTGTTCAAGAATCGTGGAAGCCACAGTCTCGCGGACCACACCCACAAAAAGTGATGAAGTATGCTGACAATTAGCCTCTTTATCTGTGATATAAGGGCCATACTGCGCTGAGGGATGTAAGTAAAGTTTAAGGTGTGTGTCGTTGCGATCATCAGCCATAAACCAATTTCACACGGCATTTCTTGTAGTCGATCAACTAAACGCTAATTAATTTCTGTCAGCGCCACCCTTTGGTGTACGCCAAACTCGCGATTCAAAGCCGTTTCTGCTTTCTGATCATTTCTACAAGCATGCACTAGTGGGGAACCTTAGCATCATTGGCTGCCAACAGTGGATACGGCAAATGGCAATCGGGACGATTAAGTATAGAGTTACACAGTTCATTACACGGACTGAGAAACAACGAGTAGGAAAGAGAGGCACTGATGCACGCACGCAAAAGGCAGACACACAAAGATGATATGAAAAAAATGATAAATTGCTGATGGTTCTTTCACAAGCTTGCCATGCCCATCTGGAACGAGCTTCGCTGAGACTGCATTTGAATACTGAGCTGACCTTGAACGGGCTGCTGTTGAGGTTCGTCTTGATCCTGGTCTTCTGGGTTGAGTGTAAGTGTGTCGGCTAACACTGGAGTCTTCTCCTCGATATCAGTGTATCGCATAGTCATTTCCTTTCTCTCTTTGCACCAGTTCTCAGGATCCCAGATCATAAATTGTCCTTGTTCTCCGCCCTGTACTTTCTGGGAAGTTATTGTACCAGTTTCCTTCGTGATCCAGAGACGCAGCTCTTTGTGGTAACGCCAGTTGCGATTGAACCTAGTGGAGAAGGAAACGGTTAATTAAATGTCAACGAAATGAGATACTGTGTGAAAGTATGAAAGACGTTGAAAGCGCATGTAAAAGTAAGAGGAAAGATCAGAAAAACTCACAATTCCTGAGCAGCCACTTCCTGGAGTGCATCGCGTGGACTCGAATAGAACATGAAAAATAGTGTTTCATCACTGAACCCGGCCGCCTTCCGCGGTCCCGGTGGAGGTGCATGTACGCTGAGGTAACATGCGGGAAGATTGAAGTCTGGTTCCACCGAGTGCGCTGCTGACTGGTCTGCCCAAGGTGTAATGAATGTTGGGTATAAATTCCTGTAGAACACAAAGTTAACAGATGATCTAGTCCTGCCAACAGTTCGATCTTCACCCTGGATAATTCATGTCCAAACCCATAGTACCTAGGTCTGTTCCCATGCTACTCAGCCCTCCATCAACGTCTGCACTGGCATTTTTTATCATCTCTAAGAGCCCCAGAAGACCCCATCTATCTGCCGGACTAATGAGAACCTGCTGTGCGGGCGTCTGCGGATGTGGTTGATTTGAAGCCGCACTATTCTGCAGTGATGACGCATTGTGATTCGTCGATGTGTTTGGATTTGAAGGTGGGTGTGAAGGTACAGTCGTATGTGAGTCACCTTGTGTCGCTCCATTCGAAAATAGTGTCGATTTTGCTCCACTATTTGCCCCAAGACCCGGCGCCTGAGGAAACAATCCCCCTGATGGTGATGGAATGCCCAACGTACTTAAATGTGTCGGTATACTTTGTGAATGTGGTCCATTCTGTCTCAGAAACTAGTCAATGCTACAGAAGCACGGGATTGCGTCGAGCCACGCACTATGTTAGTGTTCGTTGATGGTGGAGGATTTGGAGAGTTCCATGCTGCAAGTGATGATTGACCCAGCTTCAGAGAATAGTTATTCTTAATGCCGACAGAACGAACACATTAGCGCCGCCGAACAGGATAACCCTCTTATAAGAATGAGTGGACTCACCCTTTGAAGTTGTTGCTTATCTACATCCCCCTGTCCCTGTTGAAACCCATGATGTACGTTTCTTGCCTGTGTTGCACCTAGATTCAGCGTGCCTGGTGTACCAGGTGGTATGCTGACACCTAGCCCGCCCAAGGGATTCTGCCGGTGCTGCTGTTGCGAATGATCCGAATGAAAACCGTTGAGCCCCGGAGGGTGCGGATGATTCTCTTGGCCCGTACTTTGGTTATGGGACAAGTTTTGATTTTGCGATTGACTTTGCCCACCAAGTGCAGGGAAATCATCCGCTGTGAAATCTCGTGTTTGATTTGCGGTTGCTGTTCCAACTCCAATGCTGCCTGATCCTGCTGGACCTACTCCTCCTAGCTGAACACCTGTACCCGCCTGACTCGCATAGCTCGTTCCAGTCCCTGAAGTCCCACTGGTGCTGCTAACCGTTGGGTTTGAGGGAGGTGTTGAGCCCAGTGCAGGAAAATCATTGAGGTCCAAACTGACAGCGTCACTTGATGTCATTGACTGTGCCGTTCCTATGACCCATCGGTCAATGAACGGACAAACATGGTAACCACATACCATTATTTTGCTGTGACTGTATTGGTTGCTGTAGCACGCTCGCTGCCTGATGTTGCCCAAGCGCTCCTCCAAATGCATGCATGCCCTGCGCCCTCGACTGTATGAGCCCCGGCATCGGCTGTGGCGTCATAGATTGCACTTGTGGTACTTGGCCTGGTGTTCTGTGACCGGTCTGTTGGAGGCCAGATCCAAAATTACCGGCTTGAAGGATACCGACATTTCGTGGAGGCATAGGATATGTGGGAAATTGGGGACGAAATTGATTTGTGAGTCCAGGATTACCCGAGAGATTCGGTGGTCTCTGCTGTGGCTGGCCTGCACAAGATCACCCGTGAGCGATGCCTTCAGACCCGGAGAGAAGGGCTGCCAATCGTATATACATGCCTGGTCTATTCATGAGTTTTCGAGTGCTTTGAAGCCTGAATACTAGGTTCAGTATATTTTGAGGATTAAGGTCCGTAAGACACACTTGTAACGCGTTGCGGTCGTAGACTGAGTATGAAGTTTCCGCTCTGTTGTCTCTGTGTCTATTTGACGCTTGTTTGGTAGTAAGATGTTTACATAATCTCTCCTTAATCTCGTCCTTGTTACCGCAGCGATAGTTCTCCAACTAAATCACTCAAGCAGAATTCATGCCTTTGGGCTCTCATGTATGTAACTAATTTGAACTCAGTGGTCGCACGATACGATGCAAAGTGTTCCTGAATTCTGGGGGCATGTATGCTATGTCATATATGTCCGTCTTTGTGCTATTGCGATGTCATGTCTGTCTTCAGCTACATGTTCAAAGTGTTTGTATACACTGCAGACAAGCTTCACCTTAGCAGCTGATACGCAAAGACTTTATCGCGTCCGGGGCATGCCATGGAACCAGTGATATGTGACAATTGAATAAAGATGAAAATTGAGGCTGGCTGAAGTCTTACGAGCAATGTATTTGTGTAGGCTGAAGAGATAGTGAAGACCCCAGTCATATTTCAGACCAAGCTTCAGACCATCACCTATGATCATTGGTAGTGGAAGCATCTGCTTAGGGTATCAATGAGAAGTGCTATTGTGCTATTGTAGTGGAGGAACTATTGTCTCCCAAGTTGAGTTGGACAAATGCGTGCTGCTTCAAAAGTCTATTGTCAAGTCCAGCTTCGCGTGTCACCAACACCGAGTCTCAGGTGAAACGCTTCTCTTCTCCACTGATAATTCACACCCTTCTATTTAGTTACGCGACATCGCTTTGACATCGCTTTGTCCTGCCAAATCTGTTACACCGCAACCCTGCACCCTAGATAAAATCCACTGATCAGATACATTGTACTTTAAGTCAGCAACTCTATCCGTCTGCAACGCTAGTTTCCTGTTTTATAACCTCCCAATGTGTTATACGACAAGCCCTGAAAGCGAAGACGCTATACGGTCAAACCTACTGGGGGAGGTTGTAAAATGCGAGTGTATCAGATTATTGCTCCAGCCAGTTTATCACTCGTCCTCAACGTCCAAGTCACCCTCAATACCAGCGCCTTCACCTTGATCCACAAATTCGAGGTCATCGATGATCGCATCTGCATCTATGTCATCCCATCCTCCTGTCGTATCCTCAAGGAATAACGGCTCTTTGTCTTTTCTTGACATGCCATTGACCGTCGATTGAGTTGATATCGTCATAGAGAGAGAGGATTTCACCCTCGATAGGATGGAATCTAAAGAATCACCCAAGCGATCTTCTAGTTCTTCTACGATCTGATGAGGGGAGTAGTAAGATATTAGAGATAGGGGGGAGAAAGAATGACATACTACATAGAGTTCAACGGCGGTTATAGGTGCTAAATTTACAATCTGGAGTTTTTCGGCTTTTGTAAGATCGTATGATGAGATGTCTTTGACCAATTGAGTTATTCCATTTGGACTTTGAGCAGATGTAGGGAGGTAGTCAGATTTGAGATATCGAATTGCCTGGAATCATATATCAGTCGTTCAATGTAATGAAATCAAGAGAATGTGCACTTCAACTTGAATGGTACGAATGTTTTCAGAGATGTCAGGAATTGGATTGATATGTGTCGGAGGAGCACCTGCAGCTTCCTCTTCTTTCTTAATTCGAACAGCTGCCTTAGAGCGTTCGAGGTGCGTGTGTTCAAGTTCTTGAAGGAGAGTAAGGACTTCGTAATTGGAGAGGAGGGCAGAGTGAGAATTTAGGACCTGACTTAGGTGTCCAGGTTATTTCATGATGGGGAATGTAAGATGAGGATCCTAACCTCCATTAAAACGTTTTTTCTGAGGAAGAATCGTGATGGGAACTGAGTGATCGTTGTTACGTAATTTTTGAAGACAACTGACCATAGGAGAGACGGTTCGTCTTGACTCAACATTGACTCAATATAACTGCAATGGGCGAAGCCAAGATGCGGCGAAGCTATGTATAAAGACAGATCCCTGGGCACAACTCAATGACTATTTACAGTGTGTTCCTTACAGAGTTTGTCTGGTTATCACAGTCATTCACGTGAATCACATCAACAAAATAACTTGACAGGTGACTATCGGCAGATCTCTTTAACAGATGTTCATGAAAGAATACTGAAGAGTACAGAATACAGAGTGCGTTACTCGAAGATGGAGGATACGTTATAGTCTCGAAGTATCAACATGAAAAAGGAACAGTAGGAAAATCTTCGTTACGGTCACAATTCTCGGAGGCAAACTGGAGGAATGTACCTGAGAGTCCATTACCTGCCATCGCCATGGATTCCGTATCCAACAGCTATCCAATAGCTCACCATGATATAAAACGGTATCCTTTTTTCCTGTAAGTATTACAAGTGGGTGTGTCTTGATTTTACGATCCTGTTTTGCGGAGCCGAGGATAGTCATTGATATCTGTTCATATAAACTTGCAAGTTTAACAAAGGCTAATTTCTACTTAATCAAACCAGACTCCTCCGTCAATAGAGATAGTTTGTCCTAAATCCAGTATTAACAGTGATAAAATGTGAAAGAGGAAAAGCGCACCAGTTATAAAAGAAGACTCATCGGAAGCAAGGAAGGAAACCAAGTTGGCAATTTCCTCCGGTTGTCCAAGCCGACCCAAGACTGACTGGTGTTTCATCTAGACAAGTTTGAGCAAAAAGGCATTGGGCTTGACTGGACTCAGTTCAAACCGCTTCTTTGTAGGCACCAGGTTCACTTCCCGTCAATTCTCCAACACGAATGTCCGCTCTTGCAACTGAAATCAAATTGGGTAAGATAGAGATCTGCAGCAAACAGTATCATTAGATAACGCACGGAGCGGGGTATCAATGAATCCAGGAGCATAACTGGATAGACAATCAGACCATGAAATCTTCATTTAATGTAGCAGATATACGCATTAACGGTTATATTGAACTTTCCGAACTCATGAGCTAGTTTTTTCTGTAAGTATTACACATAACTAACTTACTAGAGACTCACCTGCCGTTTGAGTCAAACACCTGACAGCGAATTTGGTGCATCCATATGTACTGCATAGAGGTGCAGCTGAAGAGTGGTGTATTAGTAAGATATCACAACACAAACAGAGCATCTTCTCCTACTTTTCTTGCCAGCCAGTGACGAAGCGCCTGGAAATTTCAATAGAGTTGTTTTTGGGCGAAAATCGATACATACCAATGATTCTACCTCCACGGTTTTGCTCAATCATTACTTTGGCTGCAGCTTTGTAGCACAGAAGAGTGCCCTTGATATTTATGTTGAAGACGCGTTCCCACTCCTCCATGGTTGCTGTTTAATTATGAAGCCACAGATAGCCAGTCATGAAAAAAGTAAACTTACTGTCAAGGATCGAAGTGAGGACAGCCACGCCCGCATTTGCAACCATCTTCCCTCAATGTGAGTTCATTTTTATAGAGAGATCGTGAAACTGTTCGCGCACAACATCCAGTCCACCGAATTCAGATACAACAGTCGAGACGAAGTCATTAACTTCCTTCTCAACGGAGACATCTGCTACCATAGCAATGGCTTTTCGTCCCTTTGCCTCTATCTCACCCTGCAAAGACTTCAGAGCGGCTTCTTGAGAAGAGATATCACACATGGCAACATTGAATCCATTGCTGGCTAGACGGAGTGCAATGGTCCGTCCAATACCATTAGCTGCACCAGTGACTATAGCGGAGCGAGGTTGAGATGACATTTTGACCAATTACAGAGGATAGAGACACATTTATACAATACCGAAGATCACACCCAAGGAATCATCTGATATGATACGATATGGCGATATGGAGACACTACTACATCAGTCTCGTAGGAGTGTACTACAAACCTAAATCAGGGATAAATATGATTTCCATGACAACAATCTTTAGATGTGACGTTACAATGTCACGTGTTTTGCGCCGCGGCGTGACGAGATAAACCGTGATTTCACCTCTTTGAACCAAGATGTGCAATATGTTGAAATACGAACGTGGGAGGGTACAAACGGATGATGAGTACAAACTACTTTTTCTACTTATATACCTATCTAGAACAATAGAATATGAAACAATAAAGAATCACATGCATCGCGCAGGCTCGCATGAGATCCAAATTCCAACACAATATTCACTTGCAAATTGACTCAAAGCTTCTGTTATTTGGTAGGAGCTATTGAAAGTTCAGTGGTTGGGGTTCTCACCTGTCCCATCATGGGATGAAAATTGCATGGCCTTTGATTGTCAGCGGTCTATCTCCAAGACATCCATAAAAGCTAGAGAACCTTAAAATACCTGACAGAGTGAGCTGACTGCACAAT
>Ga0153946_1000032_pt1 | contig 43035 bp, 56 predicted proteins | sample TSNJ030MetaG_FD_104751 | JGI IMG/M metagenome (GOLD analysis project Ga0153946, IMG submission 104751) | Attine ant fungus gardens microbial communities from New Jersey, USA - TSNJ030 MetaG | ecosystem: Host-associated > Fungi > Mycelium > Unclassified | place: USA: New Jersey, Wharton State... | reverse complement strand
GGTAAGTACGTATCTGTCACTCAGAAACATACTAACTTGTCTTATAGCTGTCGGAGCAGATCGAATCGCGAAGAACGGTGATACTGCAAACAAGGTTAGTACCTGTCTTATTATCTGAATCATAGATCTCTTCTCACTGCGACACTGTAGATTGGAACATACAACGCAGCCGTGCTGGCCGCCCGACATAACATTCCTTTTATTGTTGTTGCCCCCATAAGTACGGTTGACCTTGACATATCTGATGGATCAAAGTACGCCTTGCCTGTCCATGCATCTTCTATACCATTTGTTTACTCGAGGTTGCCACAGAATTCCCATCGAGCATCGTCCCCCTCTTGAGGCCTGCCTCGTGCGGGGTATCTTATACCCAAACAATGGTCAGACAGAACAGGCTCAAGTTATGATAACTCCTGTCGGCCTAGAAGGGATCTACAACCCTAGCTTTGATGTAACTCCTGCGGAGCTCATAACTGCCATTGTCACAGAGAAAGGTGTTGCAGTCAAGGCCTCGGGTGCCATGGAATTCGATCTTTCGTCTGTTGTCTGATTACAACGAGGAAGTTTAAGACAAAATTATTAGTATAGGCGGCAGTCGATTCATCTGGCGGTGATAGTATCTTTTCGATTTGACTCAAGTACTTGATTATACCGAAACTGGCATGATACACTATTTTAGAGACGCGCTATGCCCAAACACTGCCGTCACTAGCCAAACAAACGATGGAGCAATAATTTTGTCTTTCTGATATACCTGACCTCCTACAAGGCATTGTTTCTTTTCACAATCTACTCGTGATCTGAGATTGTGGAATTTGTTTACCATCACCACGCGGTAAAATGACTTGTAGTCTCCATTGAACTCATCGATAGGAAGATTGGAGAGATCAACCTCCGGGGTGGATCAAAAAAAGATAAAGATAAAATGATATCAATACCTATTCACGTTCTCTCCCAGGTTCATCTAAAAAGGGGTTCTTTTGAGGTTCTCCTTTGTTGAATCCCTTTCCCCACCCTTCTCTCTCGTACACATCCAATAACCACCGTCAAACTCTATCCTTTTACTCCCCCCCTTTTTTTGACTCGCTCTGAAAAATGTCGGAACTGAAGGAATACGTTGTCGCGGTACACGGTGGTGCAGGGTTTCACCATCCCGATAACGATAGACGTACCAAACGTGCTCTCAAGCTGTTCGTAAATTTTTTTTTCCCCAAGTGACAAGTTTACTTTTTTTTTGGACAACTGTTTCACTTGCCGTATTTGTTTTCCTTTTTGGGTGGGTTCTTTTTTTTAGTGCATGCAAGAAAGCTCTTGAAAGTCTGGAACAAATTGAGTCGGAATCATCCCCTTCAAATTCCGATCCGAATTCGAAAGACATTAAGAATAAGGGATCCATGATATTAGTCGAACAAGCTATTATATCCCTCGAAGATGATCCCTTTCTGAACGCGGGATATGGTTCCAATTTGACTTTGGATGGAACCATTGAATGTGATGCTGCTCTTCACATTTCTCGTTCCCCTTTTTCGAACAATGACTACCAATTTGGTAGTGTTGGTGCTGTTTCTGGTATAGTATTTTTTCTTTCCCCTTTCGATTTGTTTCCATATGAAGTTACTCTCAGGAATAAAAAATCCGATTTCAGCCGCTCGAAGTATCTTGGAATATTCGATCAAGACAAGCGATGGCAACAAAGACAAGCTGGGTCGTGTACCACCCATGTGAGTAAGAAGAAGAAAGCGTAGGAAATATTCAATGACGAGGGCAGGACGCTTGTATCCGATGGAGCAGTCAATTTTGTGAAGAAGTATGGATCTGGAGCAGAACTCGTTCCTCCTGAGAATATGATCACATCTTTGGCAAGACAAACTTGGAAAAAGTGGAAAGATAGATTAGAGGAAGTAGTCATAACAGAAGAAGCAGACTGTGAGAACAGGATGCAAGATACAGTGGGTGCTGTGGCTTGGCATCCCAGCAGCGGATTTGCATCCGGCGTTTCAAGGTCTAGTCCTGATTTTTTTTGTGCAACCATTTATTCAAGGTTTGAAAGTGGAGGGATACTGTTAAAGTTTCCAGGGAGGATTGGAGAGGTAAAATTCGATCCTGTTCAATTCAGCAATGTTTGAAATTGACGATGAAAAGGCAGCTATTTTTGGTGCAGGATGTTGGGCACAGGACAGGACAGGTACGACAGATGGTATGGCATGTAGTATATCGGGTACAGGAGAAGAGATCGTCCGCGCTAACCTTGCGCGGAGTATCGGTACAACTTATAGGTCGCGCGCAGAGCCTCATCAAATATTACAGCGAATGCTGATGGATCTGTGGAGTGAGCCCATTCATGCCAGTATAAACAGGAGAGAAAGTGACTTTTTTTTTTCTTGTCGGGAAGAGCCAGAAGAAAAAGTGGGGATGGAAGGGCCGGCCGCAGGAGTGCTGATGATAACGAGAGAATCTGCAATAGGTGGGACAGTATAGAACCATATTGCCGTAAGTGACTGATAAATCGCAAAGCGGAGGTGTGGTGCGGATTTACGACGGCGAGCATGGCTATTGCATTTGCCTCGAGTAAGGAGCGGAAACCAAAGGTATGATTACAATATGGGAGCAGATAGGAAGGAGTAACGGACTCGTTAGGCATATATACTACGTCGAAAGGAGAGGGAGAAAGGACATGTGTTAATCACGTCGTTCAGTATTTAATTATTGTCCGGCAAGGCGTGATTGGTTGAAACGTTGGAGGGTTTTGATAGGGAATCTTGTTCTGGACGATATCAAAGGGTGGCAAGAAGAAGAAGAGGCTTTGCATACCTGCAAGTTGAGCAGACGGGAACGGGATGGCAGAAAACTAGAAACTGGTGAATAGACAAGAAGAGGGTAGGGAAGAGTTAATCACTTGAAAGACAAACAGAACAGACGAAACCAATGTCGATGGTATTTTTATGGCAGAAACAGGCAGCGCGAAAATCGACCTTGTCGTGGGTGGGGACAGCGATGATCTTGCGGATGGCAGGGGAGGGAAGGAAGGCCATCTGGGGGAGGTGAGGAGAGGAAAGAGGGAAAAAGGCAGACGAGGGCGTACGATAAGATACTGCAGGAGGGCATCGGACTGTTGGAGGTGGATGTAGGCGCCGCCGGTCAGATGGGCAGCCTGCTGGAGGAAGAGGGCGTGGGGGCCGTGGACCTGGCAGACATCGATGGTGACGTTCTGTGGGATGTGAGAGGATGTGAAAATGCAGGAAAAGAGACATACAAGGTTCTGGGCAGAAAAGACAGAGTTCATGATAGGGATGTAAGAGGAGGGGAGATCGGGGGAGACGGAGAGGACGAGGAGGCGGGGGATGGAAGGGTCGCGGCGGAGCTGGAGGCGGTTGACATCTTGGGGGAGAAATATGAGGAGAAAGGGCGACAGAGAGGAGGTAACCCACGGCAGAGAGCCTTGGCGATGGCAGGGACGAGGGCGGGGGGCTCTGTTGAGGGAGGGCGGTCGAGGAGAGCGTGGAAGGCGTCGCGGACGGCATGGTCGAGGGCAGCGAAGGGGGAGTAGGCGTTGGAGACGGGAGGATGGAGGGAGTCGGTGGAGGAGGCGTAGAGGAGGTGGGCGGCGGCGGGGAAGGCGGCGAAGACGGCGAGCGAGTTTGCAGGGTTTTCTGCGAGGTGGGCGTGGAGGAAGACGAGGAGATGGGGGAGAAAGGCGGGGGGAACGTCGAGGACGACGGCGAGATGGGAGGGCGAGTCAGTGTCCATGGGTGGCCAAACCCTAACCCTAGGGTATACAGCGCCGGTCACCAACGCTCTTCCGGCGTTGCCCGTCACGACGACGCTCCCGTGTGAATTCTCCCCCGTTGGCGATGCTGACGCCCGTCCTCCCCGCTCTTCCTCCCCACCACCATGTCCATCCTCGTCGACGACCACGACGTCCTCCTCAACCCTGACTTTCTCCTCGCCTCCGTCCCCCGCCTCCCCATCAACAACTCTCCCCTGCCCTCGGTCCGTCCTCCACTCCCTCTTCTCTCTCCCCTCTGCTCACCATCCCTCCTCTCACAGGAGGTCGATGATTCCGTATGTGTCTTCTCTCTCTCTCATCTCCTGTAAATCTCACTTCTCTCAGGGCTACGAGGACCAGCCCGAGGATGATGAGGATGACAACGACAACGACGACGACGACGACACTACCTATGCCGACGAAGAGTACCCCTCCAAGAGAAAACCCCTCAAGAAAGCCAAAAAACACCGTCTGCCCTCTGCCCATGTGATACGCCCCCGAGGTACGTCTCCCCCGTCTCTCCCTCAAGCTCCCACATGTTGACGTTACCTCCAAGCATCCACCCGCCCCGCCTCATCTTCCGACTCGGATTCGGATTATGGTGCCCCTGCCCACAAGCGCAAAAAAAAGAACCGTCAGTCCACAGAGGAAATCAGAGTCTCCAGCCGTGGTGGCAAAATTCCAAACTATGTCGACGATGTACAAGACTTTGACAAATTTGACCAAGACGAGCACATCCCCGACACCATCGACTCCGCAGACCCCATCGCCCAGTTCCAAGAGGAAGACGAGATCGAGGCCGTCCTCAGCCACAGTAGAGACGAGGCTCGAGAGAATGATCCTCACGACCTCTGGTTTGAGAACATTGTCCGTCATTCCTTACTCGTCTTTCTCATCCTCGTTCTGAAAAAAACAAATAGCGCTTCCACATCAAATGGAAATCCTTCTCCCACCTCCACAACACAGACGAAACCTATGAATTTCTCAAGCGTTTTAAAGGTCTTAAACGCGTCGACAACTATATCAAGGCTTACAAGCAGTGGCAGTCTCGACTGGCCGCTCCAAATCTTTCTCGCGAAGACGCAGAAGCGCTTTTATTAGACAAGGAACGTGAGAGGGAAGATCTCGAAAATTTTCGCAACGTTGACCGAGTAGTTTCCCATCGAATTGGCGCTGATGGCGAGGAGGAGTATTTCTGCAAGTGGCAAGGCCTTAATTACGAACACTGCACCTGGGAACTTTCAAGGGACGTCAAGCCTATGGCCCAGGACCAAATTCAGGTATATAGAGAACGTGAAGCTGATGCCAAGTTTCCCTTCAAGAGTGTGTCCTACTCGAGGCATAACAGACCGCAGTTTAAAAAGATCACTCAAGATCCTGATTACATAAAGTCCACGGGGGGTGAACTTAAAGACTTTCAGTTGACTGGGCTCAACTGGCTCGCTTATCTCTGGAGCAAGGGTGAAAATGGTATTCTCGCTGATGAGATGGGGCTCGGAAAGGTGCGCTGTTGGTCATCGATGGCTCATCAGCTGTTGTGGCTTACACGTAGCTCAGACCGTACAGACAGTATCTTTCATTTCCTATCTCTTCCACGAGATGCAGCAATATGGTCCTTTCCTCGTCATTGTTCCTCTCTCCACCATCACCGCCTGGCAGACACAGTTTCAGGCCTGGGCTCCAGATATGAACGTTATCACTTATATCGGAACCGCCACAGCTCGCGAAGTTATTCGTACGTACGAGTTTGGTCTCTCCCATAAAAAGCTCAGGATGAACGTCCTGTTAACGACCTACGAGCTCACTCTGAGGGATGCAAAGGAGCTTGGGGATATCAAATGGCAGGTGCTCGCAGTCGATGAGGTGTGTTGATCGATCTCTCTCCATGTTTGAGTACCTGGCTTGACTCGTTTCACTAGGCACATCGTCTCAAGAACTCTGAGAGTCAGCTCTATGAAGCTTTGAGATCGTTCTCTGCAGCATCCAAGCTGTTGATCACAGGAACACCTCTGCAAAATAATGTCAAGGGTGTGTACATTATCATTTTTGTTTATCGATAAGAAAAACTCATTGATCTACAGAGTTATTGTCCCTCATGCATTTCCTGATGCCTGACAAGTGTAGGTGACATGTTGGTCTGAGAGTGAGGCTGAGAGTGTCTCATCCTTGTTATCGTAATAGTTGCCCTCACCAACGAATTCGATTTGAATGATGCCGATCATGAAGAGAAGATCAAGGAGCTTCACCAGCAACTCGAGTCACTGATGCTTCGGCGCCTGAAACGCGATGTTCTAACATCGCTGCCCACCAAGAGCGAACGCATTCTTCGTGTCGAAATGAGTGCTCTTCAAACCCATTTCTACAAGAACATTCTAACAAAGGTACGATCTTTGCTCTCTTATCGGCCAGCTATGAATTCCTTTGCAGAATTTCTCGGCTCTCGTCAAGAGCGCGAACGGCAATAACAACATTAGTCTCCTGAACATCGCCATGGAGCTTAAGAAGGCCGCCAATCATCCTTATCTCTTTGATGGTGCTGAAACACGGAGTGACAACAATGACGAAATCCTCAAAGGACTCGTCATGAACAGTGGCAAAATGGTGCTTCTGGACAAACTACTCGCTCGCCTGCGTCAGGATGGTCATCGCGTGCTCATTTTCAGCCAGATGGTGCGTATGCTAGATATCCTCAGTGATTACATGTCGCTTCGTGGATATGTGCATCAACGGTTGGATGGCATGGTTTCCTCTGATCAACGCAAAAAATCGATCGCGCATTTCAATGCTCCTGGGTCGCCCGACTTTGCATTCCTGCTCTCTACTCGTGCCGGTGGTCTTGGTATCAATTTGGAGACAGCTGATACTGTCATCATTTTCGACGTCAGTGGCTACTTTCAAAGAGTGGATTCATATCCTTAATTTCTTTTAGAGCGACTGGAACCCGCAGAATGATTTGCAAGCCATGGCTCGTGCCCACCGTATTGGACAAAAGTCCCACGTCAGCGTGTATCGTTTTGTGAGCAAGGATACAATGGAAGAGGACGTTCTGGAACGTGCAAAGAAAAAGATGGTGCTCGAGTATGCTAGTGAGTAATTTTCTAGCTATCTGCGCGGAACGCTCTGATAAGGCATTTATGATAGTCATCAATCAGATGGACACGTCACAGGCTCACTTGAGCTCCAAAGCTCAGAGCAAGGATCCGCACAAGCCCGATAACCTGAGTAAAGAAGAGTTGACTGCTGTGCTGAAGTATGGTGCTCAGAAGATGTAAGTGATTGGTGTGGACGAGATTACTGGTGACAACTGATGATACTGCTCAGGTTCGACAAGGACGACAGCTTGCAGAGTCAGAAGCTGGATGAGATGGACCTCGATGATATCTTGAATCGAGCCGAAGCTCATGAGACGATGACCACTGATGGAGGTACATCTCTGGGTGGTGAAGGTTTCCTCGCCCAGTTTGCAGCAGTGAGTGACGTGAAGAACGACATGAGTTGGGAGGAAATCATCCCTCTGGAGGAGCGACGAAAGTTCGAGAGTGAAGAGGACCAGAGGAAAGCAGAGGAACTGGCTGCACAGGAGTCCCGCGATAGAAAACGGTCCCATGCTCAAGTTTCTTATGAGGGTATGGACGTTGATCATCCACCCTCAGCTGGTGCGCAGAAGAAACCAAAGATAGCTGGAGTTCAGAGGAAATCCGCGAGTCAGAAGGCTATGGAGCTGAAAGAGCGAGATGTTCGCGTGTTGATCAGGAGTTTGCAGCGGTGGGGTGACATAAGACAGCGATACGATGTGATTGTAAGTATCGTTATCTTCTTGATTGTAGGTAACTCAAGGATCGTGTTCAGGTCACAGAGTCCAAGTTGCAAGATAAGAATAGGGCTATGCTCCTGGATCTTGCAGATGAAATTATTGACATCTGCAACCAAGCTGTTAGAGAAAACGAGGATCAAAAACGTGAGCGTCTCGCGCTGGGCGAGACGTTGACCAATGCTCAGAAGAGCAAAGCTGTCCTCGTGACCTGCCGAGGAGTTGGGAACATTAACGCTGAAACTGTTCTTTCACGTCATCGTGACCTTCAGATTCTGTTCAGCACTCTATCTGAGCTAGATGATCCATACAGGTGGTCTATTCCCATTGATAATATCCGGCCTACGCTGAATTGGTCCGGTCGTTGGGGTCCTCAAGATGATTCCATGCTCCTGGTTGGTGCCTTCATTTATGGATTTGGCAACTGGGAGGCAATGCAGAAAGATCCGAAACTTGGACTGGATGGCAAGTTCTTCTTGGAGGAAGGAAAGAAGGGTGAAGATGCTGCTAGTCGACCTATACCCAATGCAATTCATCTTGTACGGCGGGGCGATTTCTTACTTGGACTGTTGCGCGAGCACGATGAGAAGCTACGATCATACGAGAGTTCGTTGCGCAGTAAAGGTCATCTCAAAGTCTCGGCATCGCCGCCTCCACTTCCGCCATCGTCGTCCTCCCATATCAGCAGTTTGAAGAGGAGAGCAGAGAGTGAAGCTATGGCAACGATTGATGATACCAGTTCAAAGAAGCGAAAGAGGAGACCGACACCGACTTTTACTGATTCTGATTCATCAGATGAATGGTGTGTGGTTTTTTGATTCTAATCATCCGTTCACTCGATTAAAATTATGGTGGTGGTGGTTTCTAGTCCGTCTATGGATGAGGCTGCCACCAAAGAGGAACTTCGACCAGTCAAGAAGCAACTTGTATGTTGACCCTTTCTCTCTTTATTCTTTGAGCACCTTATTGACTCGTATGTCATCTTTTCCCAAGAAACAGCTCAAGCTTTCCGGAGAGGATATGCCCAGGGAAGATAAAGTGGCGATTCTCAAGGATTCCCTCGCTGCAATTGGTCGTCGTATTGAGGCGGTGTTGCAAGCAAAACAAGCGAATGGTGAGGATTGCGAGAGGTGGAGACGACATCTATGGACGTAAGTGGTCAGGAATGTTGATCGCATATCGACCGTTGTTTTTTTAAAAATACTACTTGATAGATTTGTGACCCTGTTCTGGCCAAAAAAAGTGAAAGCCTCCAAGCTGGAAGAGATCCACGCGAAGATGGTGATGAAGGAGTCGACGCCTCGAGTACAGCCATCCGACAGTAATGCGTTGAAGAAGCCGAAACTTAGTAGCAAGACGAACGGGTCGTCGTCTACATCGGGATCTACTTCAGTCAAGACAAATGGAAAATCTTTTCGGTGACACCAAGTTATTTTTTTTTTCAAGTTTCGATCTTTTTTTTTTGCTTTCCTCGCTTCGTACGATCTTTTTTTCTTTCTAAAATCAGGTTCCACTCCCTTCCTCCATCCAACTTTTGTATATCCTATTCTCCACCATTTCATCGTAGTCATACTACCCATCGTGTACTAGTTTCCTTCCGCGTTACACAAAGCAGTAGTAGCAGAAATTTGAATGCCCTGCTATAATAACTCGGCGTGCTATATGGAGCTGTGACTCATTATATCACAACTTAAAAAAACATATCAAGATACAAAAAATATATATCTTCTATCGCGTCGGACCACGTCGGATAAGTATCGGCGGAGGTGCGGTTTGATCGTTGGTGGCGACAACGACGCGTCGAGATGGACCTGGTTTTGGATCCCATGATGATGATGAAGCATGCGGGTTAGTTTGTCTATTTGGGAGACTGCTTTTGTGTACGTGTGGCCGGGGTTCTGGATGAGGAGCAGTCATATCTGCTCGTTGTCCATCTCCAGTCGGGTTTACTTGTGATGTATTTTTAACTTCTAAAGCCATGAACATGAACTAAAATTGAGCAACATCGCTGAAAAAGTACAAAACCCACCCTGGATAATTTTCGTATCAGCTTCACGATGAAAGCCCTGCATGAGAGCAGTATAGCGTTTAACCTGTTGTTTCAATAAAGCAGCACGCTCCAAATTCCCTTCTGACAAAGCCCATTTACGCTCTTCACGACAGCGCCTACGTTCACTATCCGCCAGAGACGCACGAGCTCGTAAAGCAGCTATCTCTCGCTCGAGTGGTGTCATATTCTCTTGAGCACGTATAAGATCGGAACTGGAATCAACAGAAGTGATGTCGGAAACAGGGTGATATTTCGATTGTCGGTGACTGTCGTTGTTTGCCTGTGCACTGCTATTATAATTAGCACGAGCTTGAGGTACGCGCTGTCGTTTCCTGTCTTCTCTGGCACCGGGCGTAGAAAAGCTAACCTTCCTCCTCCGACGTTCAGTGGATGGTGTGGCAGATATGGTAATCCGCGGGTATACAAACTGGGAGATCAGATCGGTTCCGAGAAACCCAAGGAGTACACCAATGACGGTGCTTGCGCATTTGTTGAGGTCGGGATATATGTTGAATTCAAAGATGAGTTTAGCAACAATAAATGTGATGACGAGGAAACCAAGGTTGGAGTTCTTGACAGTGTAGTGCAGGGCCACACCTTGCCAAACTCCAAGGAGAATATGATCCTTGACTGTGGGTCCTTCTGTGTTGTTGAATATGTCAAGGAGAATGCGGGCGCCGAGGCCAACAAGAAGTGCAGGAGCAGGTTGGATAGGCATAGGCATTAATGTTGCCGTACAAATATTATAAGCATACTTGAAGTGGATCACAACATTGTACTTCGAAACCACGAGGTCACGTGAACGCTGATAGTTATAATAAGCAGTAATTAAAATACAGAAATGTACAATCAGATCAAAGGTCTTTGTCAATGTAGTTGGCCATAGGGTCCTCTGCCATGCGACGGGTCATCCGATAAGCCTCTATAAAATCATGAGCACTTCAACAAGAACAAGAATATACACAGGAACACTGACCAAGTTCCTCCTCAGTCACGTCGTGTGTTCCTGTCTCCAACACACCCTTGCGTCGCTTGCTAGAACGGTCATCGTCATCCCCTCCCTTCCGCTTCTTCTCTTCCGCCAAAGCGCGAGCCAACCTATCCTGGTCCAATCGCACTTCTCCTTCTCCAACACGTTTCTTGGAATAGTTTTGTTCTACTTTCACAAATTCCTCTCGATCAACCTCCTCGTGTGAGGAAGGAACAGAGGAAGCGTGGGTAGCAAGCAGGTTATGTGCAGATGATGCTTGTACTGCTTCAATACCAGCCTTCCCAGCACAATATGATACATGGACAGTCGACTGGCAACAAGCGTATCCCCAAGTACCACTTGATGTATCATACCAAGATCCCCAAACAGTAGTGTGGTTGTTAACAAAGACTATCAAGGAGTGAGAGAGGGAACAATGAGGATCACTGTGACCACGTTACCATCCTCGGGATATTTCGATTTGTTCTTCACTCTTTCTCTACCTTTGACCACCTGGCCCGACCGAGAGTATTCTACATAATCTTCTGTCTGTCCTTGTCGAAGTTCACATGGTGCCGCCTGAAGGTACTTTTCACCCCCATATTTAGCCAGAATGCCAACTTTAGTGGTGTCTTTCAGCTCAGCTTTCTTCTCCCTGAATTCTTTATGCAACAACTCCCCGGCAGTTGGATTGGCATTCAGATGCACATCATTGCCACGTGCAGCGGCATTCCATGCAAACAACTGAAGGTTCTGCACATCTTCAACTTCACCAGAGTAACGAAAGAAGTTTTCCCCAGCAAATTTCGCCTGCATAGGAATGAGTATGAAATAGAAGTAAAAACTGACATCAACTCACGTCTTCCGGAGCCATGTTCTTGAGTGGTGCGTCACGCATAGAACGAGTCTTGGGATCATAGTATGCACTTTCCGGATCCAGGTTGATAAGATACTTAGCAGTATCCTCACGAATGCGCAGATTTCTGACCGTAATACGGGTTTTTGTATCCAATTTTTGACCTACAGCGTCCGCCGCGTCTGCATACTTGTCCTCGTCAGCATCCTCCTCATCGCTTGAACCAAAATCAGGATCCCCTGACTTCCCCTCAGCCTTCCCAGCCTTAGCGACCTTTCGTACAGCTGCCAAATCCGTTGTTGTTTGCTTATCAATTTCTTCTTCACGGAGCTTCTGTCTGGCGGCTTCCATTGCGGCATATTGTTCATACACCCTTGAATGTTCAGCTGGGTCGTAGCCATTGTACCTATCCCGCTTTGCATCATAACCGACAGTAATATCTTGCATGATATCATCAGCTTGAATATCCTTGTTCGTGAATTTGGCACCCTTCTTTCTGGGTCTCTCTAGACAGTCTTTTCTTGCATGTGTCATAGAACCACAATTTTCACAAGCGCCTTTGCGATATTTCTTTGCTGCGGGGGCGGCCTTCGCTCCTCTATCGTACCAATTATCAAGCTTGGATTTTTCCTGCTCTGGTCGACGCTGATGGCTCAACGAGGGTGCGCCAGTATCGAGGTACCAAGGTGCCTGTGAGATATATTCTGAATCGGGTATCAAAGAAGTAAACTGTAAAATGAAAGAAAGTATGCATACGAGGAATATGAGGATTAATGGGTTTTCCTTCTGCGTCGAGAGCAGCTGGCGCCGTACCCGCTTTTCGGGCGGCATCAAGATCCTTCTGCCTCCGAAAGTCTTCGCGTGACACCTTGCCGACGGCTATAAGAGAGCCAGATATTAGATTGTCTCGTTGGTGGAATGGAGAACATACACACTAGCTGAGGCCATAGCGGTTGCAGATTATGTGTAGTCACTAAATCGTCCGTGCAAGTCTGCTCCAAATTAGGTAACTATGTTTATCATTGTATATACCAATCATCTAATTAAATCCACGAAGCCGAGCTACATCCAGCAAAACAGAGTCCGTCGTCTCTTTTAATTTGGCTTTCATGTCCCCTTCATCCATTTCGGAATACATTCTCCACTTTGTCAGTGCTTCACTTTCAACATTAAGTGCTCGCACGATATTTCCCAGGTATTCGAGGTCAGACGCTAATTGTGCCGCCCCAGAAATAGAGAGTGACGAGATTTTAGGTAGAACTTCTTGGACAACATGCGCAAGAAAAGTATGTCCGAGGGAGAGGAGCCATGCGGAAGAAATGGCTTCAGGATCAACGATGGTGGACTTTGGAGTGAAAGACACTGAAGCTCGCCGTATGTGACCCCCACTTGAGCCAGCTGGTATGTCTGGTGCTGTGTGCTCAGTGAAATCTTTTAACATTTCAAAGTCAAGATGGGGAAGTGTTCCAGGAGAAAATGAAAGAGCATCATCATCTGCATATAATTCAAAAAGCCTTGGCAAGTTAAGCAGCCCTTCCGCAACTTTCTGCATTACCTCACTTGGCAGTAAAGAGAAAGTGGGTACCTGGAGTTCATTCTCTTTGGTGGAAGATTTTGACTTGGGATCTCCCTGTGTAGACCACAAGGTCAAGGACAGATAGGAATTGAGGTGTCGGTAAAGCGGCGAGAGAATTGACTGCTGAAGTGTGGTCTGGCAAGTCTGGGCAAAAAGAGAGAGAGATCTACGAGCGTTGACAAGCAATGACTCAGGCGATTGATATGAATGACCTGCTCGAGAGTGCATAGGACTTGTCCCAACAGATTCCAGCAGGATCTGAAGCTCCGCAGAATTGAGTGTCGACTGCTCAAGCAGCTGATTTTCGCCTCGCGCTGGGCCGATGCTGAAGGTGACTGGGTCGTCGCGGACCATTCTGAAGTTTGCCGCAACCTGACACAGATGATTTCGTAGTTTAGTCTCAAACCCAGACAGCCGTTCAGACACTGTTCGGGCGGATGATAGTAAATGAAGGCACAGCTGGATATTAGACCAATCATGAGCATCGTAATTCATGCCTGCCAGATCTTCATCACCTGCAGGCGTCTTCGCAGGCGAACCGGTCTGGGATATCATAGTTTGCAACTCCGTGGTCCACAGCTCCATGAACGACTTGAAAAACTTGTCCAGAGCCCAGACAAGTCCAACAGCTCCGTAACCATGTGTAAACGCATCACACCTGCCCATACTACCTTCTGCCAATCCGAAGATATCCACAGCACGTTCTCGTAGCAACCGAGGCCTGTCTACCTCTTCTACTCGTTCCTGCGAGTCACCGGCTGTGATTTTTGCAAGAGAATGTTCTAGAAAGCGCTTCTCAAGCGAGCCATAATCAATTTGAAAATCGAGGAAGGGCTGGAATAATTCCTGCTCCCATTCCATTATATCTGCTGCCCAGGAAAGAGCTTGTTGAATTGTCCCGAGATTTGCACTTGAGCCAGACCGATTATGTCCAGGACGCCATGATATTGACATCCGACTAGATCTTCGGCGAACATGTGCTGGCTTCTCGGCGTTGCTGGAGCGTCGTGGTATCGGCTCACTTATCGCAAATTTGGCCTTCTCCATTATTTTGTCGACTGAAACTGCGAAATCCTCTGTTAGACGTAGTGCAATGATAAGATCTGTGAGTACAATGTCATGCCGCGTGTTGGAGAGGGCAACCAATCTCTGGGTATAAGTAGGTTGGAGGGAAGATAGCGTTGATGCGATAAAAGAGGAAAGGATCGTGGGTGGATCAGAAAAAATGGAGCATATGGGGGTACGCTCGACATTCAAAAGGGAGACGAACGAGTCGTAGAATTTGGTGAGGAAGTCTGTGAATGGCTGGCGAGTCTCTTGCATCGTAAATTGTCCTGAAGGGCTTTCGTCGCAATCGATGAGCTGAGCAGTTTGCCACAAGTTGATTATGTTAGATCTGCGTGCCGCGTAGTAGTAGTTGCGAAACTCGGACTCGCGCTGAATGACAGAAAATATTGCAAAATATTCTTTACAATTCGCTACGTCCTGTACATTAATGGCGGATACAAGGGCCGAACTAAGCGACGCTTCCAGTTGATTTTGTAGGTTCACCATGAGATTTCGTCTGAGGTCATATTCAGGTGTGTTCTGAAAGACTACCATACTCTTGCTCGCTTCCGAAAGTCGTTCTGCGGCCTTGGCATAATTCTTCACTGCAATCAGAGAAGTCACCTCCAGTTCGAGGGTACTCCAGCTCTCTGCCTCCTGTAGAACCTCTCGAGCAGACTCCATCCTCGTTTTTATGAGGTCCAAGCTATGCAGTTGCTTGAGAACACCATCAATAACCGGGGGCACTGTCTCGTGGGTCTTGCGAAGGGCATCATCTAGGTTGTTCCGTAGTGTCAGCGCGCCATCTTTCATGAAATGGAGATCGTAGGCTAGACGTGGTACCCCACGAGATACGTCATCCATGATGCTTTCTAGCCGAGTCGACGAGTCTTCAGAGGCAATGTCCAAAGCTGTCAGGAGTTGGGTAATTTGGTGGTCGAGTTTGACAAGGTCTGCAGCGTTGGGATCATCCGTATCGTCAGAGTATACGAGAGTGCTGTTAATCCAAGAGACGACATTGTCATATTGTTCAATTGAGTCGACGTCGGCTACCCGACTTACGGATGTTGACATTAGGAACCTGGCTGCTTTGAATTATTTAGCTCTCATCAGATCCAGTGGTGACATCATCTATAGATCACTTATTTATCTAAGGTATGTGGTACAGAAGAGGTATGACTTCAATAGACCCGAGCTCGGGGTTCTCTGGCAGCCCCATATTCTCCCAGCACACTGCACACAGGCACGAAGGACTCTCTCCTAGTCGAATATCATTCACAATTGACCACACGGCGGGTGATTTCGAACAGGCTCGACAAATATCTAGGAGCTGCGGTGTGTGTTGCAATAAGATTGGATACCCTGTCCGTGGATCCGAAGGATGTATTGCCCTGAAAGTTATGGACTCAGTACTGCTCGCGCTTTGGCCCAGTGACGATTAATGCACCTGATTTGCTCAATGACAACAAAATGTTCGCAGTTTCCCCTATGCAACAGCCAGTAAGGCTCATTGATACGAAGAGATACAGATGACAGTAATGTCTCCGCTAAAGAGCTGGTAGCTTGTTCCATAGGTGTCTTGGATTTGGACCGGGTCTTTAGATGACTTACGAGTTTTCTACCTCCATGGTGAAAAAAGCAATAGTTGACTCCATAATACGTACCTGGCATAGTCATTCTCTCCATAAGATACTCCTTCAATACACAGGACACGTCCAGAGTCTTCCTCAGGTGCAAAATTGCATACAGGGCCATCCTGGCTGGACGTGATATGGCCAGCATGGGGTACACATGGGACAGCTTTGCACAGTTCATCTAGCGTTTGAGACGACAAGAAGGCGTGCTGAGATAGGCGAGCGACATAACACGGGCTCCATGGAATCTTGTCGTATATCGTGACAAGTATAATGGCATCTTCGTCATTTGCAATACACTTCGCTCGACTTGATTCGGTGAGTTTCTGGACCATGCATGAGAGAAGAGTTTTTAACGCGAAAATGCACTTCAAGCCATTTTTACCAAGGTATCATATGCATTTTGGTCAGAGTTGCGGGGTGATCGGATGAAGGCAGCCGCTTCCATAGGGAAGCTATTCGTGTTGTCAGCTTGGAGCGTTCATCGAAAGCTCGATCCTCACTTCCAACTGGAGAGCTTAATAGTATTGATGTCATCGTGTAGAGTCCGGACCCCCGGAGGCAACATATCTGGTGCAGAAAACTGGCTTCGGCGAGTAGTTTTATTTGGTACTAGACTCAGAGCGGCAGCTATTCGATCTTGGTCTTTGAGCAAGAAAGAGGACATTGTTGGATCGGCCCATGTCTCTTGGAGTGTGGATTTTAGATCTCGGATGCTAAAGTCACGTATAATGACCGAACAGTGATACACATATTAGCCTTACCTACATTCGCTGATGAGGGCCATTTTCCTGTCTTCGGAAATCGCAGACCATTGCTGTTCAAGCTGGAGTACACTGGCCTTACTTTGTCCAGAAATGGCTTGCATAGCTTCCGTGACCTGGATAGGTTGAGATTCCGGACCAAAGTGCGACTCTAGCAGTTTTGGGAGGCTGACATCCATGACGAGCTCCAGGAAAGGGGGGGATTATCCTAAAAAAAAGTAAGCGGTGACCAACTCCCGCGTGTCAGCCGCTTTTCCACTGTGTTATATACCTTGTCAAGATTCTCCTTTACAGCATCATTCTTTCCTCTTAGCCATTCAACTATTCGTTTTCATGATTCCACCACAGTTCGTTATACCCCTCGGTTGCCTTGTCGCTCTTTCTTCTGCACTCCCATGGAACGATCAACCATACAACGCCAACACAGGCTTCGGTGTGAGTATCAAACCTGAACGCGTCTTGATCATTCAGTCATGAGGCGTCCAATATAGAATACCGACTGTCAGTCTAGTGGTGGATATTCAAGCAAGTCGACCGACATCCCCAGCTGTTCACTCGATACAGTTCTTCCGTCGGCTCAGGACACCAAATCCTCTTCTCTATCTCATGGGTTCGAGCACATAATATCTCAGAAGGATGCTAGAAGCGTTGCCATCGATTTCTCGGGTTCTCCTGACAGCTATTCCAGCACTGTCGATAGCCTTGGACCGTCCTTTCTGGCTGATCACTCTGTTCATCTGGAAAGCCTTGGCCTTGGGGATGACTTCACTGATGCAGGTCGCCCTCAAAGATTTGGCTCTTCAGGCGAGCCCTCGCCCAAATATGTTTCTGGTGAAGCACTTACAGATGAAAGGGAGTCTTTTAAGGATCACATCAAGGACGGTGCCCAGAATATTAGCCACAAAACTGACAACGTGGATTCGAGTTATAGTACTCATGGTGATGATTCCGGATACGTGGCTCACGATCATGGCAAAACAGCTGGTAATCGCAATAACAACAAGAACAATGGTGACAATGACCACGACTATGACAATGTCATCACCAGCAATAAGGACAAGAATGGGCTTCAAAGTGATCTGAGTAAACACGAGTTTAGCCGCCGGGAAAATGTCACCGTCTCTCAGTCGTCCGTTGCTGCTCCCAAGCCATCCAAGGTTCCTCCTGGTCATACACATCACGTAGACTTAGATGACGATGAGGGAGAGGAATAGCTTGGATTCTGCGCTTGTATCTACACACTTGCCATAGCCCACTATTGATATACATTTTGATATAGATTATACATGCATACTGCGCTGACTTAGATGACATCAAAATTCGTCGAAGTGGGTGGCCATGATCCATCTGTTCCGCTCATGTTAGTCACAAATTGATCCCAATCTGCGATGCTACGAGATTCAACGTCAGCATGTGTCGATGATTCCCTTCGAGAATATGCCTTACTTGAAATCACTGGGTACATTTGACCAAAGTGCACTTATGTCCTGGCTCGCACCAGACAATTGTTCGTTTATATTGAACGATAGAGACGACAATGACTGATCCTGGTTGTAAAAGGCTGTCGACACCGGGTCGTTACGGGGTGCTTCAGTTGAGTTATTTGAGGATGAATCAGGGAAGCCCTGTCCACCAGGCATCGAGCCACCAAAGGTCTGAAGCATTGATCCTGAATTGATCTGTTCTAGCGCAAGATAATTCAGACCCCAAGCATCAGGCCCCACTGTCGAGAAACCTGAATCTGCGATAGACGAGCTAAGCCCTGGATCAAAAAATTGCAAATTATTGGAATGTAAGAGGTGAGGTGCCGAAGAAAAGGATGTTGCAAGGCCCTGCTCCGACAATGATCTTGATCTCGGAATTGTTTCGGAAGTGTTTTTCATCGAAGGGGAGATTGATGGACGACCCTGCAGCCATCCATTAGCCTGGCGGGATAGTCTGGACTTTTGCAGACGGGGTTGATTCAGTAAAATTGTTGGATCAGTCGATTGCCGTTGTCGCGGTTGCGGTTTCTCGTCTCGCTGGCGCTTTGCGGAGACATATTTAGGAAGAGGCTGTTGATCTTCGTGATGTGTCGCGAGATCTATGAGAATGTCACTAAGGAGGCTTCAGCTTTGCATACATCTGCAATGGACATACGATACCTACGAGAATCTGCCGGCTACGTGCCATCTGAAGAGCTGCGTTAATGGATGTGACGCTCGACTTGGCAACGACTTACGTTTTTTCCATAGCTCGTAGTGCATCCATGCATCTTTGAATGTCTTTCATCTCTTTCTCAGGATCCGTTTGGAGGCCCGCTCTACGACCGCCATACATGTGCAATAGTAGCACAATCCCTGAAGCATAAGCAGAAATCTATCGAGAAAAACACGTATTAGGCATTTCGAAGACGGCAGTAGAAGCGTACACTCAACGAATATATTGGGATACGGGTACATCCAGCCGGGACCCTTCGCGTCGAGGAGGTGACTACATGTACGTGCCGCATTTGTACATATCGCAAGCGATGGGAATGATAGCGGAGTTGTTCTGTGAATGAAAGGGCGATGTATCTGAATCTGAAGATAGTAAAACGTTGAATGGATAAATGCAGATTGATATAGGAATGGATTGAGAGGTTGATTTGAATCCCATCGCACTGAGAAACCGCAATTCAATTCAGTGAAGTTGTATCATGAAGAAACAATACGAACAGTGATCTGGCAAAGAATCCTTCCACTTATTCATGGATGAATCCAACTCAGTTACTACGCGCTCCTCCCACTGGCCCCCAATAAGACCTGTTAAGAGTTTAGACTTTTTGTTGGAATACAACGTCCGTAATGTGAAAGCAAGTATTTCGCAGAGTCGCAAGTGAACATTGAATGCAGTCACTTTGGATGGCTTTCCAGGAGGCTGCTTCCAGCTCTGTTCTGGATCTTCGCACTCCCAATATTCATCATCAACTTCTATCGGAAGATCTGCATCAAAACTTAAGAATCAATGAGTAAGGATAAGAGAAGAGGTAGGTTCTGACACACTCTTCATCCTGTATTGCACAGGTTCGACCAACAAATGAACTTGTCAGCCTATCATAGGTGATAAGACACCTAAAACAAAGAATGGATGAGTTCAGGTTGAAGTAGCACATTGTCTTTATACCAGAAACATCGCTTCCAGAGTTCACTGACTACAGTGGGTCTTTGATCGCCCCAGCGTCGATGTGCTCCACGCTCCAGAGCAAATCTAAGAGCCAACGCCACCAGGCTCCAACCAGCCTGAGGAAGCGAGGATGCCAGTAGGTATGGAATTACCAACTGATTGGACGTTTATTTCTTCGTAACAGCAGAAGGAAGTCGGCACTTACGCAGAAGTACTGTACATCATACAAACTGGCTCTATCAAGTAATTTATTCCTCAACAAGCGTGTTTGTCGAAAAAATTTAAACCCGCTTGAAAGGCCAGTTTTATCATTTGGAAGAGTAACACGCGGGTCATTGGTACATCTTGATGCCAGTGCACAGACCATGAGGACAACTTGACCGAAACCTGTGTCATGAAGGTGTAGATCATTTGCGAGGTCTCGTTCAAAGGTTGGACGATGGAGAAGGGGGGTGTAGAGATTGAGACGTTCAAAATAGAGAGTCACTAGATGGTCTAATAGATCCTTATCTGGAAACTCAAATTGGGGGAGGTCTGAGTTAACGTGCTCTACTTCCCACTGCTTCTTGTTTAGTATAGCCCATGATCGATGGGAGATGGATGACTCACAGAACGAAGATCCCAGAAAAAAGGGCGACGAAGATTTTTTCCAGAACAAACGTCAACCCCGGTTGTTTCAGTTTTGATCGCCGTCGCATGCTGCATCAACATAAACGCGCTGAGATGTGAAGACAATAATAGATAGGCTATAAATAACTGAATTGACTCACCTTGATTTACCAAAGAATCTGTCTTCAATGGTGTCTATGGCCAATTTGCTCAGTTGCCGGGACAAGCCGATATGTGCTAGATCCTCTTCTTCTGATGAGTTTTGACTCCCCACCGTGGGTGATGCATGGAAAGCTGCAGAGTCCGGCAGTGTCTGCGGAGTAGGATACGGGAAATCTGCGACAGGAGTACTGCGAGAGTAACCGATACTGGGAGGAGTGTGTGCACTGTGTACACTCTCAGGCGAGTTGGAAGACGCAGCAGATTTCTCATTGTCGAGCTCCGGGCGAACCTGTAATGCCCAATTGAGTTGCTGCGGACAGAAAGGGAAATGCCGTACACTACGGAGAACTCGCTCCAATTTGTCTAGACGGTCTTCTAAAGCTCGAATGTATCTGGATTGACTTTGAGAGCCAGGGAACCAAAAGAACTAGTGCTGCCTACCCTTTCTCCGTTTCTTTCTTCAGGTGAAATTACGTCAGTGAGGACGAGAATAGAAATGAAAATTGCAATGAAGTACCTTGCTGGTATGTCTTGGAAAATTATGGGTGCATTCAATATTATAAGCAATGCAATTAGAGCATGTCTTGTTGGGCATCTCAGCGCTATTACCTAGGAGCGATGAGTATTGAATACGTGAAAGGGTCCATCGCATCTTACATTTAACTAAGGTAGTTAGAAATAGGAGGAAAGCTGATTGGGAGGGTACATACTCTTCTTCCGCCTGCAGCTGTCGCAGGCGCCATTAAGACGGCGTCTTTTAACATTGGGTCCCTGATGTTGCGCATTGCTGGGACCATCGTCGTTTTCGGATGACATTGTGAAAGGCTTGTCCACGCCAGGAGGTGTATATAATTGACTGGTATCAGCAATATTTGTTCTTGCCAAATACGCGTCTATCGTCGCCGGACCACGTTCACGTGTTTATCAACTAGGCGACGTAGACGTTGTTGGAGGAATTTGCAACCAAGAGGGATGTTTGCAGCCACGCGCACAAGCCTTACTCATAGACTTGTCAAGCCGAATCCATATTTGTTCTGTTCTGTTATCAGTTCATCAGCTCGTCCTTCTCGCTCTATTCCGGCTTTTCGGCCATCGATTACTGGTTCCCCTGTTTCTGCATTTTCCACTTCTCTATCCCGTGCCATGTCTGCTCACCATGTTGCAGAATCTACTGTGCGCCCAGAGGCCGACAAAATCCTCCAGGATATTGCAGATTATGTCCATACCTACCAGATTGATTCGGAACTTGCTTTTGAGACCGCTCGACTCTGTTTAATTGATACTATTGGCTGTGGCCTTGAAGCTCTTCGTTTCCCCGACTGCACGAAACTCTTGGGCCCTGTCGTTGAAGGAACCATTGTTCCCAATGGTTTGTCCTCCCAGCGTTTACTACTCTCCATTGATATTGGTCCAAACCTTTGCGTGTAGGTACTCGTGTGCCCGGGACTAACTACCAACTTGACCCCATCCGTGGCGCCCTGAATATTGGTGCTCAAATTCGATGGCTCGACTATAACGACTGTTTCCTCGCTGCTGAATGTCTGTTTTCTTACTTACTAATCCAGCCAATATTGATCTTTTTTACAAACAGGGGGTCACCCATCTGATAATCTCGGTGCCATTCTGGCTGTGGCCGATCATCTTGCTCGTCAGGGGCAAGCCTTGACTGTCCGCGACATCCTTGAGAGTATGATTAAAGCACATGAAATCCAGGGTGGTCTTGCTCTTCTCAACTCGTTCAACCGCGTTGGCCTTGATCACGTCGTACTTGTCAAGGTTGCCTCCACTGCTGTTGTTTCCAAGCTACTGGGCCTTAGCCGCGATCAAACCATTGATGCTATTTCTCAGGCCTGGGTCGATGGTCAATCCCTTCGTACTTACCGTCACGCTCCCAACACTGGCCCTCGTAAGTCTTGGGCTGCTGGCGATGCTTGTTCCCGGGCCGTCAATCTCGCTCTTCTTGTTAAGAAAGGCGAGAAGGGTCTTCCTTCCGTTTTGACTGCCAAGACTTGGGGGTTCTACGACGTTCTTTTTAAGGTGGGCGTATTTTCGAATTTGTGACAAGTATCGTATTTCACGTTTGACTACACAGGGCAAGCCCTTTGAATTCCAGAGGCCTTTCGGCTCTTACATTATGGAGAACGTTCTCTTCAAGATCTCTTATCCTGCTGAGTTTCACGCTCAGACTGCCGTTGAGGCGGCACACACCATTCACAACAAGCTCAAAGCACTAGGAAAGACTTCTGATAATATCAAGAACGTTAGAATCCGCACTCAGGAGGCTGCTATCCGTATCATTGACAAGCAAGGTCCTCTTGATAATTTTGCTGATCGAGAGTTTGTGCCTAATGCAATTGATGTCAATATAATAATAATCTCATTCTTCCACCAGTCACGCAATCAACTATATGGTTGCTTACCCTCTCATCTTCGGTGAATTGACCTCTGATAGCTAGTGAGTCTTACAGGTTCTGTTTAAGTTATCATATCCCTCTTGATCTTGGTTTACAGTACTGACGCCTCTGCGGCTGACCCTCGTATTGATATCCTTCGTGCCAAGGTTCATTGCGTCGAAGACAAAAGCTTCAGCGTCGACTATCACGACTCTGAGAAGCGTTCCATCGGTAATGCTCTCCTCGTCGAACTTAACGACGGTACTGTCTTGGATGAAGTTGAGGTTGAATATCCCGTGGGCCACAAGAGGCGCCGTGCTGAGGGTACTCCTCTCTTAATCGACAAATTCAAGAAGTCAGTATCTTTTTTTCCACAGCAAAAGTTCATGTAACGGAGCATAATCCCCTAGACATATCTCTTACCACTTTAATGAGGCTCACCAGAAGAAGTAAGTACTAAGCCTCACCTTGCCATCGCATTCTAGTCATTCGTCATAGAATCCTAGACTTGGTATCTGACGCCAGAATATTGACCCAAATGCCTGTCGACAAGTTCACCGATCTGTTTGTTAAGGCTTGATCCTGAATAATAATTGTCTCTGGGACAGTCTCAATACACAACGTTTTTATCTCGTCTCATTTATTTGCGATGATGATATATACTGGTTTCTCTATCCTAATTCTTGGCAGTAGGGAAAACAAGGTTCTGTTTCCTTGAGCGTTTCTTCTTTGATTTTGAATGAGCAGATGTCCCATTTTCCTTGTTTCCCGAACGATTGGCTGACGTAGCAGGCTGATCAACTTTTGGTGGAATTCGCTGTGGTTTGATTGATGCATCTTGGGCGCCCGTCGAAGCATGGCGCGAAGGGCGCTTGGTAGCTTTATAAGCTCGTTTTGCATGATCATCCGACGGACCTGCCAAATTAACTGCCTTGCGACTGGACAGCTGTGCTTTGTTCCTGTTTTCCTTATGGGTGTCGTTGTCGTCCAGATTTGGACATCCAGACCCTCCTTTTGTACTTGTGGGCGATGAGGTAGGATGTTTCTCACATGAATTATTATCAACGATCTCTTCCTCGACGACGGATGACAGTCTGCGTTGAATTAGACGCGCTAGAGGAATAGAACGTGGTTGGTGCTGGACGAGACCGCGTCGCGTCTCAGGAGAAACAGGGGATGGTGGGGTAAGATTAAATTTGTCCTGTGACAAACGGTGCTTAGGAGATTGTACGTCACCATTGTGGCCACTAGAGCTGAAATAGTCGACGCCAATGTTATCGGAGTAAGGATAGGGAGGTAGCCGATGCATGACTTCAAGGGAGTCAGGGGTCGCGGAGCAGTTTCCTGGTTTTCTGAGAAGGGCTTGCGTCTGTACCTGCCGGGACGAGATGAGAGTATCACGAGTAGAGTAGTGGACAGGGTATTGAGAGATGTTGACGGGATGATTGAGTTCGGGAGACACGCTTGCAACATGGTTGTGCCGAAAACAAGGCGACCACTGAGGTGAACTAGTATCCGGAGGTGTTGGCATACCCTGACGTGATCCAATATATTCAAAAGTGTGAGTATCGCGAGCAGGAAGACCGCGGGAGGTCTGATAGATCTGAGTGGGATATATGGTCCCCGGAGGCCGCCTGACTATAAGGGGCGAATCCCTAGCATCGCGTGAAACAAACGTAGGGCCAAGTGTTCCACTTCTGAGGTTACCATGCCACAGGTCAATCCCAAGCCCAGCATTGTATGATTGAGTCTCCGGTAGGGATCGGAATGAATATGGGTAGAGCTGTATGGGTGAATCTCGCCTGGTAAGCTCGTTTTTGTTTGCTTTCTTGCTTTGGATATCGTTGGTTTGATCCTTCCTGAACAGATGACGGTCCTCTACGTATGTTCTCGCTGGTCGAGCAAATTGTATGTCACTAACACGAGTGGATGTAGTTTGAAGCTCCGGAATCGATATGTCAATGACATCCCGACTATAAAGATTTTGTATGATGTGATTATGATGCAAAGCAAAAGGAGTTTCTTTCAAGACTCGGGAAGATGATGTGGATTGCGGAAGAGATTTGCAGACTTGCCTACTCGACTGATGCTGTGAATGGACGAGTTGTGGGCTGTTCGAATCTAGTCCCCAAATCATGTGCGTGAGGTCTTCTCCTTCGATAACAGTACCCTCTGCACCCCTGATTCGGATGAATTTCAGAGTCGAAATGAAAAGAGCAATACTTACGAGGGACAACGGGCGTAGGGCAAAGACAGCGGTCCGTGCAACGCAGGTATGGGTTTCGGGGGTGAACCTCTCCACTGGGTCCAACCTAAGTAGGATGCTTAACCATTGATCAACATAGAGAGATACCTCAGCTCATACCATGAAGGTCATTGTCATCAACAGTTGACTTGGATCGTAAGAACACTCGTGGTACCTGATCTTCGTTCCCAATAATCACCACAGAGTCAGGGGAGGAAGGCGGTGAAGGCGTTCGAGGAACTCCGCCAAGAAAGGCATGGTCGCCTTGGAAGATATTTGTTTGAGTGATACCATTGGAAGCGAGGGAAGTATCGGAAGGCTCTGAACTCAGAAGCGACTGCGATTGATCATGGGAATGGCGTAACGTCTCTAAAGTTTCTGGCATAGACACGAGACGTCCAGGTGGTTGTGCAATTCTAAAAGGCGGCGAAGTCTCCGGGAGGGACATAATTCTATCATTGGTAGAAGCAAGATGGTAGGGCCTGCCACAACCCAAATGGCTATATATCATTGCACGCTGACTGTTTATGGTGTGACGCTGGGGAATATGACGCGAGCGGTCGGAAAGAGATGCATCAGAGTCGATATATGCGCCAGAACAATCAGAAAAACGCGAAGAACAGAAATCTGACGATTGAGAATCGTCTAAGGCTCTTTGTATGCACGGTGTATCAGAGCATGGAAGGGTAAAAGGACTCTTGTCGACACGAGAACCAGTCTGTACACTTTTGTCGACGTATGTTTTATGTTCTTTCATTGGAAGCGGTAGGAAAAACGAGAAGCTGAGGTGAGAAAAAGGTAAGAGAGAGAGAGCGAGATATCAATATAGGCAACTGACGTACGAACAGATAAGTGAGGAATATATGCGTACAAAAATAGGTTAGACAACTATGATGGCACTTTTTCCGTCTTCTTGAAAAAGCTCGACAGCTTTGCCATTCCATTGACGTTCACTTTTTTCAGCGACTCTACGCCCTGAGAAGCCTTAGATGCTTTTCGCTTCTTGTCTCCAGCTGCTGTCTTAGCTGATTTGGACTTGCTAGTCTCTGGAAGAGTAGTTGCCTCCACAGCAGCAGCTTTCAAAAAGGTATCGAGTTGCATAAAGCTGTTCAGGAGTCATAAGCATTCACCCAGGCATGACAATTTACTTTCACTGACTCAAACGATGCGTAAAGAAGAGCACGAGTGTCAGGGGAAAGGTAATGACCGACAAGGTCGCATGCTGCCTTCAGCTGACCAGCTGAGTGGTGTGAGGAAAGTATTCCTTCAAACAATAGAATATAGTTACCTTTAAGTAATTCTTCATTTCCATCTTCCATTAAACCATCCTTTGCCAAATCCCGAATAATGCTTCTTGAAATTTCCAGTGTCTTGGGCTCAGAAAGACGCAGGACCTTGGAGCGCAAGTATTTCAGCGTTCGTTCCTGTGAGTATCGATATACTGTAATGTCTTCAGTAATTTCTGTATTGGCAGGCAGAGAATTGTGAGCCATTGTGTTCTTGCTACTCACCACCTGCGTTACTGACCTTTCACATCACAGACATTTTTGAGAGCATTCCTTGTGCATTTCAACTGCGTAAAGAGCAAGACATCTTCACTCAGCACATGTCCCTCTTGCCTTGTTTGATATTGTTCCTGTATCACGATCACTGCTTCTTCTAGAATATCGTCTGCAGGTCTGAATTGACCAGATGAACCATTGGTCTGTGACATGACGTTCGAGAGGCAATTTGGAACCACTTTCGCTAACAAGACTTACTGATTGAGTACAAATCAAGATGGGCAAGAGTAGGAAGACGGGATCCACAGGAGTCATGAGCACCAATCTTCCGTCTGTAAGTAGATAATTGATGTCAGAGACCTCCTTAGTCGTCATAAGATGAATTATTCACCAGAGATAACTTCATCTTCTATGAACCAAGATCTTGAATCTACGGGGTTTACCTTCTGGATTTCTAGGACCTGACTTGATATTCCCCCTGCATTATCTTTAGCTTCTACAGGCAAAAAAAGGGTCGGGGATCCTGCCAGGAAATCAGGTCAAAAGATAGTGACATTCAACAAGGTTATAAACCTGTTCTTGGGTGTGGGAGCCGGATGAAAGGAACTTGGTGGTCATGTGTAGACAACGTTTGGACTGCTTCTACAAAATTGTCAGGAATGGATGCAGATCACGAGTAGCACCAATGACCTGTGGGTAAAACGCAGACACGAGTAGACATCCTTGGAACGAACAAAAACGATGCTTTAACGATGCTTTCCTCGTAAACCAGTCAATCAATGACCACACTGTTGTGAAATATTTGGACACTTGTCATTCTATACATTCTATAATATCAGACTAAGTAAAAATATATAGTAGCCATTCTATCCTAAAGCAAATCTAAAGTAGCGACTGGGCCTCCAACAAGCAAAGAATACTGTGTACAATCTCGGGCACAGTCTGCTTCGTGGTATCGACAGTAATTTGGGAATTCGTGGGCGTCTCGTAAATATCGTTAACGCCACTAAACCCATTAATTTCTCCTCTCCGTGCCTTAGCAAACAGGCCTTTCCTATCCGTCTTCTCACAATGTTCTAGTGGTGTAGCAACATGGATCAAGAAGAAGTTGGCACCAGAGCCACCGGTTTGAAGGATAGTCTCACGGGCGGCTTCACGACCGGCTTCGTGGGGAGCGATGGGAGCAGCAATGACAGCGGCACCAGCTCTTGTCAGCTCAGCTGCGACGAAAGCAATGCGTTGCAAGTTCTTGAAGCGGTCTTCTCGTGTATAACTGAGCTCTTTTATAAAAATGAGTCCCTGAATTTTCGAAAAGATGGAATAGTGGTTCACCTGCTGATAGTTCCTGACGGACGGTCTCACCGAGAAGTAAACTCACACTTCTGCCACCCTGCTCATAGAGAGAGACTTGAAGCGCTTTGGCAATCTTGTCCTTTCCAGAGTTATGTAGACCAGTGAGGAGAAGGACAAAACCCTGCTTGTTCCTCGGGGGATAGCTTTCGCGGAGAACTTTAACAACAGCTCTGGAAAACGATATCAGAATCAAAAAGCAGGTGCATTAGCGTAACACCTACTCGTAACTGAACCAGTCTGGGATAGGAGCACCAGTACGTAGACGTCTTCGAAGCTCAGTGCCGGAGATATCAAGAGTTTGAACGCCTTTAGGGACTTCGTCAATTGGCTGGTATTCGTCCGTAGAAGGTAGATAAGTCATTTGTTGGAAAGGAACCATCTCAATCTGAAGTTCGTCCTGATATCTGCTGACCAAATCCTGAGCATCGTAAGGACCATAGAAGTCCTTTCCATCCGAATTCTTTCCAGGTCCAGCATGGTCACGGCCGACAATAATATGAGTCGCTCCAAAGTTTTTTCGAATGATGGCATGCCATACGGCTTCACGAGGGCCGGCCATACGCATAGCAAGAGGTAGGAGTGCGAGATGTCCCATGCCATTAGGGTATTTTTGCATGATAGCCTCATATACACGAACGCGGGTATAATGATCAACATCACCAGGCTTTGTAAGACCAACGACAGGCTGAATGAGGACATTCTAGAGAGCTTTCAGAAATATAGGCGCTTGTGAATAGGGTGATACTCACAGCTCGGTGTTTGCGCGCTGCCCGAACGGTCAGTTCTCGATGGGCACGATGCATAGGATTTCTTGTCTGGAAGGCAACCACACGGCGCCATGCGAGTTTTTGGAAATGAGTGCGGAGTTCAGCAGGGGTATCTGGTGAAGCATAAAACGAGACTGAAGATAACAAAGAATCCGGACATACATCGAAGTGCAACATAGTCAACATGCACGGGAGGCTGGATCACTTGGACCTTGCCACCCACATAGTATTCTTTGACATGCTTGCGGAGATAGATTACAGAGGGGTGCGCTGGGTCGTCTGCCCCGAATACTTTTATAGCTTCATTGACCTGATCGGGTCTATAAAGATCATCAACTATCGTAATGTCAATGCTAGATAACACCTCAGTAACGTCATCACAAACCAGTGATAATAGCAAGCGCTTCGTCGTCTCGCGGATCACGCAAGGCGAGACGAACACCCGGGGCAATAGATAGTCTCTCAATATCTTCTCTTGAGACATCGAGGGTTATAGGCATGGAAAAGAGCGTGCCGTCTGCAAGTCGGAGGTTTTCAACAACACTGTCCAAAAATGTTGATTAAATTTCTCAATCCCTTTGTATGAAAGAACTTACTTGTTGAAATCGGCCTCGTTCATGAAGCCCTCCAGAGGGCTGAACCCTCCATTGATAATGAGCTCAAGGTCGCATAATTGCCGCTGAATCAAAAAAAGCGTTAGAATATTCGGGTATGATAAATTAAGCTCTCTATAGTTCTTACTTCGCTCAAAACGATTTCTGGGAGAGAAAGCGACTCATCCCTTAGTTCATGGGCAATAGAGGCATCACGAGCAGTAAGGTCCTAACAGATCCTGTCAGGAGGTATGTCTTTGTTAGATAGTTGTTGAAGGCACCTTGAGGATACCACCATGAGGAGCATTTACCATCGTCAGAGCGTTTAAAGTGTAAGTGTACGTGTGGAGAACCGTCAAAACCAATCTGAAATATTTATGCCATGCAGAATTTAACCGAAGTCACCAAAGAATGGTTCACAATCACGCAATCGTCGGGAATACCTTCCTAAAGCCTCTCAAGCCTTGGTAATCAGATCGGTAATCAGATCCCACGACGGCCGCGTTAGTTTAATTCCGACATGAGAAACTAGTTTTCAGGATAAAACAAACCGCGACCGCTCCTGGTCAACTTATTAGAAAAAATCCCAGTCAAAAGTCACAGAACAGTATGAACCAAAATCCAACCCGAAACCCATCAGTATTAAATATATCTAACTTACATATGATAAAAATACAGTGGAATACAATGGAATACCAAAGAATAGAGATACTAATGCTCCCATGGCGGTCCGCTTATGTCGGTCCGAACACAAGATTCACCGGACCTAAGGAGGAGGAAATTTCCACACGGCTCTGCCCTATCGGCAAAGCCGGTTTTTGACCCCAACCCACCCAACCAGAGGCGGAGGTGCTGGAATTAGAACGTTGATCGAAGGACAACGTCCGTTGTCGACCTGAACCATAAAGATCATCGTACTTGCGATTCTCGTTACCCTTTACTACCGATACGTTGTTTAACTTCGTCTGGGCCAAAAAAGTACCTTCAAACTTCTGGTCCATGACGACTGTAGTGTTTGCGATATTATTCTGGACCGTGAAGTATATGGGAAGGGGAGGTGTCAATAGATCATTGCTGACCCTAAGATTGACTTCCGCATTGAAGTTTGTTACTTTCCCAGCAAATTGAGGTGTACTTGAAGATCCACCCGGCGAGACAAGTGTTACTTGAGCATTGATGTCACTGTCAGGGTCACGTCAGAATCCATTTTCTTTGGGGAGGTGAGACTATAAGCATACCAAGCACCAGTATCCAACGAGAGCTGGGTCGGAGACATACGACTCGGTGATTTAAGAAGTGTGATTGAAGCATTGATAGCACTATTGAGATGTGATGAGTGCTTTTTCATGAAATTTGTAGAACCATGTACCCTCTGACTGTATCGATTATCAGTGATTCCGAAGCGTTGTATGTGCCACTGATGTTTCCCAATATATTCTTGACCGAAATACATGACGCCCGGATATTCTGTGCACCAGTAAGCTGATTGATAATCAAATTCACACAAGCCATACTGTTATGTCGATTGGCTGAGCAGCACCCTCGATGTAGACTCTTTGGAATTCAATATGTGACAAATCCTTGAAGAAGTGGCGAAACGCTGGCAAGTAAACATTAAAATTTGATATGGAGTCCTTATTTTTGAGCGTTGGAAAAGCCACATGGATATCCACGGAGATCGAGTCCATACTCGAGACATGATTGGGTATCTGGAATGTATCAGTTAATAATTTTGGAAAGTCGATGAAAGACATACAAAGATTTCCAGACCATGATCTTCACCATCGTTATCATAACAGATCAGAGTCGAATTCCGGAGTCCCAGAGAGGTCGTTCGCAAGTTTACAGTCATATGAACGTTGTTGTCCGAGATGTTGGGGTCGTATTCAGCTGTGAATGTGCCCATAACGTTCTTGGAGACATGGGTAGCATTGGAGCGTATGGACACATTCCCCGTGGCTGGTATTTGTCTTTCAAGTCTACAAAGACAACAATCAGGATAGAAATGATGGTTTTGCGGTTGACATACATTGCGCTGAAGGACCTTATTGAATGCACGGAGGTTGTGTTGGTCCATATGTTACACGACTGGTTGTCTTGATGGCGAATAGCCCCTGTGACCAAGGAAAGATCGATTTGATTTACTAACAAGTTGGATTCATTCCACGGGTCAGGATCACTAGTTTTCTTCATTTTCTGAGGATGACAAGATAGAAATATTTCAATAAAGTCGACGCTCCTGAATAAGTACTCACTTTCACAATGATCGGCACACCGATTACAGTCGTTAACAGTGCATAGGTCAGAAGTGAAAACAGAATCGCTCTCCACAGCTTGGTTTGATGCCAGACTTTCGTGTTCTTGCTAATGAGCATACGACTGTACTGCGCCTCAGATGCTTCATAATCGGGGAGAGTTGACAACGAGCGCCGGCGCCGAGCAACACGGTCGGGAGGGCGGATGGAGAGACCACTATACGAATCTTGCTTTTCATGGTCTTCGTTGACAATTATCATAACTCCAAAAACATGAGGGAGGGCGTGTTGAGGGAAATCGAGCCTGCTCAAGGCAGGAGAGAGAAACAGTAGAGAGGTGGAGCGCCACCTTCTCTCCCATGTTGACACTCTGCCTAAACAACCAGTCGCACACAACGTGACATCCCTGCTTCTTAGTCATCAATATCAGCTTATATACTCCTATCCAGTCAAAAAAAACTCCATTAGATTGTAAATAATGTTCAGATATGACCATAACATTCAGAAAGCTGAACAAAGAGTGCGATCCCCAACTTTGTAAATGACCCAACAGAGACTCTAATTACAGACTCAGAGTCACATCACATCACGAGGATAGGGGCGTGGGCTGAAATCAAACTAAGGGCTCGGCCTATTCCGACGCCGCTAAAACTCATCACGGTGTCGACGTACCCTGGTCGACTTCTCCGTTTCATCGATAATCTTCTGTGACTCGTGTTTGTCCAGTCCCTGCCATTCGGAGCGGAAGCTATCCACAGCTTTGAGACTCTCACTGAAGCGAAAAATGGTATTGAACAAGGCGACTACTTCAGACCGATGCAGAAAATCTGGATTTGTACTAGGACTTGTAGATGTTCAACTCATCACGAAGGGAAGTCATGATGTCACTTACTTCAATGCTTTCTCGTCCAGTTCGAAGAGTATCTTGAGAGCGGTCGCGAGTCCAGTTGTTTGAATTTTCCCCCAGAGCCTGCACTTATCGCAACCAACACAATCCATAATTCGAGTTACATTTCGGAAATGTGCTTTGAACTCCTCTTTCAAAACCTAAAATTACCAGTAAGATCAGAAATCAGGTGGGTATGAGAACTAACGTTGGCATTTTCACCCCTAAAGAGAACCGTCTCATCAAATTTACCCGTATCCTTCGCAATTGTCAGAACCTTTCCCAGACGGTCCCAGGTTTCGGCATCATCGTTGTGTTTTCCGGTGGAACAGTAGTCGAAGGCCGAGAGATACGGCCCAAGGCGATGGACTGCCCGTAAAAGAAGAATAGTGTTGAAATAGATATATTGAAGACGCTCTGGGTGAGACGCTACGCGATTGATGAAGCAGTTCAGATTAGAATCCTGGCAAAGCAGCTCAAAACACGGAACAGAGTAGCCAACGATCAAAACTCACCCATGTCCCCGTGGTTTGATTGAGGTATTCATAACATATATGAGTCGATATCGAGGCATGAAGGCCTGCATAACCAACTGATTGAGGACGGAGTCATGCTCATAAGCGAAAAAGGTATACCAGATATCATTTTGTAATATACTCGTTTTTCGAGGCACTGAGCAGGGGAATCCACCCCATCATCATGGAGAACTTCAATCATGGTATCTGGGAGCGTCACGGGGGCAGGAGATTTCCCTGTCATGAGGCTCAGTTCCGACAAACCAAAACAGTTTTCCTCGTAGATAGACCTCCAAACACGTCGAGCATCATGACCAGAATATCCTGTGTATCTTTCTGGAACTAGCTGCAGGTCGAAATAATCGCCCTCTTCTTTCAATCAGAAGGTGAAGCCCTGGATTCAACAGAGACATACCTGTATTGTCATCTAGAAAGCAGTAGTCTGAATCACGGTAATAGCAACCAGGAAGTTCATGTCGCTGAAAAAGCTAAGTATAAGCGCCAAGCCAAGAGCAATAGAGCGAGCGCGGAAACCCACTTTATCAATTGACGCAGGGTCCACTTTGCTCAAAACTGCTGCCCTCCATTTTTCCGGGATATCGCTCTAAGCCCATCAAGCCTCTGATAAGGAAGGGAAATTGTCATGACTAACCTCATCCACAGTAGTGATAGCACAACCTGGATTATTACAAGAGCCATGGTCATCCCAGTATGGACATTGCCGATACAAGTCAACCTGGAGACGGACTGAGCGGAATGAACAGGGATGGCGGGAGTGAACATACCTGGAAGTAGCGAAAGAAAGGCATGCGAACAAGGTCGGAGAGATTATTAAATAGCTGATCATTGACACTTTCTATCGTTTCATAATCACAAAGAGTTGTTTCTATCGGTCCAGTCAACTACATCAAAGGGTAGTGTGACATATTCCATGAAAGAGAAGCTCATTGGCTTACGACAGCATTTTTACAGGAGGCATGCCTGACTGGCTGGTGTTCAAGAACAGTTTGAACTTGGTCCTTCCTGACCAAGGTATCCGAAAGAAATGAAGTGAATGACTTGTCGGCATACGATAATCCAGCATGGAGCAGGGTGAATTGAAGAAATAAGGCAACAGGCGAGAGGCGTGGCCTCGAGACAATTTCAAAAAGGTGCATCAATAAAAGCGATAAAATTACAGCATGAGGACGGGATGGCAAGCTTCCACGTTGCCCTGAAATTTAGAAAGAGGTGTCCACGTGATATCAAAGACCGCGTCTTTGTTTCGTGCGGTGGAAGACCAAGGCAAGTACCAGTACCTCTTTATAGTATGACCAGCGTATATCAATGAGTCTGGAAGTGGCGGAAGGCAGGGGCAGTAGTGGGTGGCAATGGACGATAGTTGCCAGCGACAGGGATGGTCAAAATCAGAACAGAGGGTAGTATTGAGTACCTGTGCCACGTCAATAAGTCATCAAAGTCCCACGCCTCTGCTTGCATGAGGCGATTCAAGATTTTTTTCCCCACAACCACCACGTTTCCCTATTCTTTTGTGTAGCGAGGTCTGAATTTTCAGACTTGGTCGCTTTGGTACACACCGTCAAAGGTCAATTACGAGCAGCATGGCTACTCCGACTCTGACTGCTGCCGACCTTCAAGTACGTTGTATTTGACTGTACACTTACTACACTGCTGAACATCACCCTTGCAGAAGAGGCACCAACTTGATGGGGCTCCTGACCCATTCCCTTCTATGAGTGAAGTCATTACCAAGTCCAAAGTCAAGTTCTCTACTGTCCAGTTGGATACTCAGTCGGAAATCGCCTTCCCCTCCCTGGCTCCTTCCTCGGCCCCTACTGTCCCTGTTGCTTCTGCCTGGGGTGGTCCGCGCATCAAGGCAGCCATTTTGAAGAACCCGGTCTTCTCAGACTCTATCGCTCTTTCAGACATTGATCTCTCGACCGCAGGCAAGGATGGTAGACCGGCAACGATTGGTGAGGTCATGAAGCAAGTGACTGCCAAGCACAAGGTTAAATTGGAGGCTTCTTCGAACCAAAAGACACGTCAGACCACGTTTTATCTCAAGGCAGACTCCGAAAAAGATCTCGAGAAGGCCAAGCGTAGTCTTGTCGTTCTTCTGAGTCCGGATGTATGTAATCTTTCTTTTCCCCTTGTTGTCCAAAGTTGACATGCCCTGGAGATGACTTTGGTCATTGATGCCCCCCAATCCACAATTCCAGCTATCATTGGGGCTCGAGGTTCGATTTGGGTTTATCAGTCGTGTCAAACATTCTAAATCTAAATGATAGGCGCTACTCTCAAACAAATCCGCGATCAGACGGGTGTCAGACTTGATATTCCCAAGAGGGAAGTCCCAAACGTCAACGGCCAAACGAGTGCTGTCAGCTCCGGTAAGGCGACTCCATCTCTGGATGAGGATGAGGACGAGCCTACTATTCCTATAACCGTCACTGGTCCTCAACCCTTTGTCTATGAAGCACGGACGCTCCTCAATCAGATTATCTCATCCAAGATTTCCAAGGCCACTAGTCGCGTCCGAGACATTCCTGAGAATGTATTGCCATTCATCATCGCTCAGAAGACATATCTCCTGTCCACCGCTCAAGATGCTGGTGTTAACCTTGCTCTCAATGCTCCTAGCCGTGAGATCACAGTCAGTGGTAATCGCGAGGGTGTCATCCGTCTGGTCGAGCTGATCAAAGGCTTGATCGAGTCACTCAAAACTAGCCTTACATCTCTGAAGCTCGCCTTGCCCAAACGTCAACATCGTTTACTTGTCGGAGATGCTGTGCAACAAATCATGGCGGCTAGCAAGTGTGCCGTTGTTGTTCCCAGCTCTGATGATTCCAGTGACGAGATCACAATTTGGGGTCAGGGTACCGACCTCTCGAGTGGCCTCACAGAGGTCATGCAGCATGCCAACTCAAAGTATATACATGAGTTTCCTATCCCAGGTCCTGTGTCTTTTTCCCGCAATCTGGTTACCTTTTTCAAGTACATCTCTTATGATAAGACACTGAAGGACAAGAATCCTGGCGTTACTGCTTTCCTTCCGACCGTCACTCAGGACAAATCGTCTTACGTTATTGACCTTGTTGGTGAGAAACCTGACGTCGACTCTGCCGTTCGTCAAGTTTCCGAAGCTATTGGCAAACTTTATGGGGCAACTCAAGATGTCACAATCGACTGGTTCTTGCACCGTATCATTATTGGGAAGAATTCTACCAAGTGAGTCATCTATTATCATCTTCAGATCAAACATGTTGATATCTTTTTTCTATACCTAGGATCAAGCAACTCCACGAAACAAACAATGTTCAGGTATTCTTTCCTAAGGAATCGGAAGAAACCTCATATGTGCTACTTGTTTACGATCCGTTTTCGCTCAATGCTTCACCCTCTCCGGATGACAAGAAGCGCAATTTAGATGAGGTTGTTCAGGTTTTGCTCGCGTTTGCAAAAGATGCTGCAGATGTCAAGAGCCAGAGCATCGTTGTTGAGAAACGCTGGCACAAAACGATCATCGGTTCAAACGGCGCCACTCTGGAGACGTAGGTTTCCATCCTTCTACACCTATCGCCCTTCTTGATATTTGGCTTCAAAGAATCACTGGTGGAGATGAGACATTGGTAATCAAATTCGGTGCCAAATCTAGTGAAGGTGCTGCTGAAGATACCATTCTTGTCCGAGGCACAAGTGCCGACGTTGATCGGGCTATCAGCGAAATCCTTCAAATTGTGGAAAACGCAAAAAATGACGAAATCATGAATAGCTACGTGAGTACCAACCCGTTGATGATCTACGTCTATCTCAGTATCGGTTACAGTCAACTGAGTTTGAAATCGGTCGCGAATATGTTGGTCGTGTTGTTGGTGCCCAGGGCGTTGGTATAAATAAGCTCAGGGACCAATTCGCCGTCAAAGTCGACGTCAATGACGAAGAGGACAAGGAAGTCGCCGGCAGGAAGAAGAAAACGGTTGCTCAAAAATCAAAGGTCAAGATCACCGGTCGTGAGGAGAACGTTGAGGAGGCCAAGAAGCGTATCCTTGCTCAGATTGAGCGATTGGTGGGCAGATTTATTGTACGACTATAAATTTGATGACGACCTCTTTGAACAGGCTGACGAGACGTCTGAAATTTTGAAGATTCCTACCCAATTCCACCCTTCTCTCATCGGTCAGGGTGGCAAGTATGCTATCCGCCTGGAGGAGAAATACGCCGTCAAGATTACTTTCCCTCGTCAAAACGCTAATGCAGAAGGCAAAACTCGTGAACAGCTCAAGGCTGATGAGGTCCTCGTCAAAGGTGGCAGGAAGGGCGTTATGGGCGCGAAAGCCGAGCTCCTCGAGGCACTTGAAGTGGAGAGGGAATCCAACCATACTTCAGAGTTCACTGTTCCTACTCGCACGGTTGCACGTATCCTTGGCAAGGGTGGCGCAAATATCAATGAAATCAAGGATATGACTGGGGCTGTCGTTGACATCGAGCAATCACCCAATGATAGTACCGTTACCAATGTCTCCCTTCGTGGCACCAAATCTGCCATCACAGACGCAAAATCTTTGATTTTGAATATTTCCGACTCAGTGGCTGAGGAAACTACCGTTACCTTGACGATCGAGAGCAAGTATCACCGTACTTTGATTGGCACCAAAGGTCAAGGGCTTAAGGATCTCATTATCCGTTGCGGTGGCCCGACTGACTCCAAAACGCAAGCCGGCCTTGTCCGATTGTGAGTGTTTTCATGTTCCTCGTGGCTGGATCTGCTACTTATTGCTATCTTAGCCCTCGTCAAGGCGAGGAGTCAGATGAGGTTCGAATTCGTGGTGAGACACAGCTTGTCATGAAGATCAAGGATGAGCTGAAGAGTTCCGCTGCCAAACTGCGTGACCGCGTTGTTCAAGCTGTAGAGGTTCCCAGTAGTCATTATCGTACCTTGATTGGCCGTGGAGGTCAGCATCTCAACGAACTACAGAATAAGACCGGCGCCCAGATACAGTTCCCTGGTTCTCGTTCTTACGGTCAGGTTGGAGAGGCAGAGAATGCCGCAGAGTTGATTAAGGCCAACCCTGCCGATATCGTCAAAGTCTCTGGTTCCCTTGCAGCTTGTGAGGCCGCTATCGCGGAACTCAAGGTACGTTGGTCCGGTCGTATGAAGAACAGCTTGCACTCATATCGTACGGACAGAGTCGAATCAAACCTCCCACACCCGAAGGTGCTCTTGGCACTATCACAATCTTGTTGAAATATAGCGATTTTATTTCACAAAGAGGTGCACTTGACCGTAAACTCCGCTCTTACAATGTTCAAGTCGAGCGTTCCCGCTACCCAACAAAATCAGCCATTCCTTCTGGCCCATCTTCTCAGGCTGTCCCTTCTGCCCGTATTGACGAGGACGGGGATGCAGCTATACAGTGGATTACTGAGGCCAACTACCAAAATGCCGAAGAGGGGGAATCAATTTGGACTCTCAAGGCACAAGACCAGATCGGATTGGACAAGGCTCTGCAACAAATTGAGGAGGCTCACCAAAGGGCAGAGCAGATGACTCACGTTGGTTATCTTATGTTACAAGATAGAGCCTTTTTCCCCAGAATTGTTGGCTCCAAGGGAGCCAATGTAATCCGCCTCAAGCAAGAGACTGGTGCCGACATCACTGTCAGCCGAGAGAATACTACTATTACAATTATCGGTAAGCCTGCAATTCCTTTCATTTGTCCTTGATCCCTGATTTTTACGCTACATAGGTAATGAATCGAATATCGAGGCAGCTAGAACAGCGATTCTTGACTTGGTTTCCGGCCGTGCTGGACAATCTCGTCGTAATTAATGTGCTCATACCTCAAGCACCCTTACTGTAGTTTGATCCTCGATATATAGCATTCGGTGGATATGTATGGATTTTTGGATTATTGCATACAACTCTAAATGATAATGATTGCAAAGGATTCTCGGTTCGGAACTAAAGGCCATTCATTACATATGTTACACAGGAATGCCATCCAAATCATCCATGGGTTCGCCTTCAATGTCCATGGGTTCGCCATCGATGTCCATGGGTTCGCCGTCAATGTCTATGGGTTCGCCGTCGACGTCCACAGGTGCCCCATCGACCTCTGCCAGCTCTGCATTGACATCATTTTGCATAGACTCCGCAACCACTCCCCCCACTGGCTCACCGTCCACATCATCTACGGGTATTCCATCAACGTCATCCGTGGTATCACCATCAACATCATCTACGGGTTTTCCACCATCATCTGGAACATCGCCGGGCATAGAGGGGGTGTCAATTGCCAGCTTGAAGGAGCTTTGCTTGAACCGAGAAGTAAAAGATGCCTTTTGTCCCCCATGTTCGTTCACCTTTTCTTCTGCCTTCGTTTCGAGTGGAGCGGATGCTCCTTCCAGGCGTTGGCGAAGTTCAGCAGTAAATTCTGGAGGGAAGACAATCCAATCCTCCCAAACTTCAACAACGGCAAGAATCTGTTTCTTGAAAGTGTCTGCGGTCATGCGACCAGGAAAAGAATGATAAATGTTGGCCATGTGGTCAAATACAATTCCCAGGCGCATCTGAAACTCTTGTCTGAATTTCCAAGCGCTCGGAATTGGAGCCGCTGAGTTGTGTAAGATGTCACAGATGAGATGCAATCGGGCGACTTTTCTCGGAACGGCAGTTCCATCAACAAGTAACGAGGAAACAATGATATCTACAACCTGAAAAACAAAATTGGTCAGGAAGCAAGAACAAACAGTGTCAACATTCCTACTTCATGTGCAGCTTCAGCATGTTCAAGACTAAATGCCATACATTTGGCAATCTCTCCGCGTTTGCCTGACATGCCTCGAAGCATCGCCTCAAATCGTTTCCTAGCAAGTTTACCTAATTTACTCTTGTGACCGCGTTCTCGTTCAGATTCTTCGGCGGAGTCCGTTGAGTAAATAGAATTATATCCCTATTCAATGAGTCGTCACATACAATACCACTGAAATTATCACGCCTACTTCATCGTCAAATTCCGGCTTTAAAGTACGATCTGATTCAAGCAAACCGCGATAGAAGGTATGTCGACGATGCTGCGACTGTCAGTCTTTATGTGGGATGCATGAAAAAATGACCAACATTTCTATGCAATAAAAAGGCATATTTCGGATTATTACGTTCGCGTTCCCGAAGAGCATCCTCATACTTCGAGTCTTGGCCCTTGACCTCTGCAGCCACAGCTCGGATGAAAGTATCCGTAACAGCTTCTTCTTCTTCGGTGTGAGATCGGCTGAGTGGACTTCGTGAATAACGCCTACGAGGCGATCGACTTTGAGATGAATATCGACGATTTCGACTACGTGATATACGCCAAGGTGGAGAGCGGCTTTTACCATTTCCTCTATCATATGAACGGCTTCGAGACTGACGAGAACTTTTATGGTAATGGTCGCGAGACCGAGAGCGCCGTCGCTCACGGGAATGACTGCGACTCCTGCTCTTCTCGCGATCTCGATGATAAGATGATGCAACTAGGAGATATATGTTTGATACCCTGCGCAGTGTTAATTTCCAACTCACCGTATTTCGGTTTAGAAGCAAGCGGAACAGCTTTACTCCAGCCGACACGAAGTACAGATCCTCCCCAGTCGTATCCGTCGAATTCACGTAAAGCTTCCTCAGCATCACGACGTTTCATGAAAGATACAAAGCCACTCAAACCTGCCTTACTTCTCCGAGAAGCCGTCATATCAGCTCCAGGTCCCAAAGTGACATCGGACCGGGGCCACATTATTTTAACCTAGTAGACATCAACTTCAACTTCTGAAAACTAGAGAAAGATTCCTCACAGAACCAACAGGACCAACTTTAGCAAAAAAATTGCCCAATGTCTCCTCCGTAACATGGGGAGGCAAGTTGGCGACGAAAACATTTGAAGTCTTCATATACATTAGCTTCATAGAAATGAGAAGTCAAATCATTTTTTCACTTGCGGGTCCCCACGATCCTTGCTCCCACTCTGTCCTTCGTAAGCTGAATGAAGTTAGAAATATGCCATCGACTGAATGCATTGATTTTTTTTTCACCTGCAAGTGCGGTAACGGAACGCCCGTGACTTTGAGCTGAAATTGGGATATGAGTCAAGATAAGTTCTGCATAACCGATGTGAGGCATACATTGCTTTCCGTACTTGGCCTCTCGCTCAGCTTGATCTCTGTGTACCATGAGCCCATATTCAAGCACGACGCGCAATCAACTGTACCTCTTAATTTCCTCCAGAAACGCATCCATGGCCCTCTTTCCTTTGGGTTTTGGAGCGCTAGATGGCGGTGATGCCGACTAAGCATCAGAGCATTTTGACACTAAGACTAAAAAACTAGATTGACATGTTACGCACCCTATCCATAGTCGTCGCTCGAACCAATGAACTTGCCTCTCCAGTCTTAGGAGGATTGTATTCCGCTCTATCAGAGCCTGCCCTAACAAACGCAGATCTCTTTCTGTGTGCTGATTCATCCCCCTGAAAAGCGTCCAGAAACTCAGCGTAAGCTTTGGCTGCATGTTCTTCCTCCTCTCGTTTTTTAGCTTCAGCGGCCTCTTGCTCTTTCTCTCTTCGTGATTTTCGTATAGTTCCTGAGGCATATTGTGATAATTTAGCCTCATCGACGGGCTTTTGCTATTTGAACGAGGGATAATACGTGAGTATGAATTGAGAATGAGTGAACTCTATCCATCGCACTGGGAAGGAAGAGTCTTCGTCATCGTCGAAGAATGCTGCTAGTTTCGATTTTGCCTTGTCCATGGTATGGGAACTATTTATCTACTAGATTCATAAGGAGGATAGAGAATTTCGAGAGAACAAGCGGTGCATCAGGATATGATTCACACGGTCTCATGTCACTGGAATCCAAATGAGGTATTGTACAAACAGATGTACAGTATAAGTGTAAAGATAATCACATCATCATGAGATTTCCAAGTCCACCCTGGACATAAGCCATGGGCCGCACTGGAGGGTGGGGTTTAGCCTCAAACTGGAAGTATTCACAGCTACCTGTAGAATCAATGCGAATCTTTGGACAACGTAAGCCATAAAATCTCCAGACAGAATAAGATATGCCCTACAAATGCGCCCTTGTTCCCAGCCTGATCGACGTAATTTGGCGCAGAGAATACCTTTTACATGCTGAGCATCCTGTAATAGCTTGGCTAAAAGGGCGAGCGTACCGTAGTACATAGTCCGTCGTGCTCGGTCTGATATCCATCTAGTTGACTGTCAGAGAACAAATGATCCACAATATGTTGATCCACGTACCCTGTCGAACCTCATGGCTTCGAATGATTCCGGATATTTTATTCAACGTACACCAGCGCTTTGTTACATCAGGTCCAAAGGAGATCCCCACGCCCTTGCGACGAAACCTGTCAGACAAAATTATGACTGATATGGCACAACAGAACAGACACGTTTACTGGGCCCACGGCCAGGTGCTTCTTGGGGGTCTGTCCAAAGCAGCTACCAAGCGATTAGAAAGGGCGACTTCGAGGAGAGTGATGGTTTACCTCGCCTGCATTCCCAATTAGCACAAAAACAACAAGATGTAGGACATACACGTACACATCAAGCCTTCCGTACCAGGCTGCCTACCTACTCGAGGAATCTGTCGTATGTCGTCCAAAGTGACCTCATCCTGACTAAAGAGGCCCCCATGCACAACGAAATATCGTTTGAAGCCATCCGCAGAAAGGATACCTTCTTTTTTGGCCGGAGGTTTTGTGGCGCTGAGCAACGTTGCTAGAGGTACTGCGCGAAAGTTAGCCGTCGAACAGTGTTGAATATGCGGCCAGACCAACGTGTTGTAAAGATGTACGCGAACAGCTACTCATAGAATTAATGGGAAATTTGGAAGGAGACATTATGACCTACCTTGTAACTCTGTTCGCCATGCTTGGTCTTGGCCTCTCCTTCAAATCCGTAGGTCCTATTCATCTCCTTCGCCTCGTGATTGCCACGATTGATAAACATATATTTCGGATACAGCCCTATACCTTGGATTAGAATGTAAATTGGAAATGACAAGAGCTCTACATTTCAATGCAAATGCTGTCAAGATCACCTCTATTGACCATGACCCTCGATCGACTAGGTCTCCATT
>Ga0153946_1000031_pt1 | contig 43411 bp, 50 predicted proteins | sample TSNJ030MetaG_FD_104751 | JGI IMG/M metagenome (GOLD analysis project Ga0153946, IMG submission 104751) | Attine ant fungus gardens microbial communities from New Jersey, USA - TSNJ030 MetaG | ecosystem: Host-associated > Fungi > Mycelium > Unclassified | place: USA: New Jersey, Wharton State... | reverse complement strand
TTATCTAAGTGGTCTATCCCGTCAAGCACGAAGTTCCGGTATCCAAATTTGCCGATAATTGTTATAACTTCTGTTTTGGCCAGTACGTTTCCTTGACCAATATCTTATTCACTACGCCTTCATGCATTTTTTACCACTTGCTATTGCCTGGAGACATGACTATCCTTGCCTTCGTCACCTTTCCTGTCTGCGGGAGATGATAACTGCTTGATGCAAGTTTGATTGTTCAGTCTCCAAGGCTGTCATGGTCACTCGAATACTATTATGAACGCACCATGTATTACTAGATAGTACAATTGATTTTACCATCGTCATCGACTGAGTACATTGCCTGGCCTGTGAGTGTACGGAGCTGTTTGTTCAGGGGTCGAGGAGGGAGAAATTTTTCGAACCGCTTAGAGTTCTCGAACAGAGATCCTGGTCAAGCAATTTTAGCAAGCGCTCAAAATTGTCACCAGTCATCGAAAATAATTCCTACTAATTTCTCCAGCTTCCACCCTGGGAATGTCAGAATCAGGGCTTCTCTCTCACATCATTCTCCACGGAAGGAGGTGAGGTTGGCACATGTATGTAATAGGGACACTACTTGTGCCCAAAACTACTAACCTACTTTGTCATGCCAGCTTTATGAAAGAGTAGAGACTGTTGAAAAAAGTGAACTGTCCTAATACAAAATATGAATTAGTGCTATTGTTTAGGGTGTCTCAGAGAGACACGTGTATTTTCTTAAGGGGCTTAGGTTATTCTTACTGACAACAGTTCTACCGTCGATGTTGCAGAACACACCTCGTGTTGCCAACAGAGCACTTGCTCTGAGTATTACTTGTTTGTCATCTTGACATTCTCCAAGAATGGTCTTGTCCCATATGATCTGGCGATGTTGGTCGATTCAATTCTCCTCTCATACACTATATTTCACGAGGTATTTCCAAAAGCTCGTTATCAGACACCCGATCCGTCAGGTTGGAATCATTTTCAGCCCAGCTCCCTCCCTTTTTCGGTCTCCATCCGCCTGAATGTTTGGAAGTTAAGTCGAACCTCTTTGAGTTCAAGTCTGTATAGACTCAAATTACAAGGATCATGCCGAAGGGATACCTCTAAGCAACGATCTGGTTCGAGCAGCCTTATCTCAGACATTTAGACGATTCGGATGGTCATAATATGGTCGATGAAAAAGAGTTTTGCAAGCCTTGAAGCCGTCTCCTTGCTGTTCTTTTCAAGTACCCAGGAGGTGATTCATCGGCGGCAGTTCTACTAAAGGCCTTATTCCTGGAATCGTTGTGCCTTCCGGTTCATATACTGCTGGAACACGAATGATTTCTGGTTCTAGATTCTTCTATGCCTGAGAGTACAGTGAAGCAATATCAGCTCTGCCAAAAAATGTGAAGCCCGCCACTTTGCTAGATTCATTATGTAATGCGTATTTTTAACATTGTGAAAATTAAGCGGGAATTGCAGAAATTATTTCTACACAGCCCCAAATCATATTCACACCGGATAAAGAACGATCATTGTTTGACATGGTCCCAATGAATTGACAACGAGCCAATCAACAACGTACAGATGGCTTGTACAGATGGTCATTCAAGAAGTAGCTTTTCATGGTTACTATCAGATGATTTTTGCCACTTACATGCAGGCTGCCGGGTCCTAACCACCTCACAGGGATTTATGATCGGTTGAATCACGTGAGACCTGCCTTTCTGGTAACTGAAACACACGCATTGTACAATGGGAACAAACGTATGATCTTTATTGGAAAGTGACTCTAAACGGTAGCTTGGCCCCACGACATTTCGGCAATTGCGTAATTTGCCGACAAACTACGAGTGCAATTATGCCCTCGAACTATAGTCCAAAACTTGGTAGCATTGCGCTACAGAATCCTTCTCCACACCTGCAAACAGTCCATGTCTCGCCGTCAACTTGTCAGGATCTCTCATTGTTCAAAGGTATGCTGCTTCATGCTGCCTACCAGGTGACTTGCTCATTATAAACAGACATACTCAGGGAGTACCGCCGTTTAGATGATACGATTACCATGAGACTAAATAGAGCGAATGCCGCAATGCGGGATCAACAGCGTGAGCACAACAAGGGTAGTCGAGAGAACGTTCAGAATCAAGCATGTGCCTACCTTTGGCATGAATTGGTCGGTAAGGATAAACCAGGGTTGGTCCATTGGGCTCTGACGCTTTGAGCCTGGCACAGAGAACTGGAAACGAAGAACACAACTCGTGGAGTATTGCACAGTCGTGGTCGATCAATCATTCAAGGAGAAACGAGAGGTTCTTGAGAATGAAAATGTGGACCCTGGACAAAGAAGGTTAATCCAAACAGCAGTGTATGCCAGCCAAGTGAAGGTGCAGGGATGCTTTGAGATCCTGACCGCCTGTAAGGCTCACTGTCTTCTGCATAGCGGAACCAAGTACACAACGAGATGACAGTAGAGACTATCATACGCAGACGAGCCGTTGAAGGTGCGACCTCTATGAGGTCACCCTAGTATGTTTCTCTTGACACTCTAGTGTATTTCAGCATTTCGGTCACGATGCCAATATTTTGTCCCACCGTTAACCGACGAAGAAGCGCGGCGACTATGGGAGGCAGCTCAATAAAAGTAGTATAGATCAGTCTTTCCAGCTAGGCAAGATACCTAATGGGTTTGAACGACAATGAATATGATTCTTCGCGTTGTATCAGAATATTTAGATGGAAACTGGGCAGATTTTGCAATGCATCACGCGATCTATTTATCTATCTGTCTGGCATCCTACACCCTATGTTGTTCTCTACCGCCGTGTCCCTCCTACCAGCCCTTGTCGCAGCCCATTCCCACATTATCCTGAATGATCAGTCAACAATCGCAGACAACTCCTTGAACATCATCAAGGTGCCGGTCCAGCTGGGCGTGATGAGCAGATGCCCGGATGCCCTTCTCTGTGAAGCCACTTTCAACGATGTTCTTGCTCAAGTCTGGGATAAGGTGGATTTGTCGTTGGTTTACATCGCAAAGTAGAGCCAGTCCTTTGGTTGAAGAGATGCTCAACACATAAATTCAATCCTCTCATCTTCCCAGGTTCAATAAATCTGCTCCAGATTTTGGGCTGACTTGTCTCCATGGACCAGAAGAATGCGCAGGAAATGTACAGCAATTATGTGTCAGCAAGTATGCTGCCCAAAAACAATGGTGGAATTTTATTCAGTGTCAGAACTTCGAAGAAAGAGCAATGATTGGGACACCGAAGCTTGCATTGAAGTGCGCTGATGTTGCACAGGTAGACTGGGAAGCGAGTGGTGCTGGGGATTGTGCAGGTTTAGATGGTAGCGGTAAATCGCTTGAAGGCATTGAGCTTCTGCACGAGAGTGTGAGATTGGGTCAGAGCCTCCAGATTATGTATGTTCATGGAGACTGTTATCGTTTCAGAACTCACTAATCGTACATCCAGAAAAAGCTGTACAATCCTCATCAATTCGCGTAAGGTTTGTATACACGATGAAACCTGGAGGGAATGCGAAGTGAGTGAAATGTTATCGAAATTTCTTGGCATTGATTGTTCTTCAGGGTGGCCATTCTGTCAACGACTTTATTCGTCAAATTAACGAGGAGTACTACAGACTGAACACTATCGTATATTAGTCGTATCTTACAATGCTTCCTCTTATGTATATTCTTGATGTTTTATGATGTCGTAGTACCTTCCCTTCAGCATTCCTCTAGTATTCTGAAGCCCTTTGGGATGTCTAACTCTTTGAAAGAAGGTATAGTCATCCCCACAGAAGCTCGTAAAGGATGACAAGGACATTAATTACTATTAGGGGTACTGCAGATCGGCGAGTTAAGAAGACTGGCCAGAGAGCAATGGGAGTAACTCACTCCGCATAAGAGTCCGCACAGCATTAATAAGTTCTATTAGACGAGCTTTTACACCAACATCCTGGTCTCCGTAACCCATTTGATCGTATCCCTGATTATAACCTACACTGGGATTCTGTACCTGTCTCCCTCTGGGTGAAGCCCAGCCGACTGTGAAATGATCAGCATCATTTCTTAATCGGCAGACATTGGAGAGTACTTCGGACTAGAAAACGTTCCTCGTTCAGAATGGCGATAGCATTCACGAGAAGCAGAGACACCTGAAGCATGGTGCCAAACATCTTTTACTGTTCTATAACACTGTCTGTAGATGAAGCAATCGTGATTTATGAGTCTTGAGGTCGGAAAGAGGGTGTGTGATGCGACGCGCCTACGTTGTGCAATGTGTGTGACATTTGGCCATGTGACATCCGATTCAAAGTTGTGACTGTACTTTCCTTCTGCCAATGCAGACTTTCTGTTGGAAGGGTATGCATTACTGTTACAAAATATCAAGAATAACTCTGAGATAAAATCTCATAGGCATTGTACGACGTTCCCTAGTTTCTAGTGATCAAGCAAGACGTCCAAGGATCACATGTCAAACTCGGTCCTAGTAAGTACTTTCAAGCTCAAAAGCTCAAATACCAGTGCTTGTCTTCCTGAATTTAACCATGGTGAAACAGTTTCAGCCCCCTCCAATGGCTCAGAGGCAAGATGAACCCCGAAAATAGGGAGAAACAAACAAAGGAGGAGATAGCGGAGGCAAAGAAACAGGTGACAGAAGCTCAGAGCATTTTTGAGGTACAACCTGCGGCTTTGGAAAAGTCAGTGAAGGAAAGAAAGGAGAGGAAGGACCGGATCTTGTTGAATAAAAGGACTTGCGACAAACTTGTCAGAGCAAAGGAAGTAAGCAAGCCCTCGATTTTTATCTCAGCCCTGCCCAGGTTTAACTGTACTCCAGCATAAATATTCTACGGCCAATTTCAAGATCTCGCATAGGAAACTTAATATGCTTGGAAAGCAAATTTCCGGGAAGCCCATTGACTGGGCAATCTTGCAGATGCAGTTTAGTGAGAAGCGCGCTAGCACCAGAATAATGAATATGTTGGCGACTGCAAAAGACCACGCATCGCGTTACAAAAAAATGGATTTGTCCAAGGTTGTTGTTTGTACGTCTTCTGCGAACTTTCGTCATCCCTTACTGGTGACATGATATCCTGGTAGCCGAAGCATGGGTGTCCAAAGGCGAACGCCCTCCGAAAACTATTGAACCTCGCGGGAGAGGCCATGTCGGTTTCCGACAACAGCCTATGTCGAGAATGACTGTTATCTTGCGACATGGTAAGACGGTGGAGGAGGAAAAGGCTGAACGGCGGGAAAAGATCCTGAAGCGCATCGTATCTGCTGGTGTTACCCGCGAGGACATCCCTCTACGAAATCCTTCCCCCATGTGGAGCTGGTAGTTTTTGAGGTTAATTTAATTTCCTTTTCATAATTCAATACCTGGTTTCACTTGTTTCACCTGTAGAAAACAGTGTTTTTCGTAACCTGAAAATTGATACCCCTATGCGCGATCACAGTCCGACATGGATGGATCTACGGCTTTCTAGCCCTGACCTGACTGGGGTGCCAACCCATATCTGCATCCTCCTAAGGCTCTTCACAGAGATTCGGTACCGAGGCATCCCTACTGAACACCGTGGCGTATACACTTTTTTTGCGGTTGCCGAAAAAGAACACCATTGGCTCCCGGCAAAATTCCACGAAATCACCGCAATGAGAAGGTTGGTATTCCCCCTTCCATGGTTGTGCAGAGTATGAGGGACACCTTCACACAATATGCTAACCGCTCTCCACGCTTGCACTTCCACATACCATTGCTCGAATCATACTCGAGTTTATCACGGCACACCTTTGCCGTTAAGGGTGGGCCTCGCAGCTTCCGAAGCTACGTACCTCCTCCATGATATGTAGGCCTAACAATTTCACCCTCGTTGTCACGGCGAGTTTTGCCCATGAGAAGGTGGTCTCGGGCTCAAGCCCCATGGCTTTTCTCCAGAGATTGGCCATGAGTACCCTCATGAGCTTCAAACTGAGTTCCTCACTTCAGTTTCTGAAGGGACATGTTAAATGGCATAGCCACATCTCAGGTATTTTGCCCATAGCAGAGGTGCAATTGTCCAAGGCTCCTGTATCCTCTTTTTTCAAAGATAACAAAATTGTTACGCGGTACTCGAACGCAATCCATGGTAGTGTACGAAATACACTACGAGATTCTACGTGATCAGACACAAGAGAAAGTCGTATTACTTGCAACTAATCCAAAATGTTTGAAGAGAGGAAAAATAAATCGGAAGAAGAAAAGAAAAGAGGGAGGGAGTAGGAGATTGTTAGCAAGTGAGTCATTGCCTACTAAGTTATGTTGCTAGTCCAAGCAAATGGTGAGGGGTTGTCAGACAGAAATGAGACGAAATTCCTTCGGTCTTCGGATCTATACGGCTGCAGCTGTTCGTGATGTGAGTTCTGGTTTCGATGTCGTGGTGGCCACAAGGGCGCGAGTGGTCTGAATAAGGAAAGAATCTCATTCTGTATTCACCTATGGGTGCGTGATCCAAAATAACGCTCTAGTACAAAGGGACACAGAGGTGCTGATGTGTTTGAGCCACCTTCCTCCTTTCGGGTATGAAAATTGAATCCTTTTCTTTTGGTTGAGCCTGAAGTTCAGGAATTGTCGCCCTTGATTAGTGCCATGATTGAACGAAGTGATCCACTGGTCATGGCACAATTTCTGAAACTTATCCCTCAGCGCGTCAAGAGACGTAAAAGGATTCGGGCTCTGAAGAACAAGTGTATTTTTGCTGCTTTGTCGGCTTTAGCGTGTAGGTGCAAATTTGCTTTGTTAGGGCAGTCCCAAAATTCTATAGAATTGTTGATGTCTCTATTAAAGAACGATCTAAAATGCGGTGCGGTGATGAGTGATTCGCCTTGGTCAGAGTGGTGGGATGGGACGACTGTTTTCTTGGCGGCTGCTAGAGATTATTGAGATGTAGTGGTTAGTGATATTTTCGTCTCATCATTCCTTTATCCATTCCATATCTGATATATTACTTCTGTAGTTTACTCCATGGCTGCGCAGGTACACAGTAGTTGTGTTCCCTTTTATACACCACCCCTGGGTAGAGACACCTCAGTCGTCCTGTTTGCGGTGGTGTCTGAGGTGAGTGCAACTAGTCTATGTACATAGTAGCAGCTATTTGTGAGTGTACCTAGCCTTATACTTCACTGTAGCTGAATAGTGTCGTCCTTATCGCAGTGACTCTAGTGATGATTATGAAGTGATTGGCCCCAAGGGTTGAAGCTTTGCAAATTCCTATGCGGATAGCCACATTGGGGGCAGTTATTGATCCTGATACAGCCTTAGATGATGGAATCTGGAAGCCTGATTTCCAGTCAGCTGCTATGGAGACAGCTTGGAGGTGGGGTTGACAAGTGTGATGATCTTGGGATTAGACAGCGCATCTTCGCATGGGCAGTTGAATTTAGAGTTCCTTTTCCTTGTCGTTGTTTTTGATGCATGGGTCGAAAGAGATCCTACTTGCGAAATCATCAATGATTCAATGACCGGGTTGGGATTCAATGCTGAGGGGGTCAAACCGTTCGCTCAAATGATTGAGAGATTCAATAGAGTCTATTATTGGGCCTTTGAGTGATTTAAGGTTAGACTTAAATAGGGGTGAACTCCTGGCTGAGACTCCATTTTTCAATGATTATTATAAATGGAATCGAACACGTCGGCGTGACGTGACGCCGACCGTTTCAACTTGTGCACCTTCCCTTGTAGATAATTATTATGCCACCTAACTGGTGCATCCTAACTACCATCCTCTTTACCTTCCTTTCTCTAACTACAACATGCAATGCACAAGGAGCCGTATTTGAGAATACAGCTATTGTGCGAACAGCTGAGCTTGGAGGGTCTATTGTCCACGTCACGACAACCTATGCGATTAGGAGTCTGGTAACTGGGCAAAGCACATACACGATCACATTTCCTAGGAGGGAGAGAGATGCTTCAAGCTTTCTGGAAGTTAAAATCAAGGGTCAGAAGGATCCTCTGGAAATTCGTGAGCGACCATTCTATGCCAATGCGTCAGTTCACCAGCATAATGGACTGGGAACGTTTGCCTAACTGATGGTCCTAACCCAGAAAATTCACGGAGGTTGATGTTCTACTGCCCAAGGAGCTGGGAGTCAACAATACGTTGAATCTTGTATTGGAGACGATTCAGACACACGTCACAGAACCTTGGCCTGAATACGCGACCCAGAAAGATGAACAGGCAATGAGATATACCACGGACCTCCTTGTCCTCAGCCCATACGCAACGTTAGTTCAACGTACTAAGATCAGGTAAGTCTTCAACGCCAAATTGAAGATCTAGTTCTTTAATGAAAGCAGGGCACTGGTACCTCGTATCATCTCATACAACGAACCTGAAGTCAATTCTTTTACTTCCGATAATGTTGTCTCCAAGTCTGGTGCAACTGTCACTTACGGTCCTTTCAACGGTATCCCTCCTTCAGCGAGCAATGATTTCCTCAAGGAGTACCAGCAGCCGGTCAGTGTCCGTTACTACCACGAGCAGCCGGTACTCGAGGTATTGGATTACAAGCGCTCTGTGGAAATCAGCCACTGGGGTTCGAACCTGAACACTGAGGATCATATTGTCCTTCATAATGCTGGGCCCAAGTATGTTCGTTCACACATGCTCCTCATGAGAAGATCGTTGAAGTCCTTTAAGGTTGAAAGGGCATTTCTCTCGAGTTGACTATCAACAATTGGCTTATTTCGGCAAAACAACACCCCATATTCTGCACTCTCTTCGACTGGAGCTTCCACCGGGCATTGATAATGTCTACTACTACGACCTAATTGGCAATGTTTCAACTTCGCGCTTCAATAATGCTCCTGCAGTGCTGAAGGGTCAGCCTGTCATGAAGCCTAGTATTTTGGAAGCCAAGCCGCGTTATCCTTTGTTGGGCGGTTGGAATTATACATTCACTCTGGGTTGGGATGCTGATCTGGCATATGCTGGAGCATACAACAAGTCAAGTGGGGAATATATGGTTGAGGTCCCCGTGATGATCGCCATCCCTGGTGCAGTTGTTGATAATTTAGAGGTCAAGATTGTCTTACCTGAAGGCGCTACGTGAGTCCCTCTAGGTCTCAGCAGGGTTCATGGCCGACATGATTTCTACAGGGATATTGAGGTCACTACACCTTATCCTTCTCGTGCACTATGGCTCGATAAGCAGGTAACTTATCTGGATACGATTGGACGCCCTGCTATCATGTTTGAGTACAAGGATTTGACTATTAAACACGCACAAAATATCTACGTGAGTTTTATCGTAATGGAACCTTCTTGTTCTAACTATTTCTCGGCTGACTTAACAGGTCACTTACAAACTCTCCTCAAAAGAGCACTTCAGAAAGCCCTTCGCTGTTTCAGCGGTTTTCTTTGGATTGTTTATCTTTGCGTATGTTGTGAGACGGATTGATCTAACAATCCATGAAAAGAGCAAAACCGCATGAATTCATCACTTTTGCATTCTCTAACTTGTGAAATATTCGATGGTTAGATACATCGTAATGATCAGCAAGAAGATATCTTCATCAAGGAACATCGGCCTGATTCTTCAGGAAAAGTCGGTTGAATGCATGAAGCGTCGCGGGGGAGCATGGATCAGGTGTCCTAGTCCTAGATACAGAGTCAACATGAATCATCTCCCCTTCGGCGATCGACTAACCCTCGCAAGAATGTGAAGATGCCTGGTTTACCACCGGGTACTATACATTCATAGAACAACCCGCCATTGCTTAATTTGCCCTCCTCGTAGAAAAGCATAGAGCCCTGCCATCTCCAGATACCATAATTTCCTGACCTCTTATAACTACTCAAGAGTTGAAGGGGGAAATCAGGAGTCCCAGTCATATTTTTTATATTGACGGGATAGATCGCAGTCGAGTTGATGACCTGGTACAATTGGCCCTGCCGGATATAAAACCACTCGGGTTGGCGCTCTTCTGTAGCTGCTGTGAGGTTTCCAGGCGCTCCTACAGGGAGTTGTCATCATGGGATGAGAAGAGAAGGAGAAGTTGTAACCTTCATCATGAACATTGAGGTAACGGGTTTCCGGAAACCCAGCATCTGCTCTCCCTATAATCGAGATGTAAGCAGCACCAGGGACAAGGGATCCCATTTCATCGTCCCATCCAGTGAGGTGCTCGAAGGTTGGAATGGCGGTAACGCGATTTATAAGAAACAAGACCCAAAGGACTAGAGCATAGAATCTGGACATGATTTAGCTGAACTGTCTGGAGAACCGGCGACGTGTCCCATGGTAAATTGTCGGATAGAATCTTGTGATGTGACACATCTGTAGAATATACTTAGAATATACTTTGATCTTCCGTCCAGTGGCGTGGCACATGACTCGCATCAATTGTACGCTTTTTCAATCTCCAGCGACAATGCTCCGCCAGTCTCATTCTTATGTCGCCCGTTCATTATCATACCCATCTGTACTCACATTTACAACTACTGCTCCTTTCTCTGCTCGACATTCCCTTCCTCCCGATGAGTCACAGTCACTCGAGCCGCAGGTCCCTCGATACCTTCGTCGCCAGAAGTTGCAAATGGAGAAGAAGAGGGAGGAAGGGCGTAGAGCCCTTTTCCGTCAGAATGATACTTCAAAATATCGGTCTAAGCATTTGACCCTTGACTCCACTACAGCAAGGGAGACGAATAAGGGGAGACTGAAGCTCCTCGAACCTCATGTGCTTTCTCAGCGAATCAAAAAACTATGTGATCGGGACAAACTGGATGATGCAGTGTCGCTACTCAAAAATTCGCCTTTGGCTGCACAGAACACACCTGCATGGAACACGCTTATCTGGGAGACCATGAAAGTCAAACGATACAAACTCGCGTATTCGCTCTATACTGATGTATGTCGCCTTAGTTCTTTTAACAAAATCCCTTCTCAAAACAAGTCTTAGATGAAACGACGCGGGCACAGTCCCACCACACGAACCTACCAGACTATGTTCAATGGTCTTGCGCGCATAGACGACTTTAAGGCGTACAGCCAACAGCTCAAAAATGCAATGTTACTCTACGATTCCTTCATACGACATCTCAAATCGATCCAACGAATAAACCCTACAAATCCAGATCTTTCCGTCAACCCTCTTGCATCCTACATTAAGATATTGGGCAATGCAGATTGCTATGGCCAGGTTTACGAAGTTCTATATTCTTTGGATTCCGAGGGCCCTCTGCCCCCCAACCAATTTATTTATACATCTGTCTTTCATGTACTTGCCTCCCGCCCAACTGTAGACACGCCCACGTTTCGACGCGCGGATACCCGAACGTTATGGGCTCGGGTCGTGAAAACTTCCAAAAAAAACCCAAATCTTGTCATTGACGCCCCGCTTGTTACCGCCGCCATATTCGCTCTTGCACGAGGTCAAACCGTGGATCATGAGATCGGATTTCAGATTGCTCGAGATTTCTTCGGTCTCGGTTCTCCTGGAGCACAGTCTGCGGCCAGTCCTCTTGCTCTTTCCTCACAGGCGTTGTCTGCAGTTCTCCGGCTGTGCAATGCCTCCAGCAACTTTGATCTATGTATCAGCTTCTTCACCGAAGTCAAGCGACGTCCACAGAAGATAGGTGGGGTGGATATTGTGGATAGGCTTCACGTAGAAGAGGTTTTGCGGGCGCACCAGGCCATGAACGTTGCCACATCGGGTTATCAGTCTCTTCAAACTCTCGAGTGGGCGCTTCGCCAAGGTAGTCAATCAAGCAAAGAAAAAATGAATCTCCAGACGTCCACCTTCCATCTTGTTCTCAAAACCTGTTGGCATTCTGCCGACTGGAGCTCAGCAATACGCACGTTCGACTTAATGACCGGGTATCATTCGCACGACTTTATGGATGGCGCCGTCAAGGAACAACCGCGTGTCGACCGGTGCAGGAGGGGACGTACTCCGACGGCAGAAACTATGTCAAGCCTTGTACGGACAGCATATGCGACGCGTAACTATGCAAATATTCGACAATGTTTACGTATGGTTGATTATCTAGATCTTGATACCCTTCTGTCTCAGGTCCCCGGAAATCCAGAGGGTCCAGTAGCAGTCAAAAACCAGCATTTTTACGCTGTTAAATTGGCACAGGGGCTAGTTGAGATGGTTGAGTATGTTCTTGCCGGAAAAAAGGGTCAAAATTTCCCTGCAGATTTGGAAAGATGGAAGATTTTATTGGAGAGAGCGAAGACGGAGTTGAGACTCAGCGGGGAGGCAGCGTTAGTTCCGACATTGCAGCGGAATGTGTCTCCACTTGTGATAAATAATAGGGAGAACCAGACTGGAGGCATGAGTATCAATCCTCTGACTTGATTCATCTGGACATTCCATTGCTTTCAGTACATAGATCATTAATCGGGGATAGTTCAGGACAAGTGACTGATTGGGTTCAAATAATCAATGATCCTGCTGAGCACTGGTTCCGATAGGAACACAATGATACACAAATGACCATCGCTGTATCACAATCTGAAACTCAACATCTGAACAAGTTTTAAACATTTGATCTAGTTTTTGCTGTTTCTTTTACATATATATGTGCACGTAATGATTACCGATCAATCAAAAAGTCAACTCCCAGTGAGTGGCCAAGAATAATATTAACAAGTAATGTGAGGGCACACCACCTTGCTAGATCCTCAGTATACACCTGTTGGATCGTACGTAAATCCTCTGAATTTTCAATCACCTGCAATCCAAGTAAGAAGATCACCAACATTTTACTCTAAACATTGTGAGTGATGACAGTGTGAATTGGTGAGGCGAACAGTCATAAAAATAGCGCGAGCGTCCCAAATGAAAGTAGAAAAAAAAGGGTAAGTGAAAGCGGTAAATAGCAGGAAGGCGTAAGCCAATGAAGGAATGACGCAGGTAAGGTGAGGCAGTCAAGTCAAAACCAATAAATAAGAAGAAAAAGGCTACGAGGTTGGCGCATCAGCAGATTAATATGAACACAAGGGTAGGTCCAAAAAAAAGAAGGCACATTCATCACGCAATCGATTTTGGTCGATCGCTCTGATGTTTCCCACCCTCAAATTGATAGAAGGCAGGGGAAGGTGGTACAAAAGTGTCCTCTGTCAATGCCATTGAAACAGGCTGATAAGCAGCAGGCACTGCAGTCGATTGCTCACGAGAAAATTCATAGTTGGATGTGGTGTCCAAGGTCATAGGTGTCATGCGGCCCCTATTCTGCCGCCTAGTACCCTCAAACCTCGAACGTCTCCTTTTCATCCAGAAACAAAGGCCACCGGCGAGGAGCACAACAAGTATGATTGTGTTGAGTGCAATGATACCCAGCATCGTAGGGACCAGCTTTCCGATCAAAACGATGGTTTCTGATACATCATCGGAGATAAAGAAGGAAGGAGCAATGGCAGCTTCACTAAGGCCCGTGTAAGTGATGTTCTGACTTGGTTGACCACCTCGTTGTTCGTGAAAATCTGCTGAAGCTTCATCGGAATTGACGAGCGAGAGAAACTGTATATACGGATCACTCATGCTTCCTTTGGCATTGTAATCGCCAAAATCGTAGACGGCATAGACCGAGCGAAGGAAGTTATCTCCAACAAGCCAATCACTGCACAAGTAATCAGATAATGTACCAACTGTAGAATGAAAAAAATGGGTCTCACAACTCGGTCTGAGGTCCAAATTGTGTCGGAATGAACGAACCAACACAGGTCGAATTATTACCTGCAGTTGTTGGTGTCACGTCCAGGGGGTGAAGGGGGAATATCTGGCCGCTAGAAATTGCTTTGAGTGAAGTTCCCGAGCTCAGTATTTGAGGTGACGAACCCGATCTGAAAAGCCATGTCTACTTCATAGTCGCATGGGACTAGCCATTGATTGCTTTTCTCGTCAAATTTAGCATCAGTGATATTTGCGTAAATGGCATCAGTGATGGATTTCGGGGCGTAACTATACCAGCCACAATTACTCGTCAACTCTACAAGGACATTTGTCAATTTACTCACGTATAGGATGAACCGCTGTCCATCAAGATCACAGCTTTATTGGAGGGGGCACTAACCACTTGGGTCGATGGGACTATGATATTAGTGCCTATTATCATAGAATCCAGAAGGAGAGTCCATCTTTTGGGCGAATGAACTGGCCAAGTGGAAATGCGAGAAGTATTTGCGACACTAGCGTATCGAGGCTCGTACTCGCCTGGGAACGTTTCATGAAGGTTGAGAGGACAGTGCCAAGGACATGATCATAATCCTTACCTATTGAAAAGCTACCCTCGACTTCGTCGTCTGGATCTGTGCTACGAAGGAGTGAAAACGCAAGGAAGTTGGGCTCGCTAGGGTTCAAAGTGAATAAATTGTAGAGAAGGCTGCGACCTGTGTCCGAAGAAGTTTCATTTAGGGCATAATCAATGTTGGAAAGGGCGGTAAAGCCAAGGCCAACAATTCCATCAAGTCCATATCCAAGCACCGGATTGTTTGCTTGGTCAACATCAATGAAGGCTTGTTTGGGGACCTTAAGCCTGAGCAGGACGTCAGGATAGGTGAAACGAGGTTCAGGAATCCTTCTCACCCTATAAATTCGACAGGGGCGAAGGAGAGGTGGCCTGATGCCCAACCAAGCGCATACTAGGAGACGGTTGGAAACGGACTGTGAACACGAAATGTGACTGGCTTACGGATATGTTGTATACAGTATCCTGTATAGCTTGGATAAGCGTGGTGGAATCAAAAGTATCGTAGACTGCTCACGGTCGACGTTGCACCAGGTAGTGGACTGACGCTTGGTTTGATCCACAGGTCCGACGAACCGGTGTCGAGCTGTACGGAATATTCTTCGGGGATATCAATCAACGAGTAACTCTCGGACCAAAAGACGTACCCGAGCTACCGACGGTAATCTAAATCAGGTAAGATTGAGCATCGAGTACAGTCAGAGAACTGCGTACATTAGCAAGGTAAATCAGGTCATGAATGGTACTAGAAGTGGAATTTCATACTCTGCTGGACGATCACTTGCAGATGAACGCACCTGAGACTAAAATTTGTTCCCGGATTTGAGGTGACAACCTGGCCATCCGGGGTAGCACGTCCAAGGAGATCATGACGTTGTTTGTGAATACGCTTTAGGGAGAACTTGTGGGCAGAAACGAGTGTTGTGAATGCAAAGGAGAGGGTCAGAACTTTCATGACGGCTGAGAAAGGACAGGAAGGACCCGACGGGCAGGTTTGTTTGCTGTACCATGTGCCTTTAAGTCGCGGACCTTGCCGTAATTCTATCTCTCTTCCCATCCTTCACCATGTCTGCTTCAAGAAATACAATTCTCCGCCTCATTAGTGCCTCCCAGCACTCAGCATGCCCCTGTCATGGTGGTCGTCTCCATGTCCCGCCTCATGGTCAAGCTCAGGCCCTCACCCAACTCCGCAGCTTCGCCTCACCTGTTGAGAAGATTGAGAAGGAATATGCATTTGAGGTCTGCTTTCAACCACCTCACTTCCAAGAACCATGTTTCGACATACTGTCAGATCGCTGCTTCCAACCTCCGCTTCGGCGACGGAGTGACAGCTGAAGTAGGAATGGATCTCAAGAACATGAAAGCTCGCAAGGTCAGTTTTCATCTCTGGCATAGTTTCCTTACTTGATTCATTGCCGCTAGGTTGGTGTCTTTACAGACCCCAACGTAGCGAAGCTTAAGCCAATGAAAACAGTATGTCTGGATGTTCAGTTCATGCTAGGACTCTGAAACCATCGGCGCAGGCTATCACTGCCTTAGAATCTCAAATGGACCTACCATTCGAGGTGTACGATCAAGTTGTAGCCGAGCCTACTGAAGAAAGTTGGCGCAATGCAATTGCTTGGGCACGCAGACACGACTTTAGCCACTTCCTTGCGTTAGTTGAATCGTTGATATTGTTTTCGCTACCCTAACGTCAACATAGCGTTGGAGGTGGGAGTGTCATCGACACTGCCAAAGCGGCTAATTTGTATGTCCTCTTTCCCTGCGTGGGACAAATTCATTTACCCTTATAGATTTATGGTCTATCACGACTCGGACTTGATGGACTTTGTCAATGCACCCATCGGAAAAGGATTGCCTGTATCCAAGCCCTTGCGCCCCCTGATTGCTGTCCCAACAACCGCTGGAACAGGCTCGGAAACCACGGGAGCAGCAATTCTTGATATCACATCACTTTCCTTCAAGACAGGCATTGCCAGCCGTGCATTAAAACCTATCCTGGGAATAGTTGTAAGCTCATCCAGTCGGACCACCCCCTGTCATGTAAACTCAAACTCACTGCAAGGATACTCGTAATACCGAGTCTTGTTCTGTCGAATTGCAGATAAGCGCCGGTCTTGACGTATTATTCCACAGTATGGAAAGTCTCACTGCAATTCCGTGAGCCAGTTTGTTTATGAATTGTCTAACCGCCAATCGCCTCTCAGGTATACTGAGCGGACACCACGACCTGTGAATCCAATTTTGCGCCCTGCATATCAAGGGAGCAATCCTGTAGCCGATGTATTCTCTCTTTGGGCGTTGCGGGCCACCGTTAAATACCTCCCTCGTATTCACAAGAGTGGTGGCAGTGACTACGAAGCTAGGGAGCAAATGCTGTAAGTTGACCTGACATCGTGGCATAGACACCTCACCCGGTCGTTCAGCCTGGCTTCGTCATTCGCGGGTATCGGTTTTGGAAATGCTGGTTGCCACCTCTGCCATGGAATGAGTTACCCGGTTTGTTTTTGTTGTCAGAAACTATGATATGAGGGTTTACTCTTTACAGATTTCAGGTCTGAACAAGAAGGGTCCCAAGTATAAACACCCAGGTTATCAAGTCAGCGGTCCCATCATCCCGCACGGCGTCAGGTAACAAATAGTTTTGAAGCCTGGTTATCGTTGTGCACTTAGTTTCTCTTTCAGTGTTTCTCTGACAGGTCCTGCAGGTTAGTCAGTTATTTAAGTATATGACACCACGTAACCTCGAAAAATAGTCTTCCAGTTCACAGCACCCTCCGCCCCGGACCGTCACCGTGAAGCCTTGGCAATCTTCAATAATACTACAATCTCGGATCCTTCCATCTCTCGGATTTCTGATTCTGATATTGGCAAACATTTGTTTGAGGCCATCGCACGATTCCTCAATGGACTTAATGTTCCTCGTGGCTTAAAGGCTGTCGGGTGAGTTACCTGCTTTCACAATGATAGTAGGACCAGTCTGAGTTCCTGACGTTCAGATATACTCGAGACGACGTTGATAAGCTTGTTGAGGGTACAATTCCCCAGAGACGTGTGTTGGACTTGGCGCCTGGTATCGGTAATGTCGCTGGTCTCGATGGAAGAGAGCATCTAACGAAAATCATTGAAAACTCTTTGGAATATTGAAATCTTTGGGACGTCAAGATGTCTCGTTCTGTACCTTGTATTATATCCTATATCAGTGACTTGCCTGCTTCTAATTGCGAGGAAGAAGAAAGCATGTGGTCATGCAACCTTGATTGTGACGGTTGTCTTGGACTAAGTCTTATCTCAAACACCATGACAACTCTTCCAAGGAGGCACAGTATATTCAAGCCCTGTATTGACCTACATGACGGGCAGGTTGTACAGATCGTTGGAGGTACACTATCCGATGATAAACCAGAGGAGCTGAAAACGAATTTCATTGCAAGGCGTGTATAAGCTCCTTGGCCATTTCGGACAACAATCAGCTTAACTAGGTCCTGGCATGGATGTAGCCAAAGTCCAGCAGAGTTTGCGCGATTATATAGGAATCTAAACTTAGTAGGGGGACATGTCATTAAGCTTGGTGGAGGCAATGATGTTGCGGCAAAGGAAGCTCTTGCTGCTTGGCCGGGTTCGTACCGAGTCCTATGGATCGCATGCCCAATTCTCATATCGTCTGATGGGTCCTGGAACTAGGAGGCCTTCAGGTTGGTGGCGGAATCACTGAGAAGAACGCGAAAGAATGGAGAGATGCTGGAGCGAGCAAAGTACATATGGCCCATCTCAATGCGCTTGTGTTCTGACGGTTCCAGGTAATTGTAACATCCTATTTATTTCCGAGTTCCAAGTTCTCTCTGGAGCGACTGACAGCCATGTCAAATGCTATTGGCAAGGATCGACTCGTCGTGGATGTGAGGTATGCGACCTTTACCTCCTCGAAACATTGGTGATAAGATACATCTTTGAATCATACAAGTTGCCGGAAAAGGGGTGACAAATGGATGGTAGCTACGAACAAGTGGCAAGATATTACAGATATGGAGGTATCTAGCGGTGTGTCGGGATATATACCCCTCTTCCATAAATTGTCTGATATGTCTGCATAGAGTCCCTCAGTCTACTCGCAGAGTATTGTAGGTGAGTCACAAATGTTTCTTGAGAAGGTAGGAAATTGAAGGCAAGACAGTGAATTTCTAATTCATTCAGCTGATGTGGAGGGGCTGTGTCGGGGAATCGACGAAGAGCTTGTGCGAAGTAGGTGGCAAATGATTTGTAACAACTCGAGTTTACTGATGCCGAGCAGAACTCGGCGAATGGGTGACGATCCCCACAACCTATGCAGGAGGTGCAAAAGGTTGGCTTTCTCAGCTTTCCTTTTACACAAATACTTCATCACTAGTACTGCAGATATCAACGACTTGGATTTGGTTGACCAACTCTCCGGAGGACGTGTTGACCTCACTTATGGAAGGTACATATATGTTTCGAGGGACTTCATATCAGAATGCTGATTGAATTTGAAGCGCGTTAGATATCTTTGGAGGAACGCTTGTGAAGTTTGAGGAGCTGGTGAAGAAGAGCATGGATAGTCTAAAGACGACGAAGATAAGATAAGATGTTGATGGCCGAGATGCCATTGCAGCAACGTTATAGTTTCAAAAATAAGGTTTACGATACAGACTGAGAAGAAACAGAACCCAGTGATCACTGAAGTACGAAGCCTTCAAGGTAAGCAACCTCTTGTCATTGGGTTTCACGATGATCAGTGTAGCTGGAAGTCTTTGTACATTGGTCGTCTCGACGAGTCGCCTGGTCATCGTGGAACTAGATCAATATTGAAGAATCAATGCTAATCTTGTATCCCATCAGACGCCTCAAAAATGCCCGGAAAAGTGAAGGTCTATGAGCTACAAACCAAGTGCGCATTCCATCGAGGGTCCTTTACAGCGTAAGAGGATGATAAATTGAACTTGTGTTTTTTTAGGTCAAAGAATGACTTGAACAAGCAGCTGAGTGATCTCAGGACCGAGCTCCTTCGATTGCGGGTACAGAAAATTGCTGGTGGATCCGCCTCCAAACTTACAAAACTGTCTGTGGCGGTCATCTGGTGGCAGGGGATTTAGAGAGCTGATTTTATGCCTTGAATGCAGGTCGATTGTCCGCAAGTCGATTGCCCGGGTTTTGACCGTCACCAACCAGAAGGCCCGCCAGAATCTCCGTGAATATTACAAGGACAAGAAGTATAAGCCTCTTGACCTCCGGCCCAAGAAGACTCGGGCGATTAGGCGGCGTCTGTCAAAGGCAAGTACCTTGCTGTTGGCAATGCTCAATACATTGTAATGGGATATCTAGCACGAAAAGTCATTGAAGACACTGAAGCAGAAGAAGAAGGATCAGAATTTCCCTAAGAGAAAGTATGCTGTTAGGGCATGAGAGATCGGCGTTGGGATTGTGTATTTGACATATGCTACCATGATATGCAAAGTGTTATTCTATGCTTTCATAAGACCAGGCTTATGCGATTAAAGTCTCTTGCGAACAGTAAGGAACTAACTCTAGTTATCACGCGTCTTACAGTCGTTCTGTCCTGAATGTTTGAGCACTCTTTCTGAAACTCTTTGTCTGATTACATCTGAAGGAATTGAAACCTTTTGCTCACATGGTATGTTCTAGCTATACGATCATGAGCCTGGTAAATGAACAGCGTACGACACATGCCTCATCCCTGAGTTGATCCCTTTTGTCTTCAACGTTATGAAGACAGGGATCATCCCTAACTTCCTGCCTTCAGCATGCCCTCTGGCTCCCGCGTTCTGAAACGACTCAATACTGATAGGGTTCTCAAACAGCCCAAGTCGAGTGCAAGTCAGTCTCCCCCTCTTTCCCCCCGAATAGAATCTCAGCCTCGACTCTTGGGACCATGTCCCGTTCCAAGCACAAACCCCGCAAGTCAGTACACATTACTAGAGAAGTTGGGTATGGGAAGCTTTGGGACAGTGTACAAAGCCATTCACAACGATACGAAGCAAATTGTTGCAGTCAAGCAAATAGGTCAACTATTCTTTTCCGAAAGACCTCCATGGTAGTTTAAAACTAATCAGTATTTGACAGACCTCGAAGATTCTGATGACGATATCTCGGAAATCCAAAAAGAAATCGCCAGTCTCGCTCAGTGCGACTCCGAATATGTCACCCGATACTATGGGTCATTTGTCGTCGATTACAAACTATGGATCATCATGGAATACCTCGCTGGGGGTTCATGTCTGGATCTCTTGAAACCAGGTCCCTTTTCTGAGCAACATATTGCCGTTATCTGTCGGGAGCTTCTACTAGGTCTTGTGTATCTTCATACCGAAGGCACCATTCATCGTGATATCAAGGCTGCAAACGTTTTGTTATCTTCGTCCGGCAAGGTCAAGTTGGCGGATTTTGGAGTAGCTGCACAACTCACCAACACACTCCGATACACATTTGTCGGAACACCGTTCTGGATGGCTCCTGAAGTGATTCGACAAGCTGGGTATGATGTGAAGGCGGACATGTGGAGCTTGGGTATCACGGCCATCGAAATGGCCAAATGCGAGCCTCCGTTGGCTGAACACCACCCTGTGAGGGTACTCTTCCTGATCCCCAAAGCAGAGCCACCAGTACTAGAAGGACCATATTCAGCTGCATTCAAAGATTTTGTCGCTCGATGTTTGACCAAGGACCCAGAATCTGTAAGCATTTGATAATGAGCTGCACGACTCTCATCTGACTAAACCTGGTTAAGCGGCCTTCTGCGAGTGAGCTATTACAACACCGTTTCATCCGTTCAGCTCGCAAGACGTCATACCTTACTGAGCTTGTCGAGCGATACCAAAATTGGCGGCTGAAACAACCACCGAAGAAACAACCTGTCCAAGCAACCATCTCCACTAACCTGGCATGGGATAACAATACGATGAGGAGCGATTGGAATTTTGACAGTGTTCACGCAGTGTCTGTGATGACACCCAAACATAAAGTAACACAGGATTTGGAGACGTCGAGTAGGGTGGCACCTGAAGTCGGCCGAGAAGAAAGTCATCTCTCGACTGATAGTAGTGTGTCAACCATCTTTGCGTCTAGCCTGAGCTCACAAGTTGTCCATTCAACTGATAAACTAACCCAGCTTGGAGAGGACAAGATATCCCGAAAAGAGGACACGCTCTCAGGTGCGCCAAGAGGTTATCCACTTTCGATGACTTTATACTGACAGGATTTTTTGCTACAGGCACTTCATCTTCATATATGAGATCAATACGCAATGTACAATGTGGGTCGTATTTTGAAAGAACAATCGTCGATGGTGCAGGAACAGTGCAAAGTGCTGCTGACCTTGGCAATGGTAGTGATACCATCCGTCCAGTTAAAAAAGTCGACTCTGTCGGCTCACTCGAGTTTTCGGCTGAGTCTATTGGAAATTCGAAGACAGAAGCTGCTGGTACTTCTCGGACATCGTCTGAGATCCACAAGTGCAATGAATCTGCCAAAGCTGGAGTGTCGATAATCGATCAGGTTATTCTACCTGTCATTCAAAAGGTATTTGTGACCACTGTTTCACCGGATATCAGTATGATCTGTTGACTCCGTACCCTTCTAAGGCTAATCGGGACAACATAGTCGCTCAAGATATGGAGTCATTGAACATGTTATCTCGGGGATTCGCGGAACTCAGAGACACTAACCCTGGTTTGGCTCACAACCTCATCCTTGACATACTTCAGGGAATCAACGAGTAAGCTGTTCTTCTAGTTTTTCCACTCCATCTGTGTCGACAGCTGCTTGTAGCAATCCTGCAGTCGAACGGCATATCCAAGCTTCACACAAGTTACTCCCACACACACGTGTTGTCAAAAGGAGTATCATGACTGCGAAGGGCTTGGTCATAATAGAGGAAGAACAGGACATTTCTGGCCTCTCGTCATCATCGTCTTCGCAAGATGAGTCCACTCATACACACATTCCTTTGGCAGTGGATGCTAGTGAATCGTCCTTGTTACCCAAGACCAAGTCGCCTATCGCAGAACTTTTATATATGCGATGGCTAGAAGGCTTGCGAATCAAATGGCCCAGTCTAATGTCATCATCATAATTTCCCCACTGGCGTTGCAGGCACCACGTCTCATGCTCCTCCAGACTTCTGTTAATCCTGTTTTGTACCGTCTTGGACCCCCTGGTAATGGCTCCATAGGATAGCGTAGCACCACCCCAGTGCTGACGAATCATCTACGGCATATTCCTCTTCTATTTTTTGTTCAAGCCGAGCCCGACATTTTGCACCATAGTTCTGGTGCGTGCCTCAGGCCAAATCCAGGTTGCACTGTAGCCATCCTTCAGGGAACAACTTAGTTGACTCCATGCATCTAGCGCAACGGTTGTTACATTGATCAATCTTGTGCTATGTCGGACAATTATAATGACATATATAATGATAAGATAAGTCTATGATACGAATAACGACCTATAATAGAAAATGCTTCGAGAAATGGCAAGATGAATCCAGGAACGGACGCGTGAGGTAGCGTGTATATAGCAAAAGAAGGGTGGAATAGTATGCAAAATAGAAGTGGATCATACCCAGAGCGTCACCACTGTCATCACCGAGGATCCCAGCATTGTTGCGAGGATCCATTGCAATGAACTTGTTTTGTCCCAGGCCGAGTTGGCTGTATTGGCCGCAGTCTCCGGTGTTGGTGAGCTAGCGGCGAGGTTTCCTGCTGGTGGTGAACTAGAGCTGGTGTTCAAAGTCAATCGCTATCACCAGAGGCCGAGTAAAGCACCTACTTGGACGGTAAAGGCGCACTGGAGGTAACCGTTGAGCTTTGAACCATGACTGTGGAACCGTTGCTCGGGCCCGCCATGACATCGTATGGCTTCACTTCAGAGATGTTGTCCACTGCATTCTGGTATGCTCGGCCCTGACCAAAGAGGCGAGCAAGGGACTCAAATTTCCATCCGTTCTCCAGAATTTTTGGGAAAGCATCTACAAAGGCTTGGAGTGCGTCATCTGAATCTTCGTGCTCCAAAACCACAAGGCCAGGTGATTTGGGACCTATCTAGGCACTCAGCGACTGAAACTGCGAGGACGTGAATGCCATACGAGTCAGCCACTCTTGCATCTGATTGGCGATTGTCTCCAAACTGGTTCCTCCGGCACCCAAGCTCCAGTCTTCAGTACTTCAGTCTGCTATCAGGGAGGAAGGACATGAAAGCAGTAAGCATACGCACTCCTCATTCCAAATGACTGTCTCAAGACCGAAAACCTAACAAAATCCAGAAAGGTATATGTGATCAGATTGACGGAACCCATACCTCCTTTGCAATGGCAGTGACACGGTTATCTGAGTCACCATAAGGGGGACGCCAGAATCGGGGAACACGACCGCCAGTAGAGTTATGAATCAACTCCATTGTCCATCCGAGCTGAACATATAAGACAAGTGAACAAAGGAAATGAGGCCCCAAGTACGTACTTGGGCAACGACATCCTCGTTACTGAGGGTAGTCATGAAAGGATGGGTATAAGTATGGACAGCAATATCATCTCCTGCCTCAAAAGCCTTCAAGAACTGACCCCAGTACTGGAGAATGTTGAGGCCAATCATGAAGTGAGTGGTATGCACGCTTTTCTCTTGCAAAAACGCGACAAGTGCGTCTGTGGTCTGACATACATATTCAGTAATCATTCCGTTAAAAGCGCATATATACTCACTGGTTGAGGACCATCGTCAAAGGAGCTGGCATAATAACCCTCTGGACCATCCCACCAGGCTAGGTTATTGATGCACTTGTATGTCGACGAGCAAATCCGAGGAGACATGGGGTCAAGGTCATCAGGATACTTGGGGTCTGCTCCATCTTCCGACTCGGCGATAGGAACGTCAGGTATCTTTCCGGCCTTTACTGCAGCAGTCAGAGCATCAATCCATGCCTGAGGCAATTGACTCGAGTCAGGAGTGCTGCTTGGGAAGTTTTGTCCCCACACTATGACAAGAAATTGGGTTAAGTATATGCGTATACAATGAAGCATATACTCACTCAAGGAGCCAACGACAGGATAGGTGATACCGTCAGTCTGGCCACTGCGACGGAAGAGACTGTGTACCGGGTGATCAGGTTCATGATACCATTGTCCACCGAGGGATCTCCGAACGGAGTGATCGTGTGCGTCAGAAGTAGGCACGGAAACAGCTAGAACGGCAGGAGCGGCAAGAAGCAAGGAGGCGAGCAACATGATAATGATGTCGGGGAGATAGGCAAGAGGAACTCTAGAAATGACAGTAGTAGCAATGAAGAATGATCCAATAGAGGGCTGGCGAGACCCTAGGGATGAAAAGGAACGAAGTTCTCGGAGATGAGATGAGAGCGGGTGAGATGGGTATTGGGGAAAGAGGTGCCAAGAGACAGATCTTGCTTATATATCGTTTCTGGGGAGAACAAACCCCAGATCGAGTTGCGTATATGTCAGCCGCGCCGAGCAGATTGCAGTCTCAGACCAGGCTTGGGCGTAAAATGTGGACGAACAATATCTTTTCATGATGTTTTTCTGCAGAACTAGATACCGTCCTTCTGCATGCGCAGAGTCAGGCCAAGTTCACTTGTAGAGAGAGTATCAGTCGGACGATTCGAGCAACTAGCAGCTCACAGCGGACAAACTTACCTAATTCAGCAACTGACTTGCCTCTTTTTCTCGCTTTTAATCGTAACAATCCATTTGATGGTCATCATATAACAAATCTGTAGATACAAAATCACAATGAAATCACTCTGCCGCAGGTGCTGCGGATCCACCACTAGCACGAAGGACAAGGTGACCCTCTTTCAGTACCGCAATCTCCCTGACCAACTTTGTAAATTCAGCCTTTTTCTCCTGATCCGTGAGATACGGTGTGAAGTGCTGAATGCACTCTCTCGTCGTAGCCTTTTCTTTTGATGTTATCTTCAACCATTCAATGAGCAGGGCTTTCATCTCCTCCGGTGTCACAGGTGCAACCTCCCTCCTCTTCTTGGCTTTTGGCTGGCCGTGAGCACTAGGGCTGTTCGCATTTGCCGCGTCATCTGCCTTGCGCTTATTGCCAACAAAATTCTGGATATTCGCCGCAGGACTGGTCGCACGGCTTCCCGTAATAGGACTAGTGGCTCGACTGTTCATTGGACTGTTGGACTTGCTCTGATTGAGTAATTTGTGGGCCTTGGGGCTAGTTGCGCGCTTAGCAACCACAGAATGTCCGCCTAGACTTGGAGAAGTGGGCCGTGAACTGCTGATGTCAGATTGAAGATTGGAAACGTCCCCAGGTTTTGGTGCTTGTGATTTGGTTTGTACGTCAACCTGCTGGGGTTGCTGTTGAATCGCTGGCCCGGTGGGTATAGGCAACTCTTCTTCCTCTTCTTCTTCCTCCTGCACAGAATTAAGTACATCATTTTTAGTATGAACACATTAAGGCTTTACCGAGCTGGCATAAGGATTCCGATTATCATCATCAGACTCGTACGCATCGTTCCCTTCGCGGTTGCGAATAAGCTTTTGCATTGCTTTTGCATGTTTACTCAGACGCGGACTCTCTGGTTGGTCATCATCCTCATCAATCCCAGCCTCGCGGTGCTTGTTTGCCGTCCGATACTCCCGTTTCAGTCGTTCCTATAAAAGATCAAGAACAACAACTCGACATTTTTTTCAGGGACGGACCTCAGCCTCCTTCACTTCCTCGTCATTTTCGTCTGGCGGGGCATGTTCGTCATCATCAGCAAAGTCTTCCTCGTAGACTTGTTCATCCATATCACCCTCCCCGCCCATTTCTCTTGCTCGCCTTGCCTTGAGTTCTCCATCCTCATCGTCGTCATCGCCAAACAATTGGGCCATTCCACTATCCACAATCTTCAGTCTCCTGCCTCCGGGACCCAGACTCTGACCAGAATCATGCACGAATGAATTCCCGATAGAGATCGTTCTTCCTTCGGCCTCTGCTTTAAACATAGCAGCGGTGGCGGCTGAAACGCCTTTACCACCATTTCGGCTCGCAAGCCACGCCTGAGGATCACGTTTCTGCGATGTTGTATACTACCAATGTATTAGCCAAGAAACTTGAACACTTTCTCGAATAGACCTACCAATTGCTCCACACCTGCTGTGTCCGTAGGTAATCCATGTTTCAATTTCTTTTGAAACTTATACCACCGATGCGCAGGCACAAATTTGAAGACATCGTTTGCAGCAGGCATCATGAAAGCATGTGTCTCTGCCCTGCCTACATCCTCCAGCTGTCCGACCCATAACTCTCTTTTATCCTGGACCGGATTCGAGTCCTCCATGATCCAAGGATACCTCTCCTCCTTCCTCAACTGTCTAACTTCCTCTGGTACATAAAAGACTTGTCGTGTTTTCTTTTGAAACCGTTTCTTGGTGGCAGCGGCAGAATTTACGGCGGACTTGCCCTTTTCCTTGCCCTCAGTAGGTTGAATAGGTTTTCCCTCTGCATCAACCATGACAATATTACCATCGGTACCAATGACAGGTTTCCCATCTAACCCCAGCATGGGAGCCAGAGGTACAGTCTCTGTCGCCGGTTCGTCTTTTCGCAGGTCTTTCCGGTTGAGTTTGACGGGTGCTATCCATCTGGAGATATCCTGAACCTTGCGCGAGTCAAACTTCATGACATCGTATTTCCAACCATTAAGCGCAGACGAAAGCAATCTGTAATCCTGAAACGGCCAATCTGGGAGCTGTAAACCTTCATCTTCCTCGGGTGGTGGCTTCGGTCGTGGCGTGGATAGAGTCTTACGAGGTGGTAGATTTTGCGGTTTCTTGTTCTTTTTCGGATGGAATAACAAGTCAAGCGAGGGCTGTTTGGGAGCCATATAGTTTAGCAATGATGATGGCAAGAGCAAAGAATTAACTAAAACGTATTTGGTACTATTTGTCACTGCAAAATCCATTGTTCAGGTATACAAAAGACCCTACTCTAAGGTCATTGGATTGGAGAGTCATGCCGGGTCTACAAATACAAAGGGCACCAGAGGTCAATGCAAAACCCATCGCTAAACATAACAAGAACGAAGATAATAAGTTTACAAAAAAAGTGAAGGAGGTTATGGTGAGGGATGGACGCCATTGGGAGGTGGACCAGGAGTTAATGACGGATAGTTATTTTGATTGGGGAGCCTCGGGAGAGGAAGCTGGGAGGGTCCTGGCAGGGGAGGTTGAAGGAGTGGCGGTGGAGGACCTTGTGTCGGCACGACAGAGGCCTGAGACTGCCCATAGACAGAGCTCCCCCGGGCAATGTCGATCTCTTGACGTAGGTGGTCAATTTCGCGTATCATATCTTGATTGGACTGTTTCAGCTGAGCGACAAAGTCGATAGCTTGGGGGTTGTTAGCTGACTGAAGGCATTGGCACTGACACTTGCGCACCTTTCGTAAGAATCTCCCATTTACTGGCCTTCATACCACGGTCTGCAGGGAGTTGATCCCTAAGCTCATCAAAAAGATCTTTCATTTCCTTCCGACGTTTGCGCTCAGCGAGCTTGTGTGAGACTCTGAGCTCAGGGGAACGGGAGTAGGGGGTTGGGCCGCTGTCTTTCTTTGATGATGCAATTTGTGGTAGTGGGGGAGGTGCAGAAGGGGAGGGTGAATTATCCTGAGCGGAGGTTGGGCAAGTATCAGGCTCTTGGAGCTGGCCCTGGCGGGAGGAGGGCCGGGGTGACCGCGGGTGAAGAGATTTTGGGTGAGAGATGAGAGTGTCAGGGACAGACATACGGCGATCTGTCAGATAGTTGAGGGGAGGAATGGCGGAGGGTTCCGGGACACTGTCGGTATTTGTTGGCCAAGAAAAGGCAGCGATGGAAGGTGGGAGGTGGTGGGGAGAATCTGGGACGGTGAGATTGAAATTGACAGAGTTATGACCAGCATTGGAGAGCATGGAAGATGAAGAGTCGCGATGGACAGAAGAGGACCACCATAAATGAGAACGAGAGTCTGCAGAACCACGGCGGTCGGTAAGAGAAAGCTGGGCGATGCGCTGGGTGTCTACTGCCGAGCCACGGCGTTTTGGGGCTGGAGGTTTGGAGTCGAGGTCCATGAGGCTTGGGACACCAGGACCGATGAGATGGGAATCTGTTTCCTCGCTGACTGGGGCAAAAACGGGACGATCTGGAGAGACTTTACGCTTGAGACCATGGGGGTGCTGGATGGAATGGCGACGAAAACTATAGTCGATTTGTGGAGGGAGGGGGTCGAGGGAGGGTGAGCGGAGGAGATTTCGGAGATGTGGCGGAGTATTCTGTGTGCCCATTGGTGAGTGCGGTGAAGACGCCATGGCTCAACTACAAGTCTGCCATCACGCTGCACGCCGCTGTCAACTCCTCTTTTCTCACGCTCAGCACCGCCTCAAGTCCGCCAGACCGTTTACTGTTCCGCGTCTGCCGTCCGCGCCCTCCGTCTCCCTCCAGGAGCAGCCGGCGTCCCATCGCCCGCACCAGCGCCATCTCCTCCGTCCACTCATGCCCATGCCGGGGTCCTCCGCCACGCAGCCCCGTTGCCGCCTTCCCATATGCTTGTCGCCTTCGGAACAACACGTGTCCATCAATATGATCCGGTACCTCTCCACGTACAAGCCGTGTGGCGGCCCGGCCCATCTCTTCATCTCGATCGCTCATCCTCTCGATCTGACAACAGAGAATGTTATGTCCATTCTCATCGTCTTCTCCTCGTCTTTTGATGGTGATTTCTTCACCTCCTCTTTGTCCACTCCAAACATCCAGAATCGACATCAACTCACTTATCTCGTCCTGATCTGAGACCTCTTGATACCCGATAACATCAATCTCGGCTTCCCTTGGCTTACCAGTACACTCCATTTGGACCCCGTGAATGGACCTTCGCAAATCAAACCCAGGCAGCTCACAGTGAGCCGTCGGTGCACTTGCATCCTGAGGCATGTCCGCCCCTACCAGCTCGTACGTATCACAATATATCTGCCACAGCGTCTCGAGCGGTAATTGGTATCCTTCCGCGTATGTTAAACCTTGAAGATATGCCGCACCAACTTCCGGTTCACAGGGTTCAAAATACAGTATTTTCTGAAGGGGCAATTCATCCACAGGAACCAAAGAAGCATCTGCCAATCCACTGTCAGCCATCATTCCATTCCACAAGTTCGTTCCCTCACCGTTACAGGTGCAGATGACCGGTCGTCGGCATTCTTTAATCAGATTGGTCACAGCTGGCCAAAAGTTGACATCATCCTTGAATAGCACATCCACCTCTTCTAACAGGATCACCGATTGTTTGACTCCTTCCTCAGACGATTCTCTGCCCGGACTTGCCCGTTCTCCAGTCTCGCCACCTGCCCCTTCAGTCTCTGACGGTAATTTGCCAATGGATGCCCGTCCTATGTCGTTTCTTCTGTTCCTCACGAGATGGTTCTTCCCAACCTCTCCCACCAGATTGTCCACATTCACACCGTTGCGTCTTCCTATTCCTGGATAAACCTCAAATACTTCCCAACCTAGTTCTTCAGCACATGCAAATACAGCTGCCGTCTTTCCCGTTCCCGGTGGTCCAGTCAATAGTATTGTATTATGCAGTCGCTCATGGATGGTCTCGGGCTCAGCAGAGCCAAATGCAGACGAAGTCATTTCATCTCTATGTTGTCGTCCTTTGTGGTAAGTCATAAATTCGACTTCGTTGTCCTCCAGCGGCGGATCAACGTCCTCATCTTCGTCATCTTCAACCAAAAACCCGTCCAATCCATCTCTGCGCGGCTTCTTCCTTGTAACTTCTCGAATTACTGGTGGCTGCTTCTTTTTTCTTTTTCGGTTTCTCTTCGTTTTCCTCGTCAACATTTTTGAGGGGTTTAGTTGTATCCCCAATGTATGTAGCCAGTTCCGCAAATATATAGCAGAGTGCTTATTGCCCAACACCTCCTTCGCGCATCTAGGGCGCCATGCATCTGCCCACAATTGCCCTGATAATGAAGATGACCTGCATCCAGATTTCCTCGCGTTAACCACACGTTCAATAGCCGGGTGTTCTTGTAGGAGGTTTGGTTCAAAATCGATTTCCTGCTCGGTTGCTGGCAAGAAATCACTGTCGCGAGGGCCTTCAACCTCTTCCTCCAATTTACGTGGATATAAGAATTCAAGGACAGGACCATACTTCTCGACCCGCTCCTCATTCCTGACTGAACATCCAAGGCCAACGGTGTCAGCCTTGGCATGTCGACGTTTAAAGGGACAGAGTGGGAGAGAGTATGCTGTCTGATCCCCTTTGACATGTTGCGACTCGCTGTCCGGATAGGCGGCCTCTGAACTTTTTCGACGATGCACCCGTGGAGACGTATGAACAACGGAGTTGATGATTTTGTTGCGTGGAGCAAAGAAAGGGTGGAGAGGTTTCTTATTCAGCTCGAGAGTAGGGATAGAGTCTGCCCGACTTATGCCGTTGATAGTGAGTTTCTCTTGGGACGAATCCATGATAAAAATAGGCGAGTTAGAAGACTCGCCAAGTACCGTCATTGAAAGACAGCCCAGTCCGGAATCGAGTCTCGAATTTGGAGTTGTATCTGCCAGGCGCAGGCCAACGTTCCTTTGATCTTCAGCTGTGGGATTCTCGGCTGTTGTGCGTTCAGGTGTTGTCGCAAGGGTATCATCAGATTCTACTGTCCAAATGGTCCGATGAGCAAGCCTAGAGCAATTGTTTTGCATACCTACTTGAATCTGAGGAGTCAGGTATTACAGTTGCTTCACTTAGAGGGAGACCCTCTTCGCGCCCAGGTGATGATTGTGAGATGGTCCGTCTTGAAGATATGTTCTCTAGCTTCTTTTCAAACATATCAAGAAGTGTCCTTTGTCCCTGCTACGTATGTCTTGGTCCCGAAGTCTGAAGATGCTTTCTCAACACTCACCTGGGACTTCGTTGTTCTAGATTTGGAAGCTGGGTGTCTTCGTTTGTCATCGCTCATAATATGGTGAGTTGCCAACAACGCGGTGCTCACGCGTCACGAATACTGATGTGATAAGTTGTCCCATCAAAACTTGTTCATGACGGAACCCCAAACACTAAAACGCAAACTAGCTCGTTGGATATCGGATGAATATAGAGGTAAATATCTTTCAATACATTCATAGTCCACTGATTTCCTTTTCCTCTTCAAGATCTGAATGGCGGTCATATCGAGACGTTAGACAGACCACCTACTGCGCTTGAGTTTTCACGTCTAATCCACATCTCACGTCCGGTTGTTATAAAAGGCACAGTCCACCTTTCTCAAGATCTTCGACGAATCTGACTTCTTCAGGTTTTATTGCCCCTGCTACGCAGAAATGGACAAATGACTATCTCGTGAGTAAGATGGGGGACCATAAGATATCTATCGCCATCACGCCAAATGGGTTGGTTATCTTCCTCAGTTGCGCCCATATGAAACCGACTGGAAAAGTGTCACTTTATCATTTACAGACGCGCAGATGCAGTGACTCAAGGATCGGACAACAAATTGTACTTTATTGAGCCTTATAGTGAACAGATGTCCATGCGGGATCTCTTGACTAGACTCGCTGACCAGGGTTTGTGAACTTATCTTCTTATCAATTGTTTCAGGGACTTAAGGATACACAGATTCTACTTCAGATATTTACTATCTCCAATCGCAAAATGGCAACCTCTACTCCTCAGAGTATTTCAGAGATAAAAGTCAGTCCCAGTCGGAATATGAACTACTCAGGGAAGATGTGCCCAGCGAAGTATTATGGTGCAGTGAAGCATTTGGTCAGTTTTCTGCATTAGTGACAGCCTGAAATATGCTCCAATTCATGTAGACAGATGTCCTGATGCCGTCAATCTCTGGATTGGAAATGGAAGAAGCACCACCAGTATTCATAGTGGTGAGTGCGTTTTACCCCTTTTCCTGCAAATGCCAGGTTCCATCATGCTCACCTAGACTGATCACATTCATTGATTAGATCCATATGAGAATATTTATACGGTCGTGAGAGGAGAGAAGCGTTTCACTCTGCTACCTCCTTCAGATGGCTGGTGTCTAAAAGGTCTGTTATCAGTCTCGCCGTATCCGTCATCTAAGCACAACCACCCATGTGCGGCATGAAATAGAACGTCTTTATCCACATGCTACGTATACCAGGTCTCTGGTCTCGACTTCTCTTGAAATAAGCCCTTCAAAAAATGTGCCACCAGTCCAATGGTCATCAATCCTCGATCCAAATTCACTGAATGCTCTTCCAGTGGACATATCACCTATTCACGTTCGTCTACGACCAGGAGAAATGCTATATCTCCCAGCTGGCTGGTGGCATTATGTCGAGCAAGCAAAAGAAATAACTATTGCCATCAATTGGTGGTATGACATGGAAATGCGTGGAATGCATTGGGTGTTTCTCAGTTTTTTGAGGAATAAAGATGGCCTTTATATCGATGGTGGAGAAGATGAGGAAAATGTATGTACAAGATAATATCCTTGAGTGCATTGCCACTCCAATGATATCATTAGGTAGTGTAGGAGGTGCACTTACAGCGTGTACCACAGGGTCCGTAGTACCCCCTTGCATTTTCGTTACTACCACGGACTGCCAGTGCACCCCGCGTTATAGATTGTTGATTTTGAAAAAAACTGGGTCTCTTGTTCAACCTGCCTTCCAAATATATCAATCCAAAATTTAGAGTGACATACTGTCACATCACACAACATAATTTCCAATTTTCTCCAGCTTCAAACAAGTCACGATGGGCAATAAAGACAAGCAAAAAGAGGCCCTAGCTGTTGAAAATGATGTCGAAATGGCCGATGCTGATGCGGTATATAGCTTCTCATACCAGCCTCGTGCACGACACTTACGGCTGCCCTAGTCGCCCAAGAAATCGAAGAAGGAGAAGAAGGAGGGACTCTCAATACCTCTAGAGGAACTATCACCTATTGCGCAACCACTTGCACCAAAGAAATTGCTGAAGAAGATTCATAAGGTAGTTAAAAAAGGTCTATACTGTCATATGTCGTATCGTTCCTTAGCTGATATTTTGTTGATCAGGCTCCAAGGCGCGACATGTGAAACGCGGTGTAAAGGAAGTAGTAAAAGGTATTCGAAAAGGTGATAAAGGGTACGTTATGCTACGAATTATCTATCAACTATTGGGCCTAGTTTGTCAATATCCAGCCTTCTTGTGATAGCAGCAGACATCAACCCCATCGACATAATCTCTCACCTCCCCATTATGAGTGAAGAAGCCCAAATACCTTATGTTTTCGTCCCTTCAAAGGAGGAACTTGGCTACTTGAGCTCAACAAAACGACCAACGAGCTGCGTCATGGTTTGCCCGAATCTTAAACGGAAATCAAAACCAAAGGAAGGCGCAGTCGAAGAAAAAGACGAAGAATACCTCCAACTTTACGATGAGTGTTCTAAGGAAGTAGAAAAACTGGACACTAAGCTTGTGTTCTAGTGACCATTGTGTACATTATTTATTTGTTGTTTCGTCTTTTCGCACGATCATTGCCAAATTTTTGGAGGTTCAATACACAACACCCACTTTCATTCATCCCATTCATTCCCTTGAACAATGTCTGCTCCCAAGGTCACGTCCAAGTCCAACGCTTCTGGCTCGAAGAGAAAAGCAGGAAACGGGTCGAATGCATCAGTTCCTGAGGGTGAGAAAAAGGACACGTCGAGAGAGATTGTCTTCCTCGCCGGAGGGAAACCCGACAAGGCGGCATACGAAAAGGAGCAGGACAGAATCCAAAAGGAAGTTGATGTCCTTCAAGGCAAACTTGTGAGTCCTTCCCATGGTCCTCTCACTCAAGCTACATATCCTCTTCCTTCGGTCAGACTGCCGTTCGGGAGAAAATTAACTCAACCAATCAACCAAATGCGGAAAATGACCGCAGGAATGCACTAAAGACTGAGCTCGACGGTATCAGAGAGAAGCAATCGTCAAAAAAGTACAACAGGAGTCAATTGTTGGAACAGGTCAAATCTCTCCAGGATAACCTTCAGAATAAGGTACGTCAAGACCACTGTCACGTCACTCTCCTGGAAGCTCATCTTGTGTGTTCCATTTTGGTTCTAGATCAAAGCACTGCAAACCCAGAAATCAAAATTCCCTTTCAAATCTGTTGACGAAATGGATAAACATGTGAAGTATGTGAATTCCAAATTTATAAATCCACCATTTTGATCCAAAACCAATAGGTCACTCGAGAAACGGATTGAATCCGGTGACATGACAGTGGCAGATGAAAAGCGTGCCCTATTAGAAATTACTAAAATTAACCGAACGCGTCGCATTGTCGAGAACTTCCAGGCGGACCAGGATGCTATTGATTCTACTCGCCAGGAAATTGACGAGCTCAGGAAGCAAATCGATGACCCAGAAGCGAAAGCACTCTCAGATCGTTTCGAAGCCATCAAACGTGAGCTGAATGAGATTAAGAAAGAGTCAGACGAGGTTTATGCTGGTCGTGGCAAACTTTTTGAGGAACGCGATAGCATCAATGCCGAAATTAAAGGTCTCCTTCAGGAGAAACGTGATCAGCAACAAACTTATAGGATAGCTCAGGACGTATATTGGAAAAAAGTCAATGAAGATCGTGCACGACGTGCCGAGAAACACCGTGCCCAACGTGCGGAAGAGGAAGCACGTAAGAAGCTCGAAATTGTCGAACGGATACGTGAAGAAGCCTCAGGACCTGCTTACAAGAACGCCATTGAAGATTGCCAAACCCTCATCGACTTCCTTTCTGGCAAATCTGTCACTAAGAAAAATGATAATTCTCCGTTTGCAAGGGTCGAGATCGCTAGTGTCCCAAAGTTGGAGGTTCGACAGGTGGACGCTGTTCCCAAGGATGTTATCATTCTTAAGAAGAAGGGCGAGGAGGATGACAACTACTTTGTCGGTGGAAAAAGGGGAAAGAAAGGGAAAAAGTCTGGTGCATCGAAACTTCCCAATGGATCGGCAGGAGACACCGGAGCTTCATCCACAAATGAGAAATTTAATATTCCTCTTGGTATTCTGAGCGCCCTCCTTGGTCTCTCAATTCCCGCACCAGATTCGCAAGCTGATGTTCCTCGTGTGATTGGTGATCTCAATGCCAAGAAGGAATGGCTGGAAGCGAACCAGGCTCGCGTCACCAAAGAGAACATTGAGAAAGCTGAAGCTGAAATTGCTCGCCTGACAAAACAGGAGCCCAAACTCTCAGGAGTGGCGATACCTAGCGGAACAGAGACACCAGACGCACCTTCTTCTGCTGTTGAAAGTAAAAAATCAGTGGAAGTGGAAGAAAAGGAGGATGTGACTGAGAAGGAGGGAGAGGTTACTGTGTAAAACATATTTCATATTCGATTGATTTCTTACGGACTATCTTGATTAATTTCATTTTCGGAGGAAACTCGTTCAGATTAAGTTATATAAACAAACAGGAGGAGCAAAAACAACAAAGGTCTGTTATATATACGATGGCTATTGATAACAAATAAAAGCAAGTCGAGAAAAGATAAGAAAACAGATAATTGACGAGAGATCCGCCCATTATGGTGAGCCTATATACTATGAAAAGAGTGAGTGTGCAACCAAAAGGGATGCAACAAGACGAGAAAAGACAATGATAGACGCCAGGTAGATATGAAACAAGAAAGAACGAGCGTTTGTATAGCAAGGGAGACAAAATCGGAGTTGATTCCAGCACCCAGATGACAAGAAAAAATTTTACAGACAATCATAGCAGAGACGTTTAGGCGGTTTATGTTTGATCTACCTTGACTGAATCGGCCTTGTGTTCAGACTCGCTCTGCGTAGTGGCCGAAACACTGATCGCCAAATCCTGCGAATAGTTACCGACGTCGAATCCTGGACCTGAAAAGTCATTGAAAGTAAGACCTGCTTGATGACTCGAAGATAGTGCGTCCTCTTGAGTTGTCGTAGGATCCATGTACTGCATAGATCCATAGGCATCAGAACCAAACGCCGATGCAGTAGGGTCCAAAGAGGAAGAAAAAGGGTCGTTTTGGAGGGCTGCTAGCATGCTCGAGGTGGTAGGCGTGTGACCCATCAAAGAGCTTGGACGGATGTCCATTGATCCAAAGTTTTCTTGTCCAGCCATTGGGGAAAGGGTGAAATACTGCTGTTGCATCACAGGTTCAACCGAGGCAGCAACTGAGTTGGTTGAGAGCGCAACGCTTCGAAGGACATTGACAGCAATCCAATCACTACACAAGATATGTTAGATTCTAGCCATCATAGTTATGAGAGCAGGAACAAGTCACTCTAGGAACAGCTTCAAGATTTGGAAGGCGCCGAAAGCGGGGTCACTACGAATGGTCTGCAGAAATCAACAACTTGAAGAGAAAAAGTGATAACAAAGCGTACAAGATCCCTCATGACTTGACTCGTGACATAACCCCATCTAATGAGGATACTGCGAGAACTCATACCACTTCTGTCTTCCGGATTATTGTGTATACGGTTGCTACCCATGAGCCTGTCGCAACACTTGTCGGCCCATGTCATGACTTCCCTGACAGGTTCAGTGGTTTTTGGAAGGCTGTCCAAGAGAGCCACAAACTCAATCTCCAATAATTGAACAAGCTCTTCATGACGGCAGTTGCACACCAAAGCAGATTGATTGCGAACTGATTCAAAGTCCACTTTTTCCCAAGAGCGTCTCATGTCGGACAGTTGCTTTGAATTGGTTAGGACGGTGTTCAAGGCCTGGGTGACTTGATAGATATCAAGGAAACGTACTAAACGAGGGGTAAATCCGGATATCATGGATTAAAAAAAGAAAAACAACGTACAGATAAGGTGACCGAAGCGTGCACCCAGCTCGACCTTGGGTTCTACAAACGTGTTTCCATAGCCTTCCAAAGCAGCCAACAGTATTTTCTCCATCTTGAGGGCTAGTTGTCTGAGATTATTCAATAGATTGGCAGGTAGTGGCGAGAGCATTTGAGAGCGGAGAATTTCAAGAATTTCCTGAAATGGGATGAGGGTCTAGAGTTGGAGGCAACCAAAAATGCAACATACATCATATACAATAGCATCCGCTTTTGCCATTAAACCAGCGATAGCTGGTGCATGGACCACCTCACGATAATGACCTGTCAAATTAGACCAGAATGTACGGAGATGGATTTCAAACTGATCGAAACGGAAAGTCCTCATGGAATCAAGCAAGGCATCCAAGTGGTCCTGGAACCAGTTCCAGACCTCACGGGCGGCCATGCCATGGGTAGAAGTAGAGTTGGCGCCCACGGCCTCGACAATGGAAGGGAAAGCGGGGAACTGGCGAACGGAGAGGACAGATTGAGCATTCATGTAGTTGTCTTGGGAAGCGAGAGGATGAGTTGGCTGGACGTGGCTGAGAATAGGCCCATGGGCAGCATTTCTGCGAATGGAGGCCTGGGCGGGGTAGGTACCAGGGCGCTGTGCCTGGGCCTGGGAAAGCAAAGTTGCTGCGGTGGGGGTCTTATCACTGAGATCATCTGGATAGACTATAGCCTTGAGTTCATTGGGAAGAAGGAGAGAATTGCGCTTGGAAGTGTTAGCAGAGTGATTGCCTTCAGAGTCATCGTCATCGTCATCTCCATCTGCGGAGCCCTCGTCGTTTGCTCTGTGGGAGGCATCGGCCTGCTCGTTTGCAAGGCGAGCGGCATTGATGGAAGATTGACCTGCAGAATTGTTGGACTTTTGGATGTAGTCTTGAAGAAACTCTGCCTCTGTAGTGGTTGCTGGCCTGATGCCGCAATCTGAAGGATCGGGAGTCAGTAGAGAGAGGAGAAGAAAAAAGGGGGAATACTTGCAGTGATATTTGCTGTTGCCTCTGACGCCAAGACGGCGGGTCTTGATGGTTGGGAAACAGAGACGGATGGCCTTGCCGAGGGTAGCGGTGTTGATGTGGGGGATGGTGTAGTTGTCGCATACGCGGCGGTAGGAAAAGTAGAGCCCCTGCCTGGGGACGTTTCCGTCGGGATAGGGGGCGTAATTTGCGGTGAGCCTGCGAAAAATTGAGTTGAATTTTGGAGAAAGAAAAAAACGGACCAAGCCTGGACGAAAATTTGTTTGGCACGATCAGAGGCGCTGGTGGTGGTAGCGAGACGAACGTTGGCTGCAAGCTTGTCGAGGTCATGGCCGGGGGAGATGGCCATGCGACCAAAGGCAGAGGCGGCATGGGCAGCGTCGGGGGAGGGGTAGATGGGATTAAGATACATAGCGATGTCGTCTGTGTCGTCGGAGGAGGAATGGACAGAGTCAGGATCACGAAGATATGGAGATGCACGGACTCGGGCGTGAGCAGGGCGAAGAGGACCCTTGAGGTCTGAGCAGCACGTGCGCTGGCCGTGGGCCGAGTGTGGGCGGGAGAGCGAGTGTTCGGACGAGGAGACGGACGCTGAGCGGGAGTGTCCCACAAAATCCAAGTTAATCATCGCAGCCATATGCAGAATATTCTGTGCAGTGGTCGGGCCAGCCGAGGGTCAGGGCTGCGCTGTTTGGGAAAAAAAAAATAATCGTCTTATACGCCCGCTGCGACGTTTCATCCCATCACCAAGACAACACCCTTGTTGATGCTTGTTTACATACTGACAAACATGTACTCATGGAACCTCTCCCGCATCTTCCCGTCCCCAGAACTCAGCTGTCGGCCCAGCTCCACCCACGAGCCCACAGTCAGGTCTGCCATTCCATACGGCGCCCTCCGGCTCGTCCGCGACCCCTCCCCACCGTCACCTGACTTCCACGTCACGTACTCCAGCCGGATATCCGGCCCGTCAAGATGATCCGCCTTGCCAATGTTGGGCATGTAGTACTGCACGTCTCCCGTCAGCCCAGTCTCGCTAGCCGGCTCCCACCTACCTGTGCATATCCGAGCGGTGTGAACGCCTGGTTCTTGCGCGACGGCGCCTCTGGGTCTGAGAACCACGGCTCATCCAGGTGACACTTCCACGAGCTCCGGTGCGGCTCCTTCTTGCACGCCTCGTTCTTGTTACCCTTGCGTCCTCGCTGGTGTCTGTGGTCCCGGTTTCTCCCCGTCTTTACTGGTCCTCCCGTTGTGTTGTACGAAACCACCCTGAATCCCGGCACATACGGATTCGGCACCACCGACGGCACCACGTTCACCACAGCGAGCCCATCTAGTTTCTCTTCATCCCCCTCCTTTGGCAGATGCGCAAACTCCGCCATCAGCGTCTCAAACAGGTCATCGTGCGTCCCCGTCACGTTCAACTCCATATCCTCCTCCGATACGATTTCCAGGTCTATCTCTTCCATAAACAGAAACTGCCCAGTATCAGTTTTGATTTTCCTGTCACTTGATGGCTACCTACGAAATCCTTGTTCATATGCTGTCAGTCCTTCTCCATCAGAATTCATCATTTTCTTCTTGACTAGTTTCAAATCTTACCCCATACAGATGCCCCAAAATCGTATCTTGGAACCGTAGCGACAATTCAGCGTATCGAACATACTGTGTGTCCCCGATGAGCATTATCCTCTACTCCAATTTAACTGGAACTCACACACTCCGGAAAATACATTCCAGGAGACGGTGGAACATGGCCTACCTCGTCGGTCAGCACCCTTGTCTTGATCGATCGACATTCCAATGTCACACCCACCCGTGATATACACCTGCCAAACTTGATTCCACATGTTCAATCCAATTTCAAAACACCCACCTGCATGTTCCTATCTCTATACATCTTCAACTGTACCTCTAGCCAGTCTAGTTCTAGGTTCCCCGCGTCCTCACGATCCCGGTATGGACACCCATTCACGGCTGTTCATCATCAGTTCACACCATCACCATCATTCCAACTGGCTACCAACCTTTGTTCGAATCAAAAAAGTACATTGAATTCAGAGCAATCACTGCCACGTGTCCGGGAATAACTTCAACAGAATAATAGGCCCCACGCTCAAACACCCGGCGCTGAGCAAAGGGCACAAATGAGCTCCAGATGCTGTCGTAGATAGATCATCCCTTGAGTCCATCAAAAAGGGATTTATTCACTTACGATGCAAAACTCTCAGTGATACTGTTAGGTCCTAAGAATAGCACATATCAATTCTTGAGGCTCTTTCTTTCATGTTTAACTCACCAGGGGTCATGATATTCTGTCGAGCGGCAGTTGGGCTGAGTTCTTAAATCAGGAAGACGGACACTTACATGGGCTAATGATCACATGAACATGAAAGACTATTCAGAGTTCAAAAAGCAGCAGATATGGTGAGAACTGACGCCATATATCATTATTTCCTGTCATCATCGTAAGTCGACGCTGTAGAGCAAAAACGCACGTATTTACTTACCGATGCTCGGCACTACAGGAATGCCTTTCTTGAGAAAAATGTTCTCCATTCTTGTAGCAACCTGTCTATTGAGGTCAAACACCTCATTTGGTGTTCGAGGTATTTTGTGATCCGCATCGTGCCTGCCGCAATTAATGGACCTGAGCTCCTGCAATTGTCATTACGATATACCTGGCGTTGTCCCCCGTCCCTTTTTTAGAATGAAGTGTTCATTTTCTTCGTCAACACCCAAATGAAGAAATTCAACTCTCACAGATGACGAAATCCACTTGGTCAGCCCAATTTGTCTCAAGATAATCCAACGTAAAGTTAGTTAATATCAATGGCGAATCACAGTCACTGAACACCCAGGGATTCCCCATCAGTAACGCCGGTCAGGAGTAAGGTTTTTTTGACATACCCAGCAGGTGTCCCCCAGTACTTGGCCTGTTTAGACTTCTTCTTGGCCTTCTTCCCATGACACGATCTGGAAGTCGATGCACGATAGGTGTAATATGGATCCGGATGCATGTCCGTTATGTGCAAGAAGCGTCCATGTAATTCTTTCGGTCCTTGATGAAATTTGATAAACGAGATCTCCGATTAATGCAGACGAACATAAGCCACTGAGCGAAGCACTTACTTGTATTGACAACACCACTATCCTGGGCGTTCACCTGAAAAGGTTCTTGGATCGGTGAGGCCACAGCCAGCGCAATTGCGAGGGCTAAGAGCGAAGATACTGCAACTATCATGTACCGAGAGTGTGAATGAGGGTCTGGCCTGTGAGATAACCGCCTTTTGAGCACACGGATGTTGAACTGGGAGGAGTGGGACGAGAGACGGCCTAAATGAAAAACCACGCACGTTTAGGCTGCTTGATCATTAATCAGTGATCAAGAGCTCTCGCAAAGAGGAAATCAAAACGAGTCTCTAGGGTGAAACACCTTGCGCAGCTGTAATGTGGCATCACCTCTGTTAGGAGAATATCTAAATATAATAGTACACGCTGACTACTTTTACAACATAGCAAATAATGTGGAGTTTACAAGCAATACGTAAGTACGGCACATTGGGTATGTGATATGATCAAAAACTAGAGAAAATCATGGTGTCGAGATAGGTCTTGAGCCTTGTTCGTTGCTACTAGACTGGGCTTTGTTATCTTGTCTGTGAAGACCGAGGAGAAAGCTGAAGTTGTCATTTGAATTCAAAATGTCATAAATCGACTTCTCAGCGAGGATGCACACCTGGAGCCACAGGTTGTCAACACACAATTTTCAACATCAAACAATCTGTCACTTACCCTGCTGTATCCACCTGGCCGAAGAGTGGAGCGACTTGTCGCTATCGCATTATGAATGGCGTCATACGAATAACTGACACTGGGAAAAGTATGACTCAGCGAACCAAGAATATAGGAGATGAACCATGCTTACAGAAGATTTAACAAATCTCCAGGCGTACGTGGCAGGATATACAGATCTGTGCCACTTGTGTAACGTTCAAAGGCAGCATACGAGGCGCAGTTTGAAACAAGAGACTCGTTTATATCGTGCAGGTCCCAGGAAAACCAATTCTCTCTAAGAAAAAAAAGATAAATAGGAACTACTGATAAGGTCAAAAATGCTCACTGGAGATGGTTGTGGGCAGCAACCTCGGGAGAATGTGGCGAAAGAATTCTATCCATAGTCAACGAAATGTCTCAAAGTCGTGAGAGGGTAGACGATGGGATGAAGGAACAAGAGTTATCCAGTGATGGAGTGAATTTAAGGTAATCCGCCTTGGCGCGCTGAGTCAAGATAAACAGGGATGAAGATCGGGATCTGTGGATCGATCGAACGTGCGTATTATTATTCCGATTATCTTCACCCAGGGGCACCCCAGGGGACGCGTGTCATCCACTTTGTAAACTCGATCGTATGTCTCAACTATATACTCCTCTGTATCAACCTTCAAGCCTCGAGAACACTCCGACATTTCGTTTTCTCGATTTTGTCAATCAGTCCTACTCTACTAATTTGCGCGATTATCATGATCTCTACACCTGGTCTATCACTAATATAGATAAATTTTGGAGCCTCGTTTGGGATTTTACAAACATTATAGGTTACAAGGGCAATCACGTCGTAGACAGCTCAGCCCTGCCCCCTTCAGTTGTAGTAAGAAATATAGATAGTACAAATAATAGTATAGGAGCAATAATGTACCAAGTAAAAGTAAATATGTACTACAAGAATTACGTAGAAAAAATACAGATGGATATGTGCAACTTAGGAAAAACAAATGTTATATTGGGCATACTATGACTATAGGCCCATAACCCAGAAATCAACTGAGAAATAGAGAAGGTTAAAATGAAGAGATACCTACTATTATGCAGAAGAAATACAAAGCTAAAAGAGAAGAAAGAAGCAAGGAAAGAGAAAAGGGTAGCTACCCTAGAGAAAGAGAAAATTGTGAGATAGGCAGTAAACAATAAGGAAAATTGGGGAAAAAAGAAAGAAATTAAAGCAGATCATAGGAAAATTGAAGAAATAGTACCACAGAAATTCCTGAAGTAGAAAAAGATATTTGGAAAGATAAAATCAGAGAGAATGCCAACAAAAAAGATCTAGTATCATGTCATAGATCTCAAAAAGATGTTTAAACTGCAAAAAGGAAGGATTCATCTTTTGTTCAAAAATGAAAAAGAAGAAGTCTAGAATTTTGTAAATAATCAATTAAGAAAGGGGTATATCAAACTATCAAAATCCCTCCAAATGTCACCAGTGTTCTTTGTGTGCAAAAAGAATAGAAGCAAAAGGATAGTTATAGACTACTGTAGTCTAAATAAACAAACCATAAAGAATAACTACCTATTACTATTGATAACAGACTTGATTGATAA
>Ga0153946_1000028_pt1 | contig 43923 bp, 70 predicted proteins | sample TSNJ030MetaG_FD_104751 | JGI IMG/M metagenome (GOLD analysis project Ga0153946, IMG submission 104751) | Attine ant fungus gardens microbial communities from New Jersey, USA - TSNJ030 MetaG | ecosystem: Host-associated > Fungi > Mycelium > Unclassified | place: USA: New Jersey, Wharton State... | reverse complement strand
CACTTGCAAGATAGAAAAAAATATAGTAGAATAATGGAGATGCGTCTGTAGCTCAGTGGATAGAGCAGTGGCCTCCGGAGCCGCGTGCGGAGGTTCGATTCCTCTCAGACGCATTATTTTTTTTTGCAATAAAGACCTTTGAACATTCTTTAGTTTTAGCATTTTTACTGGTTTCTGCAAGAAATTCAAGAACCGGAAAATACTTTACTTTACTGCTTTTTACTGTTTTCTGCTAAAATAATTAGGGGCAAATTAGGGGCAACAATTAGGGGCAGAATTAGGGGCAGAATTTAAATGCTTGGAATTTGGGACATAATATTTTTCTTTTGCTCCATTATGACGTGAACATACCTATTATACGTGGTGGAAATATTTCTATGCCCTAGCAAATTACTGACAATGCTTACTTCAACGCCTCTACGAATTAATGTTGAGGCAAAGGTATGACGCAATCCGTGGATTCCAATTCGTTTAATCCCGGCAGCACCACAAATGCATTCAAGAGTGCGGAATAAATTCCTTTCGGTAATATGATCACCGGATTCTGATGAAATTACATGATTTGTAGATATACCTCTTTCGTTGTTGTAAGCTTTAATTTGCTCAAGGGCAGTAATTGCCTTTTCATTTAATGGTATTACACGTTTGCTCGATTCCGTCTTTGTTTGTGCAACTAACTTTTCCCGCTTTCCTGCTTTCCAGTTTTTATCTCGTTGTTTGACCAGGGAAAGATTCTTGGAAATCGTACATTCCTTTTTTTCAAAATTGATGGAATCCCAATCCAGAGCCAACGCTTCTCCACATCTAATACCTGTATTCAAGATAAATACAATAGCCGGAGCATGCTTGTAAAAATGATTTTCACTTTCGGCAATTGATTTACAGAAATCGTAAAGCTTCTTGATTTCATCGTCATCAAATATTACTATTGGCTTGGTTTGTATTTCCATATTTTCTTCTCTCGGTAATTCTACGGCATCACATGGATTAATGGTAATTGAACCTTTGTTTTTCATATGCTTAAAAAAACCATTTAAAAATTGAAAAATTTTTTTAATATAAGAATAACTTAGTTCTTGAGATTTCCTATTGATTAATAACTGCAAATCATCACTCGTGATTTGACTCCACGGAATGAAACCTAATTCGTCCTTTATATGACACTGATAGGTGGTTTCTATGCGATCCCGTGAACTACTGCGTATTTGTGGAAATTTGTAAGTGTACATCCAATGTTCAGCCATTTCCCAAAAGGGAGTATCATCCACTATTTGATTGAATTTCTTGCGGTCAGAGTTATATTCACGAATCTTCCTATTTAATTCCTTTTCTGTTTTAGCCTGTAGATATTTGTACTTGCTTTTACCATTGATTGTTCCCAAAAAGATCTTAAATTCCCAACGCCCATCCTTTTTTAAAGTAATTGTACCTTCGCCATTTCTTCTTTTCTGTATTTTTGCACTTGTCTCTTCTTTCATTATTAGTCATCTCCTTGTATGAGGAAATGCTACAAAAATCTATACTTCTTTACTTTGCATGATAATTATAGCATATTCTCATAGATATCACACTTAGATATTTATGGTTTTTCCTGCATTTTTTGAAAACCACTGGTCTAATTGAGTCTTGGTAATATAATATTTTTTGTTGATTTTTACAACTGGCAACTTACCTGACTGTAAGAAGCGTTTCATTTTATCCCTACCATAACCAAAAATTTCTTGAAGCTCTTCATTGCTTAAATATTCTTCTTTAATATCCATAATTCCTCCGTTATTAATCTATTGCAAAGGAGGACTTTCGCCCTCCAAATGTTATATTCCTTATATGATTACTGTTTCCCCGTACTACCTACTCCACCACGATTCGGATTATCCAATTTTTTAACTTCATCAAATTGAATAACCGGCTGATGCTCCATAATTCTAAACTGGCAAATTCTGTCATTTATATGAATCTCTGTATCCCGCAGCGCATATGCTGGGAAAACCCACTGATCATGATCACCGCAATAGCTTTCATCAACCACACCCATATGATTGGTCTGAATAATGCCGAAATTTTTAAAGGTACTACTTCTTGGAAGCATGTGAGCTTCATATCCTTTCGGCAGTTCCATTGCAATACCAAGAGAAATAAGCTTGAATTCACCAGCCTTTAAAGTTACATCCTCAGCAGCCCTTAAGTCAATCCAGTCAGATTTCCCATCTATATAACGTAATTTTTCAATCCCATCACTCAAATATTTAATCTTGATATTTTTTGTTAACATTTATTCTCCTTACTCGTAACAATACGTATGTTTATCTGTCTTTAAATATACACTACTGCCCTGTTTGAATCCGGCTTGATATACTACATTTGGCGGCATTACACTGCCATTCTCAAGAATGAATCTTGCATTCTCCCAATTTCTCTCTGTAGGAGTTCTATTGTAGTTCCCGTCCCAAGTACAAGCATATTGTCCTTTTTGGAATACAATCTCTTTAATACTTGTACCTGGAAAAGTTCTACTATTTCTATTCATCCTGTTAACTATTACACTGGCCACAAGCCTCTGCTCATAATCAGAATATGTATGACATTCACCAGTCAGAGCATGAGTTAGTACATATAGGTCATCTTCAGTATAATCGTGCCTTGCAAATTGAGTATCATGTAGTAAATCTCCTCTTATATAAGCGGTACACCCTTCCAACTGCACCAAATCCCATATTTCTTCACCATTCATAACTTCACCAATCACTAAGATTGGATTACTTGGACTTAATTTTCCAATAATATCACTCTCTGTACTTGGCTCTTGTCTGATATTTATCGTACTTGTCGCATATTTATATCGTGCTGCAAATTCATCCGTAGATGATTCCTGTGCCGTTGCAGCTTCGGTTTTTATTAATGTGCCTGCCTGTACTAAGACAGGACAAAGGGTTGATAAAGTTACTGTCGCAAAAATTGTATATATTATTTTTCTCATTATTATCCTTCCAATTTTAGAAGGACTACCGGTAATCCTATTCTTTCATATGTGTTGTCCTCATATGTTTGCAACCACATGAGGACTGATTATTTCTTATTTATTTTTTTGCTGTTCTTTTGTACAATATCTTCTTCTGCACTAATGAATTAATGGTCTTATCTAACTCTTCTGCTAACGTTTTGACCACAAGATTATTTTCCACATCTCCTTGATAGAATTGATGATAGAAGCTACCAGTATTCATATCAATCACGTCGTATGTAATTTCCCCGCTGCTAATATCAAAGTAGATTTTTATCTTTATCATGTTTAAATAATACATTTTTGCTAAAACATAATAATCAGATCCATAACTTCTCAGTCCATTCTCCATTAGCATTTTACTGCTTAAATTCTTAACTAATCTGAATTCCTTATAATCTCTCATTCAATCAATCCCCTCTATGAATACTGATATCACATTAGTTACAAATGCTTTCTTTGACGGTTGACTTGTATCCTTTACCAGAATATCTCCTGTTTCTAATGATATAACTTCCAATAATTTAAAAGGAAAGTATGAGTCTGGCGAATAGGTATCTTGATCACCAAAACCAGTACCACGTAGTATTGCTGACAATCGTTTTGTGATTGTATTATCCATATTATGATATCCTTTCTGCATATTGGTTATCAGAAGCCAACCAAACACCTAATAAGTTATCATAACACTTAATACTATACGGTCTAAATCTTCCAAATTTTACAATGATATTGGGATACTTTGATAATTCATTGATTTCGTCAAGAATTTCATCCACATCGTATCCAGTATAAATTATTATATCATCATTTGATACTTCACGAATTTTACACACCAAACACATTAGTGAATAATATGTATCGAATGGTTCTAGTCCACCACATACAATAGCTGTTGTAAGATTATTATTCACATATCGTTTAACTATTTCATCCGTACTGATATATATGTCCTTCATAGAAGCAAGTGTGCTATTTTGGCACACTTGACATCCGTAGTCAGAATCACACTTGAAAGAACAATGTGGAAAACCAATTAACATTGACGGTTTTTTATAATTAGAAAAATCTTCGTCCAAAATCACCTTAACTATCATGAATATCTACCTGTTTCCTATCTAAAAATTCTGCTTTTTTACCTCTATTGAAATTATCAATACATCTTAAATATCCTGTAATTCTTTGATAAAGTTTCAATTTCTTTTTACATATTGGACATTTATCCGTAATTTCTTGAACATATCCATGTTCATCACAATATCTAGAAATTGGAGATAAACTCATATATGGTACACTATAACTTTCAAACATTTGTTTTACTGTTAATTTTGCTTGCTCACCAGAAATTGCACCTTGAAGATAAATATGTATAACCGTTCCACCCGTAAACTGAACTTGCAAATCATTTTGATGTTTGAATGTTTCATCTATTGATTCAATAAGTCCTACTGGAATATGACAACTATTCGTATAATAACAATCATTACCTAAACCTTGTGTGATAACGTCCGGATAATCTTTCCTATCTTTTATAGCTAAACGATAAGTTGTTGACTCTGCCGGGGTAGCTTCATAATTAAATAAGCAGCCACATTCTTCTTGGAATTCAAGAAGCTTATTTCGAATGTGATCACCAACCTTTAAAGCAAAATTTTTCCCAGTAGTAGTGGTAATTGTAGTTTCTTTGTCATTATAGAAGTTCTGACACATTTCATTCATACCGACAACACCAATCGTAGAAAAGTGATTATTTAGTGTTCCAACATATTCCATATATGCAGGAATAGCATTCGTCTCAATGATATTTGTTTGTAACCACTTTCTTTTAATTACCAAACTCTCTTTTGCAATATTTAAGTAATAATCAAGTTGATCATAAAAGGCTGTCTTATCTCCTTTATTCTCATATGCAATACGAGGTAAATTAATCGTTACCACTCCAATAGATCCTGTGCTGTCACCGGCACCAAATAAACCACCATTCTTCTTTGATAACTCTCTTAGGTCAAGACGCAGACGACAACACATAGATCTTGCATCACTAGGCTCCATATCACTATTAATATAGTTAGAAAAGTATGGAGTCCCATATTTACCAGTAAGTTCCCATAATAATTTGTTATTTGGATTATCCCAGTCAAATCTTTTATGAATATTATATGTTGGAATTGGATAGGCAAAAAGCTTATGATTAGAATCTCCTTCTAACATAATCTCATAGAATGCTTTATTTAGTAAATCCATTTCTCTTTGACAAGAGCGGTAAGTAAAGCTTTCAAGTTCTCCACCAATAATTACATATTCACCCAATAAATCATCTGGTGGTGTTAAATCAAATGTGATATTACTGAATGCAGGTTCAGCTCCCATTCTACTGTTTGAGTTGATACTAAAGATGAAATTTTGCATACTTTGCTTTATTTCATCATAAGTAATACTATCTTTTTTAATAAAAGGAGCTAGTAATGTATCAAAACTATTTAAAGCAACTGCACCAAGAATCTCATTTTGGAAGATTGTAAGTAAATTTGATATCTGATTTAATATACTGTCAAAATGTTTTGCTGGTGCGGATGATGGAACGTTAGGAACTCCTCTTACACCTTTTAATAGAATATCTCTTAATGAATAACCACAACAATAAAGGCTTAATCCACCAAGGTCGTGAATATGAATATGCCCACTAACATATGCTTGGGCAATGTCCTCTGTATATACTTCTCGAAGCCAATAGTCTTTACTTACTTCCCCGGCTATATATTTATTTAAACCACCAAAACTGAACGGAGAATTTGAATTTTCCTTTACTCTCCAGTCTTGATTTTTCAAATATGGCTCTACAATTGATTTACTACTTTTCATTTTAATCCTCCAAATTTTATTTCACACTTCTGATAACCATGCACAAGCCGCTTTATAGTTCATTGCTAATCCATCAACTTCAAGCATCGGTGCTTGCATAAATCCTTTTTCAGTCATTATTTCAATATCGTTTACTTCCACAAAGTCAATATTCTTCTCATTTAATTTAAGTTTGAGACTTTTGCAATTATGACAATGGGTGGAATATAACACTACATTCATTTTATGTACCACCTTTTTTCTACTGTTTAATATACCCTTGACCGCCATCACGAAGCTTCATAGTAATATGTCTTCCATTTTGCGTTAATTCATCAACCACAAACTCCATCTCTTTCCCGTTCTCATCTGTATATGAAGCAATGAGAAAATTCTCTTCCATTTTCTCTAATTCTTGTTTTAGCATTCTGCTTGTCGTTATATAGCTCAATCCCTCACACCTTTAACCTTTCTCCTGTCAAGTATTCTCCAAAATCTAACCAGCTGTAACATCTGATTCCCATCCATTTTTTGTTCCATTTATATTCATCCCCAAAGCATATTGCTTCAATTGCGTTGCTTGTTCTTAGATTTCTATAATCGTCATCTAATAGAATCCCGTCTGACATATCAATATGTGACTTATCTGAATATATTTTCTCATCAATGCCAATGAATTTTACTTCCGGCAAATTTTCATTAAACCATTTTGTTTTTAAATCTAAATTTTTCTTTACTCCCATGCTTGGAATTTTAATCTTATAAAACTGTGATAACCATTCTATCACTTCTTTCGCATAGTACATAAATTCTACCCGTTCAAAAAATCTGGGATCGGTGAAGTATCCATGTATTTGTTCTACGCTGGCACAGTTGCATTCAGTGAAGTCCCAACTATTTATATCAGTCCACTCTATATAATGAAATCCTTCATGGGTAGCAAAATCTTCATTATATAAGTCAACCACACATTTTGGTGTGTTCCCAATTGTATTATCAAAATCTAAATACAGTGTCTTAATGTCTTTGTTTTTCAGCATTTATTCTCCTGTTTTTTGTGTTTTCTTTTATCAAGGTCATAATCTTATCAACCACTGATGTTATATTGGTGCCGTCATTGTTATAAACAATTTTGTCTGCTTCTGACTGGAATCCATTAAAATCTATAGCGTCCTGATCAAATCTTCTTTTTGCTTCAATAGGATTATCTCCACGTTTAACCAATCGCTGTTTGATTGTTGTGTTATTGGCGAAGATGTATAGGACAAAAATATTATCACTCATTTCTGCTTTAACTGCTCTTACTCCGGCAGGTGTAAGTATTATTACCATGTCTTCACCAGCAGTGATGATTTCTTGTAGCGGAGAACCATACCGCCAATCACCCAGTTCAGTATGATAGACTTGATGCTCTGCAAAAAATCCATCTTGAACTTTCTGTTCAAAATCTTCATCACTTATGTAATGGTACGTTATGTCTTGAATCTCACCGGGACGCATAGGCCGTGTCGTATATGTAATAATGCGCTTATAACCTTTATTCAATAATTCATTCAAAATTGTATCTTTACCTGAAGCTGCCTTACCAGAAATGCTTATCATAATTACACCTCAATGTCATCAAAAATAACTGGAATCAACTGCTTTAATTCTTTAAGTAATGGGATAGTTACTTCTCTCATTTGTGGATGTGCCGTACCTGGAACTCTTAGCTTAAAGAAGTTTCTCCATTCTCTGTAATTTGCAGAGATGGTTATTTCAGTTTTAGTACTATTGGGTAATACACTTCTTGCAATCTGAGGCGTTGCCCCTAAATTTAGCATATTCATATAACGGCGTTCTGCTTCTATACAGGCCATTTTCCACTCATTAAGAATCATGTCAATTTCTTCTGCTTTTAAGGATTGCATATTTTTATCCAATTTAATTCCATTTTCAAGGTCAATGTAAGTACATTCTGATCCAAATTTATCTTTTGCGTAATTGCAATACCGTGTACTTTCTTGAGCAAAAGAAGCAATTCTATGTCTTACAAGTTCATGTGAAACGCCTCTATCTACAATGAATTTAACTGCTAAATTAGAATGTTCAATCATTGCCTCATGTCCGTTTTTGATTAACATTTTAATAAATCTCTTTGCTGACTCACCATCTTCGGTAATAACATCTTCTGATTTATAGCAAACACGTCCGATTTTTTCGATGTGTTTTAATTCTTCAATACATCCATTAGAAATTGAAGATAAAATTTCATAACTTGCATTTAATTTATTCATTATTTAATTTCCTTTCTTGTATCCAATTTTACATAATCACATAGGTCATACATATCTGCTTTTTCTTTCCAGTTCAAAATTGTATGATAAAGTATTTCTGCTTCTTCATCTGATACGAATTCTGTAGCAAATAAATCATCTTTATATCTGTTTATAAGAGACTCAGATTTGTCATAATCAATCTTACTCATTTGTTTAAGATATTCAAAATATCCTTCTGTTACCTTAACATATTCTTCTTTAGTGAAGTCACCAAAATAATCATCAAGGTTTTTTTCCATAAAAATGCAACCAGTCATATATGCTTCTAATCTCTTTTCCATTAAAGCAGTAAGAGATTTACTTGCTTCTTCTATTGCTTGAGATGCAAGTGTATCTATTGTCTCTTTTAATTTCTCCGTTGTAGCAATTGGTCTGTATTTGTAATCAAGATTCTTCATTTTTTATTCTCCTTATATTTAATCTAATCACAAGATACGTAATTGAAATCTTTTACCTCATCTAAAAAGAATACTTTTTTGTCATTTATCCCGCATACTTCTTGATTGATTTCAACCATATCTACTATAATATAACCATTGCAAGAATCAATCATATCTATAATCCTGCCAATAATTCTATCCCAATTACCAGTGTTTCGGTTTTTTCCAGTAAATGCTATGTAGCTATATGGATAAAATGTTTTTCCATTTGCTACTAATTCCTTTTTAGTTCTTATTTCTATCATGCTTAACTCCCCTTTCTTATGTCCATTTTTTGTTCATATCATTCTGTAATTGTGAATTTAATCATTGACTCACCATCATTAGAGGGCAATATTTCATCAATTGAAAATCCAGAAGGGTATCCATTCTTTTCATCTAAATTTGATAAACATCTAGGAAACTCAATTGTTGCCATAATAATCATTCCTTCATCACTTACTAATTCAACATCATTAAATATAACGGAACTTGTTCCATCATCATTAAAATTAACTACAACAGATTTACAACTCATTGGTTTTCTTATAAATAATTTTTTATGGTCTTTCATTTTATTCCTCCATTTTTTTAAATTGTCATGAAATCCGAATTTCATCTATCACAGCCACATATTTATCCTAAACCTATGGTGTCATAAGTGTCATAAATAATTCATCTATTTCCTTACGAAATAATTCTAAACAATGCCATGCATTTTTCTCAGATGAAAAATATGTGCAATCTATATGATGTCTCACCATATTGTGGTCTACACCTAGCATGTGATGTGCATGGTCATAAATAATGTAATATTTGTTAGAATATCTGTTTTCCCAATTCACCGGCTCGTCATTCTGTGCTTGCCACCTTCTAATTTTTCTTCCTAGTATTTCTCTTTTATTTTCCAATAGAGCAAAATCCTTATCATTGAAATAGTTTGCCTTAGTGTAGCGTTCATTATCTACCAGCATATAATCATCAATATTCCACATAACATTATTACGATCATCTATGTAATAATAAATTCTCTTTTCTAGAACTCTATCATAAGGTGCATAAGGTGTTTTCTCTTTCTTATCTAATTTTTCATTATCTGTAATTGACTCTAAGGGAACTAAACCAAATTCCTTGCCGTCAATTGTAATTGTTCCTTCAATTTTCACTTTATTTCCTCCATATTTTAAATTTTTTCGTCATCAAATATTATTTCCGTTTACTCATGAACAAAGTTATAAGAATGGGCAGAGGCCAGCTTCAAATATATTGTTAAGTTCCTCTTATTTTCTGTTTAATCTTCTCCATACATACAAATCTCATTCATATACTTACATTTGTAACAATGATCATCGAGCCAATTTATCCAGTCTGTTTGTGACATTGTTTTATAATGATTTGCTGCCATCCAAAAATACTGATATCCCAAACCACATGTACCTGACATATCTTCTTTTTCTATTGTTTGCATTATTATGCTCCTTCCTAATAAAATGTCACTTTGTTTCCTTTTAGAAATTACAGTTAAACTCTTTTTCGAATAATTCCGGATTATCTAAACGTATATCCTCAATAAGCCCTCTTGCATATATCGCTTCTGGAATATCACGATACGTAAATATTTTATTATACCCTTTTGCACCAACTGAATAATCTGTTTCCTTTGCAATTTTTTCTTTTAAATAATCAGCATAACCATTGTAAATCATACTTCTACCAGTGCCTCGTGGCATATAAATATCATCCCCTCTGATAATGTGTTTTAAAAATTCTTTTTGGTAATCAAATAATTCAATCTTGCTTTTTTCTTCTATGTATTTAACAACATCATTTAATTTTATCATTTAGTTTTTCTCCTTTTAATCATTCTATTTTTCCCATTTCTTTTTCTACCTGCTCTACCTCTTTAATGTGCATTTCATGTTCACGTTTATGAAATTCTCCTTCAAGGCAATAATGCTTACAATACTGTTCATGGTTGTTCTTTTTTGTTTTCATTGTATAATCACAAACAATATAATTCTTCACGAAATTTAGTGTGTATGGTGAATCTATTAATGCTTTTGCCGTTGGAATGTAAAAATGTGAACTATAACCGCAATTTATACATTTAACTTTTTTACTCATTTATTCATCCGCTCCTCTTATTTTTTTATGAAATATAACTTTCATTCCATTTCTTCACTTTCTATTTCCGGATAATCATCACCGTCTTCGATAATATTAATATTGATATCTTTGCTGATTGATGTTTTATTTTCCGAATTAAACATGAATGGTTCCTTGCCATTAATCATTGGAACACCAAAACCTTCTATGAAATCACCATCATCATATCTTGTTTTCATCATGGCTAAATGTTCTGCCACTTCCTGTAAATTATCTGCTCTATAGAACGCAGAAGCCCAATCTTTTATTGTTTCTTCAGTCCAAATTTTTTCATCAATTTCTATTTCATATTCGTATGTTTTGGTTACAGTACATTTGAATTTTTTCATTATTCACTCCTGTCATTTTTATATGATTATTCTGTTTCAGTTTCAAGATCATCAATTGTCCTATAGGGTACTTCGATATTATCAAAACACATTTGAACGCATTCTTTTAACGTCTTATCGGACTCAACTGACTCAACATAATAACTTCCAACGGGATTTAGGCAGGTGACATCATATGCTGTTCGTCCATATTCCCTTGTGAACCACTTGTCTTTGAATACTTGAATTGTGTAGTTATTCCAATTGACAAAGAATTCGCCTTTTTTAGTTGTTCCATTTTCAACACTTATTGTTTTTCCCGCATACTTTATTTTCATAATGATTTATTCCTCTTCTTTATTGATACCTCTTTAATGAAATAATTCTTTTATTCTTTGAGAAATAGCTTCATTTCCTAACAGAGGAAAATTCAATTTTTTGTCAATCATATAACCACGCATCATAGACTGTAGGACTAATTTAGTAGGAAATACCACCGCATCACAATTACAACACCCATGATGTATTGTTCCATTATCACGCTTAATATCTTTTACCTGAAATCTGCTTCGAAATCCACAATTACCACAAATATATTTTTTCATTTTAGCCCTTTCCTAGAATCTTATTTCACTTTAACTTAACCACAAATGACCACACCAACCAACCAAACTCAAGCAAATTATTTTCTCTGTGCCATAATATCGTCGGAAGAATTTTTACAATTCCTGATGTTTTACATATATCCCATATCATATAATCACCCGCTTATTCCACTTCTCAACAACTTCACCCTCTGATATTCCTATTACACGAGGATGCGCCGGACACTCCTCATCATCACAGCACAGGATGAATATTCCCTCTACAAAATTATTATAGTGTTTAGATGGTTCTGTACCGCAGAAAGGACATTCTTTTATTTTTCCCATATTAATTTCCATATCGTCGTCATCACAATCAGAATCATCAACGATTCCATTAATCACCTTTCTTCCGCATGTATCACAATGTACTTCATCTGCATTAACTTCTTCAAAAAATCCACCACATTTTTCACATATACCAGTTCTGTTATTCATACTAATGATCACCTCCAGACTATCGTTTGACATCCAATATCCTCTTTTCCATAATTTCGCAATAATGTTTTTCCTTTTCAAATATTATGTAATTTCTTCTGGTATTAATACATGCCACTGCAGTTGTTCCAGAGCCGCCACAATTATCCAAAACCAACTCACCCTCATTTGTGTAAGTTTTAATAAGGTATTCGCAAAGCTCCACTGGTTTCTGCGTAGGATGCAATGATGAATGCTGTGTATCGGTAGAAAAAACCTGAATGCTTCTAGGATATCTTTCCGTTGATTCATATAAATTATCATTTCTCATCTTGCCATAGACATCCGTCTGTAAATGTTTTCCTCTAAAAGATTTCTTAAGGGCATGTCCTTGCGTCTTTTGTGGGTTATATGTACACTGTTTTTTATAAAATACACTTATTAGTTCATGATTTCTCATTGGTTGTATCCCTGCGTTTAAAAAATTAGTTCCTTTAATTTTATCCCATATCCAATCGTATTTATAATATCTAAGATTGCTCAATCTTAGATGACTGGAAAATGGTTCAGTGCCAAATAATACAATTGCACCATTGTCTTTGATCACACGATTATATTGTTCCCAGAGTGGCTCAAACGGTATTATGGTATCCCATTTACATTGTGTTGTTCCATATGGTAAATCACATAAAATCATATCCACACTACCGTCTGGTATCATTTTCATACCTTCCAAACAATCCATATTATAAACCTTGTTTAACTCCATATTTTCTTTTGAAAAGAACCCGGCGCGCCATTTTTCCGGAAAGGTTCCGGCTCCTTTCGTTATTAAAGCTTAATTTTCCAACTCCGGCCAATCAGTTCCTCTGTATTGACCATAGGCGTATTCTTCCCAATACCCGCAGCATAGGCATTCATCCGAGTATTCAATAACCCCCAATCCCTCTTGCCAATATTCATACTTTCTTTCAGCCTGTCCCCCGCACTTGGGACACGTTATAGCTTTTTTCAATCTTTTTCACTTCTTTCTCTAACTTTAATCAATTTTTTCATGAGTAATTATTTCTTTTTCAATCACTACTCGGTTCCCCGCACAATAGCCACACTCTCTATATATGGACTCATCGAAACTTTCCCTCACATATTTTTTACCTGTGCCGCTACACTGTGGACATATTATTATTCGTGATTCGTTTTTAGTTTTCATCATTATCCCTCTATTTGCTAAATCTTAACTCAACAGACAATATTGTTATTTAGAATATATCGCAACCCTTCTGCCATGTCTCCTGGCTGGCAATTCAGAGTTACATATTCCTCAACATCTTCATCCCATATTTCTCGTGCTATTCTTTTCAGAACTTCCTGAGTTATTTCAATAGCTTTTCTTTCTTCATCAGTCAACTTTATGATGACCTCTACACCATGATTTACCATTTTTATTCTCCTTTTAAATGTTAATTTTACCGAACCTCAACTGCCGTCCGAAATCCTCACATGCTTGACAGTAGCCGTTATAATACTCATCCGCAGCCCTAATCTCTATCAATTTTCTGATCTCGGCCTCACGTTGCAATTTGTCAGCTATAATGTGTGATAATTCTACCTGCCGTTCTTGGTACTGTACTAATTCTTCCAACCATTCAGAAAGTTGTTTATGCTCCTGTCCGCATTCTGTGCAATCTATTTTTTCTTTGCAATGTTCTATTGCTTCTTGTACATTCATGCATTCACCTCCGAAAATTAATTTAATATATTTGTTTTGGCATTCTGAAAGTATGACTTACGTAGCATTCATTTTCACAACCAAAGAACTTTATTCTCATAATGTTTTCAAATGTATCAATTATTTTTTCTATAACTTTTTCTGCAAATCCTTCATTATGATATTTCCCCAAACAGCAGCTTCGGCCATCTGCAAAGTCAACATAAATGCGAGTAAAATTATCATATGTACTATCACAATACATCTGTCCAATAGTTTCTAGTACAACTACCGTTTTTCCATCCTGACCAACAATCAGCATTTCTAAATCCTCCTTAAAACTAATTTACAGTGTATCTAATAACTGTTTAAATTCCTCTGACGGTTCCCAGTCAGACGATCGCCTATAATCAGGGCAAAATATGTTCTTTCGGTCTCCAACCAAGCTGCTTACTTCTGGCTGCTTTAGTATCTGCTTTTCTAATGCTGAAATAACCTGTTTCACCTCTCCCGCCAAATCAAATGCTACCAGAACAAAAGATAATTCTGTGTAGTGTCCTTGCATATGCCGAAAGAATTCATCCGGAGTTTGTAATATACTTGCATATTCATTTAACTTCCGCAACCTACCAATTAGTTCTTCATTATTCATCCACTTTACCTCCCACAGAAATTATTGAATTATACGGTTCCAGCGGCCTTATCAGTGGTGTCCACGCGATAACTTTATTGCCTTGCCAATGCCATCCAATATCAATACCCTTCCAAAAGTCAATTGTGGCAGATACGCCTTGTGCATGAGTATAAGTGACCCAAACCTCTACATATTTTTCCGGTAATTGTTCCTCAACTGGTATCCATTTATAACTATTGTTCATAATATCAATTGCCATATCAATATCATTTCCGTGCATTTCTTTAATATCCCTTGTAAGTGGATGCCTTAATACTTCAAGCGTCTCTTTTAGCCGCTCTAGTCCTTCAGCTGCATCTTTGATCCTGGTACTAATTGTTCTTGCTTCCATCTGTGTTCCCTCCATCAATAATCAAGTTAAAATTCTATGACCCACACTGGGAAAGCTCCACGCTCTCCCTTTCCACAGTATGTATAACAACCACTATTACCGTCTCCATCATATCCACAAAAGTCAGGAACTCTTACATAATACCTGCAATATCTTTCGATAACCTCATCTAACTCAATTGCTCCAAGCCCCATCTCTTCAACTGCCAGTTCAAGAGCTTCCTCTTTGGTATATTTTTTTGCATGAACTACAAACTCATTGGATGAACTGCCTGTAAATTCCATATAATCAAACTTACTCATGTTTTTTTTCCTTCCTCCTGAAATTAATTTAGTGGTAGCCATCTCCCTAAGATTCTGCTTCTTTTCTTAGATCTTCAATATTTGCTTCTAAATATTTGCTTACAATAACATATCCTTTAGTGTTATGCTCTTCATCAAATCCTCTGAATTTTACTCTTGCAGGAAATACGTCAACAATTTCATCTTTAGAAATGGCAACACAAATTGCCCAACCAAATGTATGTAAAATCATATTGATCCACCAAAGCATTCCGGCTTCTTGAAACTCTTTCCATGTTTTCTTTTCTACCATTGTTTCTCCTCTAATAAAAATCAAATGAAACTCGTCTTTCAACTTACTATTCAGTCAAATTTTCTATCTCACAAACAAATTCATATGCCATTGCAACTTCATCTGCATCCAAGTGATTCTCTATCTTTTCAACAAATTCACAAAATCTATCATAAAGAGGTCTTGCTTTTTCTTTTTCAGTTTCCAGAATTTGCTTCACATCCGTATAATATTCTGATTCAATGATGATATTTTTCTTTGAGTTAGAAACAACAACTGGTTTATAGCCACGCTTTTTCATTCCTTCCATATCGTCCTGATTGCTCACCGGAACCGCTTTTACACCATACTGGTTGATAAAGTCTTCCGCAATCTCATTTTTGATATTATCCGAAACATGGCATGCATTGATATAAGTACCACTATAATTTTCCAAAGATCGTTTCATTATGTTTGTATCCTGTAATGATTCTATCATTCTTGCTGCGTACCATTTGATGTCAAATGAATCAACCATATTTCTGTCTCTTTCAAGTCGGACGGTGTGAGGTTTGAAATTCAATCCAACTTCCAGACTCGGTTCTGTGCAGATGAATAACCCTCCAACATAAACTTTTCCAGCATATTCCTCACCTTCTATAATGCTTCCGTATAATGTTTCTTTTACTCCTTCTAATTTCTGCAAATGCAGATTGGACGCCTCTATCTTTTGGTATTCTTCTTGAGTAATCCCCTCTATTTCAATAATCAAATTGTGCTCCGGTGAATTTTTCCATATTGGCATCTGCTCTACAAAGAACGTTGGAATCAATGTACCACCATATTTTCTTGATTTTACTAATCGTGGTTGCCATAATTCTTTTCTGCAATAATTCCGGAATACAACTTTTTTACCAAGTCTAAGAAGTACGACTGTTGCTATTTTATATCCTTCCCCATGACTTCCAATCATTGCATGATTATTTTTCTTAGTTGTTGAACCAAAGAGTAGCGAGGAAATGTCTAATTCGCTATGTTTATTTCCTATTTGTATTACCTTATTTTTTTCATCGTACTGGAAGAACATTTTGTTTCCAACATCTCTAACCTCTTCATCTATTGCATTTTGAAAAAACTCTCTTACAGCTTCCGTAACACCCCATTCGGGGACATACTCTGCACTCATGCTTAATTCATATTTACGCATCATATTATCCTTTCAAATTAATTTGTATATCTTCGCAATTTAACTTCATTACACATCTGGTATGTTTTATCGTTTGAGGATTAATTATCTAATCCTCAAACTTTCACCTTGAGGTTCCAAATGTGCAAATTCACAATTTAATGAACCGTCTTGTCCCTCTATACCATTATCCTTTAAATATTCTCGAATGGAATCTCCATCAATAGCGTCTGGCTGCTTGATTCTATAATTTTCAGGAATCGTAGCAACGTCTGCGTCAATTACTAATTTTCTCTTACCTCCGTTTTTCTGAATATTGAAGGAAAATAAATCTGTTGTAAATTTCTTCTTGCCGGTTGACCTCATACACATTTCAAGATTTTGTTTTAACCATTTAATTCTATTTTCGTATGTACTTTTTCTATTAGTAAGCCTGTCAGCTTCCTTTTTCAAACCATCGACGTTGGATTGTAATGATTTAATGATCTTGGCATATCCATTTGCTTTTTCTTCAATCTCATAGTCTACTCCCTCAAGAGTATCCATGATCATCTGTTCATCACAATCGTCATCCTCTAACATTTCCATCAATTCTAAAAATTCACCTGTCAATTCATATAATTTTGCCATTTAATAATGTCCTCCTTTATACAGCTACTTTTAGTTTGTGGGTATTTTCTATTAACATATCTCTTAAAAATGTTTGTTTCGTTTTAACTTCTTTCGTCTGGATGGCTTTGTTGATAGCATAATTATTTCCTACTAATATGCAGTACTTTTTAGCTCTTGTGATTGCCGTATACAACAACTCAGAATTGTTCATAATAAAGCTGCTTGAGTCCATACCTACGATTGTCGATGTAAAGCCGCTCCCCTGAAGTTTATGTACGGTACAAGCATACGCTAATTCTAAATTTTTCGAATCAGACTTAGTGAATATAACTTCACCAATTCCAACAAAGTCAACAACACAATAACCATCACTTTCAATATTTTTTACTATCCCAATGTTTCCATTAAATACTGGAGTGGTGTCACCTTCGGGGTTGGTACATTTGTAGTTGTTTTTCGTGTTGATAACTTTATCTCCCACTCGAATCATATATCTTTTGCTGTCTTCACTTTTCTTCTCTAACAAAATTTCAATTTCGTTTCCATCGTTAAACTTCGGATTGTACAAATTTTGAATTCTTGTATTGAGATTATAACAAGATAACTCACCTCTTAACCTCATTGGAACACATACTTGTACTTCCATAATTTCATTATATTTTTGTATTTCTGTTTGAAAATGATTTATTATACGATCTGACATTGACTCCTTACTGTTTGAAATATCAAGTTCCATATCTTTCAATTCGCCAAGAATGTCATTTCCTTCAAAACTATTAGGAAATATTTGTTCTTGGTTTGCTACTTTGATTGACGTTGGAATGATACCACTCATGAGAGCTTGTCTGTGTGGCTTGGTTAACTTTACTACCGGTAATACATTACTATCTAAAATATCTGCAAACACTTGACAATTACCAATTGGTGTCAACTGTTGTACATCTCCCATGATAATAACTTTTGCACCACTCGGAATTGCTTCTAGCAATGCTAAAAATAATGTACCGTTTATCATAGTAGCCTCATCAATAAGAACAATATCTACAGCCAATTTATTATCTTTATTGAATGCAACTTGTCCATTTTGATATCCTAATGCTCTGTGAATTGTACTTGCTGGGAGACCTGTTGCTTCAGTTATTCTCACACTGGCCTTTCCCGATAATGCACAGGCAAGAATATTATAATTATCATATAAAGAACAAATTCCGTTTGCCGTCGATGTTTTCCCTGCCCCGGCCAAACCAGTGAGTGCCATAACATAATTATCGAGACTTAACTTTATTGCGGATTTCTGTTCATCGGTAAAAGTAAATCCTTGATTCTCTTCAACTCTAGATATGATAATTTCCCAGTTAGCAATATTAAACGATTTTGGTGTATAATCTTTGTGTAACTCTGATTTCAAGCTGTCATCTTCACAACAATTTTTTATTGCTTCAGATTCTACGATTTTTACGTTTCCTATTTGCAATCTCAAAAGTTCTCTTGTAATATTCAATTCCAAGTCATAGAATCTTTTAAGTGCTACTCTATTGCCATTATCCAGAACGATAACATCACCATTTTCAATCATAGATTTAGCTGTAGAATTCACTACATCTTCTGGAACAAACCCAAGAGTGTCATACAAAGCTCGCATAAGTTCTTGATAAATCAAATAACTTTTACCAGCTTCTCCCTGCTCATTCAAATGGTGTATTAGAAAACCTTTTATTCGTCTGATGTCGTATTGACCAATACCAACTTTACAAGCTACTTCATCGGCTTTTTTAAAACCAACACCATCAACACGAACCAAGTCATAAGGATTGTTTCTTACAATGTCTATGACTGTATCTGGTGAATGATAGAAATCAACCAATTTTTTTATGAAGGTATGAGTCAACCCTAGTTGTCCCAGTTCCATATAAATAACACTATAGTCTTTTAATTCTTCATATTCGTCGATCATCTTCAATGCTACTTGATTACCAATACCTTTGATTTTCATCAGCGACTTGATATCCCGTTCTTCTAGTAACTTTATTACATCATCATATTCATCAAATAACTTATCCACTAACTTTTCATTAAGTACATTTTTTAAGAATTCTTTTTGCTTGTCCTTACTTGAAATGTCAATGCATTTACTTATATATAATAAGTCGTAAGTATCACCGAAAGTCTCATGAGTTTCAGCTAACTTACCAAACACTTTATATGTAGTACCATACTCCAAAGTACAAACATTCCCTTTGAATTTAAGGTTATATAATTCATCAGCACAATTTTCCAATCGTTTAGTAACTATTGTACTGAAAATTGCATATTCACCCGATTCAACCTTTTTAGCATATTTAGGATAAAAAATTCTATCCAAAGTAACTTCTGCTTTAATAATTTTTTCTTCTTCCACTAATTCACCTCATAATTTGTTATAAGAGATTTCCCTTTTTCATAATTTCGATGTACGAGATCATATTGGGTGATAACCTCAAATTCTTTGTCAACATCGGCAGCTATAATATTTATACCGTTATTATCCTTCCCAATTATTTTTTGACCAAACACTTTTTCTGTGTTATGAACATCTATGATGTCCCCATCTTGTAATGATAAAATTCTATACACTTCTTTCTTTACTTTCATGTATCTAATTTCTCCCGTTTTCATGTTGTATATATTGATGTTTGGTGAAATAACATCTCTAGTATTCAATACAAACCAGCGATTAGTATTTAACGTTTCATCTTTATATCTCACCTCATTAAACTTAGATACTTGCATTTCCATTATTTTATAGGCATCAATATCTATATCTTCAATAATTTGAAATATTTCCAACAAAGCCTGTTTGGAATTCAAATTATTATAACTCTTTCCAGTCTTTGTTAATTCGCTGTTATTGATTACAATGTTCAGTATATCGGGTTCTTGTATTTTTTTATTCAAAGTGGAGACTGTTATTTTTTCCTTTTTGTAGAGTATGTTGAAGTAGTCTCTAAATTTTAGTAGTTTGTTGGTTTTTCCATAATTGTTACAACAATCAGCAATTAAATAACCTTCTAAAACTTTATTGGTGATCTTGTTTTCTTGACATTTCTCCAAGAAATCATAAAATGAAACACTCTCACACATACATTTAAATAGAATGTTAGGTGTATTATCCATTTTTTGAGGTTCTTTTTCTAAGAATTGTTTGATTCTGTCATTAGCTGCATCTATGTAATATTGTCGATCTAAATAATCAGGAACATTTAAGTCATGTATATCTTCATTATTAATGAAGCACTTTTCTGGTGTATATGACACTTTTTCATAACTCTTCTGTCCTTTTTCTACCTTTATTTTATAAATCCCTTTGTCTTCAGTTCTATTGGATGCAAACACTCTATTGACTTTCTCTTTTAAGGGGACACCATCTTCCACCATTATTTTGTCTTTTCCATCCAGTTTCACCTTTTTACCTTCTCCGTAGACTACACCTTTATATAAAGCTGTCAATTTAATAACCTTTTGAAATTCTACTAATTTATCAGCTTCATTCACCGTTTGCGCTACCGGAATATCATGTACAAAATAATTAACTAAAGCTTTATTTAAAATCGGTAAATCATAATCAATAGGAGATAATTTCTTTACATAGGCACCTTTACATTTATAATGTCCAGTATCTAAATCAATCAGAAGATAGTTATTAACATCTTTTTGAACCAAACGTCCATGTTCATATACATCAATTTCCATATTAAGATGAGTTCTAACTTCCCATTCTCTTATAATAACTTTTACCTTTTCAACATCTTCCAAACTATTTACTCTTGCATAAATACCATCAGTATTTATTTGTAAAAGTTCACTCACTGCAGCTAATCTTACTGCTAATTCAGTTAAATATAATTGACCGGCAATACAAACATTATTACTTTGAACAGGATCGAAACATGCCGAATTTCTATCTTTCAAAATTCCATAAGCACTATTTATAACAATCTTTAATGGTTGTTGACGTTTATCTTTTACTCTTTTCAATTTCAAACGTCTATCTCTCATGTTTTTGAAATCACTTGGATTTCTAAGTTTTCTACTTGCAAATCCTTCATTTATCATAAGCGAAGGATACAGACTCTCGACATCCGCAATAATTAAAATACCTTCAAAGATTTCATTATCCTTACTTCCATGCAATCCTCCATATCCAAATACACAAGGAACATCAGCAACAACAGTCATTAACTGTCTAGTACTATTACTTTCCACGTTAGTTTTTAATGGTAGTCTGTAACTCTTGTTTTCAGGTTTTTTATACCAGTCAACTATGTATTGATATGTATCTGGCATCTTCAAATTAAGTGGAATAGTAATGTCAAACTCATCATCTGGTGTATGTTGTTGTACAGCTCCAAGTATTACCGATGCTAATTGTGCCTTTGTTTTATTAAACATTTCCATATCTAACTCAAACATAGAGATCATATCTAATTGTGCTTCAAAATCACCAATAGTTGTATCTAACACTTTTAATGTCTCTCTTACATCATGTACATTGTAAGAAACTATTTGTTGTACTTCTTCTTCTGTGAGTAATCTTTCAATATTAAATGGAACGTCAGTTTCTTTAATTACATCCCCCATAAAAGCTTCTAATTGCTTCAGTGATTTGTCCTTTAAAATCACATCATAATTATTTAAATGATACTTTTTAGCATTTAATACAACTTGAAATCCTTTCTTATTATGCATGACCAATTGATCGTTTATATATGATGGATTCATTCCATCTAAAATTCCTTTAAATATAAACTGATCATACTGCCTACTGTTATAACCAACATAAATATCATCAATATGTTTATTATAAAAATCAATCAACTGCTGGCTATTATTAATTATTGTAATTGGTGATTCTCGATATTCTTTATTAATAAATGTTACGCACCACCAATTTATTTTTGAAAACACTTCAAAATCATAGCCAAAAATCTCTCTATCTAATATATAAATTCACCTCCATTATTCAAAACAAAACCCATATACTTTGTCACTTTTATAAAACATCCAATCCTCAATTAATACTTGTGGAGTTTTATTGCATTTCATATCCAACGTAAATCTACCCACTACATCAAATTCAAAATTTTCTCCAATAGTTAAAATTTCTTTATATACTGCAGCTAACGAACTACCTTTTGTTTGCTTTGTGAATTTAATATTATGATATTCAAATTCAATTTTATTTTGTTTTGAACCAATGAGATTCAAATTGTATTTATTACAAGGTATGTTCTTAATAAGAAAAATTGGTTCACTCACTGTGTTACCCCAAATCCAGTCATATTTAGCTACATTACGAATAATTTGGTCATGTAGGTTCTTTGCTTCGTATATGTTATAAACATGATATGTAGGTTCATTGATTTTTCTCATAGTAGATAATAATTCAAATAATTTATTTGTATTTTCGAATGTTATTTCACATCCAAATGCGCCAGGATGACCATCTACTTTATTGAATAATCCAGTGTTTTTACACCACTGATTAAAGTCTAGTATTTCACACTTATCGCATCCCCTACCACTTCCTTTACAAATATTACCCTTTCGTCTCATTAATAAACATGGCCTTTGATACTGATCCGCTAATCTATTAGCAATGAGGCCGGTGGAATTACTGTCTACATCATCTCTTGCATTGCAAACGAGTATTGGTAATTTGTCCATATTAAATTGCTTTATTTCATCAGATAATGCATTTGCACTTTCTTCTGTAAGCTTCTTTTGTTTTCTATTAGAAGATTCACATGCTTTAAGTACATATTCTTGAATAGTCAGGCTAAGTATGCCTTTACCTCTCACTTTCCTGTCAAGAAACCTATCTGAATTACACAACGCCTCAAACATATAGCATTTATCCTCATAAGATCCTAATCTAATCAATGAATTTATTAACGGACACACATAAAATCCAATACCAGTTATCGTCACGTTGTTATTCATTGAATACATTTGAGCGGCTACCATTACTCTTATCAGTTTATTTAAGTTAACCTGTCCTTTTATTTGTTTTAGTCCTTCGAGAATCAAATATCTTGTCTGTAAATTAATCATGTCCGCTCTATCACCAATCATACCTAATGCAACTAAGTCCAAATAATCGTCTGCATAATTAATTTGATAATACTTATCCAGAAGTTTGGTGAATTTATATGTAATACCAACACCGGTCATGGCTTTATCAGTAACTTTTCCAGATAGTTGATTATTAACTATTATGGCTGGATTATCTAAAGCTTCAATGTGGTGATGATCTAACACAATAACATCCTTTCCACACTCTTTAAGTCTTTTACATTCAACACTATCTCCTGTACCAGCATCCGGAACAATAATTAATTTTGATTCATCTCTGCACATGACATCAATCACATCTTGTAAACCATGTACTTTTCTTTCATGAATGAAATACCGTATTTTAATATCTGGTTTTATTCGTTTTATATATTGATAAATATTTGCCGCCGAGGTATATCCATCACAGTCACAATCTACCAACAAATCTATAGTACTGTTATTATCAATGTGTTTAACGAGAATATCTCTTGCTTTTTCAATATTGTCAAATAGTAATTCACTTTCCACATTGTTAATTGTAGGATTTAAAAAGGACTCAATATCTTTAATTCCTTTCAGTCTTAATATATCCTCTAGTTCATTACCAAACCGCACACATCCCAATGAATCATATTTAAAGCTCAAATATTTACTCCTTTCGTTAACTATTTGTACCAACGTATATTTTGTTATCTAATAATTTCAATAATACTTCTTTTCCTTTATCTGTAGGACTGTCTTTATATTCCAACAAATCATTTGTATCCCATAAAACAGATACACATACATATGGACTTAATTTATTAATTACTTTTTCTTTAATATGTTTAGCCCATTTTTTACACTCTTCTGAATCTAAAGTTTCATATTGTTTATCTAACGCTATTATCACTTCATTAACTCCAAGCATTAAAATCATACCTTTTTGATAATTTGTCAAATTGTTTCCACATAATGCCACTGTAAAATTATCATCTTTAAACATTGTATCGGTTTGAAATACAGACTTTTCAGCTTCTACCAACATAATTTTTCTTTTTCGTTGGATAGCTTTTATATTCTGATTTAATCCAAATAAATTCTGACCTAAAGAATGATTGTAAAATCTTCGTCCAACCTTAAAAGGTGTATATTTACCAAATAGTTTAATATCCTCGTCAATTAAAGAACGCCCTCTGACTCCTATTAGTTGACTATTTATATCAAAGTGAGGGATGATAATTTTCTGTTGCCATGTTGAATACATTATGTTATACTTCTCCATCGTATCAACTGAGATCCCTTCTTTTATCCAATCTTCAGTGTAAAATTTCTGAAATATTTTAAGAATGTTTTTGTCATAAGGAATAAGAGGTTTAGTTGTAATTTCTTTTTTGGAATTTGATTTGTATTTTCGAATAAAGTTCCAGTCAGAAATTTGTTCTTGTTTACCGAATCCGTATTCACAATTGTCTAAGTTTAACTTTATACAAATCCAATTAATTGCTTTTTGAAATTCTTCTTGTTCGTATCCCTTATATCCCATCACAACACCAAATATATCCATTTGACCACATTCACTATAACAATGAAAATACATTGAATCTTTGAAATAGTACAATTTTGCTTTGGTACCATGATGACATATTGTATTAGTAATCCACACAGCTTCATCTTCGTAATAAATAGTTGCTCCCATGTATGTAGTAAGTAATTCTCTAATATTTTCCTCAGTTAACTTTTCTTTTAGTTCCTGGGCGGTCATTTTATACCTCCCTATTTTGATAATTCAATAGCTAAATCTGCACCTGAAATATCATCATTATTTGATTCAAGTATTCCAACTTCACCTACGTCATCTAATTCAAAATCTATTAAAGTTCTTTCGATATCAGTAATCAATTCAAAGTTATAATTAGTGACAAAACAGTCAATTTCTCTCATTGTCCCAAGATTCAATTTCGTCCACACAATAACTGTTTTCCACTTACCTCCGCGATTTTTAAATATGTAATATGACATATTTGGTACTAAAATTCCAAATCTTCCTTCTGATTCAAGTACAGGCTTGAGTTTTTGTATGTCTTTATGTGTGACTGGCAATGCTAAAATTCCACCATCGGCCTTTTCAATAATTGCTTTTGATCCTTTCAAAGCACCGGCATCTTTATTTGCCTCATCTTTATACGAATCGTTCAGCTGGGTAGACGAACCCAAGAAAATTTCATATTTATTACACAATAGCTTTAATGCATTACTGAACAAAAACAAAATCTGATCGGTTCTCAATCTAGCTTTAGTTTTCTCGTAATAATAGGCATATAACGATGGTGAATCATTAATATAATCGAAAAAGCATGCCACAATATTATAATTTATGATATATTTTTCAGTAGTTTCACTTATCGTATCAATGGTGAAATCTGGCATATACTCACCATATAGCAAAGACTCTTCTACGTAGTGCGCTGCTAACTCCAAAACAATTTCTTCTTCCGCAGTTATGTCTTTCCATTCCTCAATTCTATCTTGTTCAACACCACTAATATGTGCCAGTAGACAATCTTGAACTTCTTCTTTAGTAAGCTCTGTTGATATAAATAGAACTGGTTGCTTCTGTCCTGTAGATATCCATTCATGTTTATTCCAATCATAAATACGATCACAAGATATATTACAAGCATCAGCTATAGCACTTCGCGTTTTACAACCACCACTGATGGAGCTTCTGATGATAAATCTTTTAGATCTCATACCCTTAAATATAGTAGTTAAGTATCCTGACTGAAAAGGATATCCATATACTTTTTCTTGCTGTTTATGTTCGTCTAATCGTTTTTTCATCCCATCCCCAGGATGAAATGAATAATTATCACCAAATGCGTTTTTCCACATAGACTTGAAATCCATAAACCTATTGCTTATTTCGTTAAGTACATCGAGACTCGTAAGTTTGTTAAAGTTTTCCATTTTAACTTCATCCGACTCATCATACATAAAAGTGATATCCAGTTTAAGTGATTCAGCTGCATTTCTTACGATTGAATATTTGCGCACATCATCATAATATTTTCCAACATTCATCAGTTTATCAGCAGCCATAACCACAGCTTCTTCTATATATTCCCATCCATTATTATTTTTCCATAACGATAAGGCACTTTCAAAAGGAGAAATTTCATTTTCTATATCCAAAGAAGTGATTTTCTCAACATTTCCCTTCTTTGAAATATTTACAATTGCTCCCCATATCATCTTATGAAAATTCTCGGGATAGTCGTTTGCATTAGTTACGTACTTTTCATCTAAAACAAATCGAGGATTAATACAATAACAACCAAATAATAAAAATATTGCTTTTTTATCCACTTGTTGAGCAAAATTAATGAGTATCACCACCTTCCAATAAATCCCCCAAATCAATCAGAGACTTACTCTTTTTAATTGCTATTGAATTGTTTCCTTTCACCACTTTGGTTTTTATATCACAATCTGCAATATTCTCCATTTGTCGTTTCAGTTTTTCTTGGTGAGAATAATAACTTTTTGCCTCATCATAATAATGTTTAATTAGAGCCACTCCGTACTTTTCTATAAATCCTTTATTTAAAATTTCTTTACAATACCACAAGGTATAGGTCATAGCAGCATAGGAGTAATGAAACTCTGTTTTCATTTCCTTTATTTGTTTCAGCATGAAACCAGTTGGACGATCCAATCCATAATTTGTACAAATAAATTCAATTAGATTTTTATATTCTTCAGCTTCTCGCTCAATATCTTTCAAACAATAAGCGCAATATGTTTTTGAATTATGAGTACACTTTTCCTCCGGTTGCAATTTTCTACCACAACCTTTACATGTTGATAATTTAGCCATACACACCCACTTTTCGTAAAGGGGGAGAGTATTCTCCCCATGATTATGTCGTTTTAATATTAAATTTTACAATCAGTTCTTCTAATTCCATAACAATAACTTTAGTAAGATCAACTTGAGTATTTCGCAGACTATCAAACATTTTCACATTACCATTATCATCAAGTCCAATGTTTCTCTGTAACACAGCTGTAGCTTCAGGTAAACGGCCATTGGCTGCCAATAAACTACCAAGTTCAATACCTTTTGCTTTTATAGTTTCGAAATCTTCCACCACAGCGGTTTTATCAATAGTTTTCTCTGTTGTAGTAAAATCTCCTCCCATATCTTCGACTGCCTTAATCCATGCAGATTTCAAATCCTTAACATTTACTTTATCCGGAAGTCCAAAAGTATCTTTCAAGTCTGGGCATTTGTCATCTTTTTTAAAGGTGATATATCTTTCACCTTTTTCAGCGTACATATAACCAACAAGATAAGCAGCTTCCCTACAATATGAAAATGTGTTCTTATTAAGTTTCAAAGAATCACTTTCCTTTTTTGTATCAAAATCTTTACTGTGAGCCGATTGAGCGATGAAGTGGGTTGTATATCCCAAACTTTGAATTACACCAATATTACGCAGTGCACTTTTGAATCTCAAAGATCCTTCACCATAACCACCAACATCCTTTAAAATTTCAGCGTCTCTATTTTCAAGAACATATCTTTCACAAAATTCTTCATATTTATCCAGAGTGTCAATTACAATGCATGAAAATTTGTTTTTCAATTGAGGATTTCTTAACTGTCCAATTACTGACTTAAAGTCAGACATTGTATTGATTTTAACTGCCATGATTCCCGGAATATTTTGAAATCTATCTTCAAACTCTAAAAAGAAAGGTTCTTTATCTGGTGTTAATTCTTTCAAGAATTTCATTAATGTTGTAGTTTTACCAACACCAGTATCTCCCATTATTACAGTGGAATACTGTGTTAAATCTACAGAAACTTTATTGGGTGTCAATTCTAGCAGATTACCAATTCCAATCATTTATGTAAAATCTCCTTTATATTATTTAAGTTTTCCTATCTGAGATTTCACTCAGATAGGATTGTGTGTTTAGTTATTTGCAGCAAAAGGATTGTATGTAGTCGCTGGTGCTGGAGTGGATGTATCAGGCTTAAACGGCAGATTTTCACTTTGTTTAATTTGACCACTTGCAATTTCAGCTAATGTAGCTTTTCTTTTTGCTTTCAACGCTTCAATAATTTCCTCGGTAAGTTCATGTTCAAAAATTGTACTAGGTGTAGTTCCTGATTTAATCTCATTTTTTCTGATATAAGACTTAATTTCAGTTTTAATATCCTCACCGAATGCTACTTTTTCTACCTGTTTTACAATTTCAACAGAATTAACAACTTTTCCAGCAAGCTTAGTAAAACATCCTTCGTAATATCCAGCACTTCTAAAAGGTATAGCCATTGATTTATCAACAACCATTTTGATTGGAATTAAAGAATCAGCTGTATATTTGGCATCCTTACCATAATTATCTGCAAATTGACGAATTGCCATTATACTAACTACAAGATTTCCAGTAGATATATCCTTAACAATTTCATCTTTGATAGTTGCTATGATTCCTTCGACTTCAAACTTAGCTTCTAATACTGTAGAGTCATAATCTTTAGGTTCTACTTTATTGATAAATCTGGCCAAAATCTTATTTGAAGATACAACTTTTTCATCTTTTCCTTTAAAATCATTAGCCGTAAAGGAACCATCTGTAATAGAAATAATATCCGGCTTCTCACCTTCTGAACAATGCTCAATGTCTTTCAAGGTATCTTTTGCGTTCATATACTGTTTATAAAAATAAGCTTCCTCAGTTGTGAAGTTTTTATCTTTATCTCTTTTGTATTTGAAGCTAAAGAAGTTAATTTCATGTTCACTATTATCAGATGTTCTCAAAACTAAATTTCCACCTATAGCATCTTCTCCCTTTGCTGTTGTGAATTCTTCAATATTATTTTTTACCAATTTACCTGTTACTGTTACTAAATTTTTAAGTTCTTTCATTAATTTAATCATTCTCCTTTATTATTTATACTTTTGATTCAAATACATCTATATCAACGCATTGCTGCGGAATATGGAAGTAACTCTATGTGAATTTATATTAAACTTTTACTGCTATCAAATTTTAACAACCAATGAAATGCGAAATTCAACATCAAAACCACCATATATATTGTTGTTTTCTAATTCCATGTGCACTATATCTGGTATGATGTGGGTAGGGATTTACACCCTACATGACTCAACTCCGATCGGCTAACTTCCCTGTACGTCTACGGGGCGGGAGTACATTTAAAAGTTAAGCGTTGTCTCGTACCTGTCTACCTATTCCAGCACCACATCATTCCTCTGATCAGCTGATCAACAATAATATTCATCAAAAATAGCAGTAAAAGTGTCAAAAAAATTAAGGCTACACCAAAAATGCCTTAAATCAAAAGATTTCTGCAATTTTCGTATCCGTGAAATTTCTTATTCATCCAGAATATTTTTCATATATGTGCTCAAATGTCTTTGAATCCAAAACAAAAATGTCACCCATGGTATCTTGAACAATATAGTCACCTACCGATACCTTTTCATCCGCAACACTCGCACTCTGCCCCATAATATATAATTCGGGTATATTTATACCATCCCAATAATAATAAAGAACTTTATTTTTGTAAGCTCTCACAGCCCAATCAGGCACATAATATTCCCCATTACTCCCCTTTAAATCCCCATCGTATTGAAAAGCTTTGTGTTCAACCACCATTGTCTTTCTATACTTTGCCATTTCTTCACCTACCATTCCTTTCCATTACCAATATGATATTTTACTTTTTCTTCTGTGTCTGAAATACTGATAGCGGAAATATCTACTCCTAACAAAGACTTTAAAACAGATTCAGCATTATCCACATAACATGTTTGGATATGTCTATTCCCTCTCAGTGAATTTTGTATATCCAAAACGGTTAATGGTTCTGGAATATTTAAACCCAATTCTACCGCTTGCATAATCAAATACTTTTTATCTGCTACAGTCGCTACTACAATTGGAATCCTAGTAGTATCACTACTATGTAGGAGCTGGGTTGTTTTTCCCGTTCTTCGTCCCTTGTAAATAATTTTGATCATTTACTCCTCCATTTCCATTAAGCGATCACAATCAGCACATTTTATATGTTTATCTGGTTTTGCTTTAACAACCAATTCACATTCAGGACAAATATATTTAAAGGTTGATTTATTTATTGGCTTCTTTTCTTTTGGAATACCAGGAACTCTAAAATATTCAAATACCTCGCTGTTAGGTTTAATCTTATCGGAAACATACTTCTTAAACTCTTCAGTAGAATGAGTAAATCCCCAGCCGTACTGTTTACTCTTTTCACAAAATAGTCCTACCTTTTCAGCGGCTTCTTTGAATTTTTTATTGTGAATCTGACCATTACAATCTTTTACGTCATTTACCTTATTCATATAATGAACCATTTCATGTTGAAGGGTATGAACAATCTCTTCAACCGGCCTATTCAGGTTAATGGGATTGATATTGATTTCATATTTAGAAATCTCATCATTATCAATCTCTTTTTGACTCTTCCATACCTTTCCCAAAGTAAAGTGTCCTAAATTATTCGGTCTTTGTTTTTGGATGGTTATCATTGGCGCAGGAAGTTTTCCCTCAAAATAATCAGTGTTCAATATTTCAAAACACCTGTACAACTCATTAATTACATTTCCAATAATATTAATCTTCCTCACCTCCTATTATTTACCGGCAACAGCTTTTTCTTCACGCTCTGCATTTAAAGCATCCCAATAAGCAAACAAATTCGTATACTGCTCTATGTTATCAAAGTGTCGCTGCTTTTTCCGCATGGTATTTCTAGGTGTATTATCTTCAATAATATTTCCTTCATTATCCTTCAATATGTACTTTCCTTCTCTGTAGAATTGCCAGGCTGATTGAAAACCTTTCCCTACACTTTCCCCATTCTTTTTAAGCTTGTTCCTTACTGCATTTCTTTCCAATTTCCTAATTGCACTACTCATACTTTTTTATCCTCTCTTAATTTAAATTGAACTGCTGAATGTGTTTGTACCACCTTAACCTTTTAATATTTTCACTTTTCTTAATGTTTCATCAATAATTTGAATAGGCCAGCCAACCATTCTTCGAATTAGTTTATAAATATAAACCACGTCATATGGGTTGTTTGTTAAATAATTATATTTAGCTTTTTGAGCCGCTGGATACGAAAAATAACAATTTTCATCTTCACATTCTTTAACTAACGATCCAGTATTTCTCAAAATGTAAGAGCTGCCATTATGCCTTACTTTTACTATAAAACTTTTGTGATTAAACATTTTATTCTCCTTTAAAATATTCCTTCTATTCTTTGTTCACTAATTATTTACCACCACTTCCCATTTACACGCCTGTTTCCAGCACTGTTCGCACGTATTATCATTTTCTAAACAATGTTTAAAGTCTTTAAAACCAAAATCTGATGGACAAGAATGATTTTTAAGTACTTTGAAAAAATCCATCTTTTCTTCTTCATTATCAAACAATATTTTCATTTTTTATATCATTCCTCTTTTCCCTAAAATTAAATCACAATGTTTCTGAACTACTAAAATACTCTATGGAGAACCACTCTTTAGAACCGTTATCCTTTTCAATAAATACTAGATCAGGGCCTATTTCTAAAATTTTATATAGATTGTTATGAGTTACTCCAAATTCTTCGCCTTTTGCTTTCGCATAAACATAATCTCCCACCTCTGCATAATCACATTCACTTATGCGAGGATCATCAAACTTATTAAGCAAAACTCTTTTGAACTGTGTTAATTTATCCATAATTTCTCACTTTCTTAAAATAAAAGAGTTATTTCTCCATTGCTTTCCATATAAACGGAAGAAAGCAGAACATCATAATGTCATCGACGGTACGTGATGTTATCTCACCATATATAAGCAGCTCTAACCATTTCCATGTGAGCGACAATAATACATACCAGAAAAATGTATTAGCTATCTGTTCCATATTATATTTTTCTCCTCTAAGAACTTTTAGTTAAATTCATGCCCCATTTTAAAATGGTCGTAAATGTCGAAATACATAATAGTACATAACACCATGTAGGTGCTGATAAATTTATTAAAATCCATAATAATATTGCATATGTAAACATATTTTTCATTCCCCTTTCTTAAACTTTAATACCTTTTGAAAAGAAGTCTCCCATCATCTTTAGGTGGTGAATTGCTGACCTTTAGTAATGAAGGAAATCAGATCTTCTCTTGTATTCTTTAAGTCTCCATCAATGACTAGTTTTAATATTTTATTCAACCACACACCTATGTCTTTTCCTTCTTTTAGTAGTAATATTTTCTTTATGTCATTTCCATTTATAGCTAAATCTTTTAAGGAAAAGCAGGATTCTTCGGACAATATTTCACCAAGCAGTATTTCTATATTTTCAACTTTTTGCAGTCTATCTTTATCGTAATGTTGTTTTTGACCTTTTATATCAGCTCCCCTTACAGACAAAAGCCTCCTAAACTGCTTTTCTCCAATTTTATTTAGCCATCTTTTGATATATTTCTCACCGATTTCAAAGGTGGCATCGTGATAATATACCAACTCAACAACTTCGTTTCGAGTATTATTGTCAAATCTAAGACGTTTCATAATATCATTTGTCATATCAGCACTTACTTTTCCATGACCCTTAAAATGCCTAAGACCATCATCCTCATCTTGAAAACAATGTGGTTTACCGAAATCATGAAAGAAAACTGCTAACCTAACAATCAAATCATCTGATTTACAATGCTCTATTGCCTGAAATGTATGTTCATACACGTCATAGGCATGATGGGGATTATTCTGTTGAAAGCCAATCATATCTTTTAGCTCTGGTATAAATAATGAAAACACTTCGCTATATAAGATAAGCTGGATACAGAATTCTTCAGATTGAGCTATTTTACAGAACTCACTATTAATTCTCTCAATAGATATATTCTCTAAATTCTTATATTGTTGATGGATTTCCCAATCTGTTCCCGGCACAATTGTGAATTCTAATTGAGAAGCTAAACGAATTGCCCTTAAAATTCTTAAGGCATCTTCTCTGAATCGCTCTTTTGCTGAACCAACACATTTAATTTTCTTGTGCCTAATGTCATCCATTCCATTAAATGGATCAATCAAACCTGTTTTAGGATTGTATGCCATAGCGTTAATAGTAAAATCCCTACGTTTCAAATCTTCAATAATACTGTCCGTAAATTTCACTTCATCTGGTCTACGACTATCAGAGTATTCGCCATCTACCCTAAATGTTGTAATTTCATATGGTTCATCATTTATCAATATTGTGACTGTACCATGTTGTAACCCAGTAGGAATGATATTTTCACATGGTAAAGCCTTTCTAATCGCATCTGGCGTGGCAGATGTACAAATATCATAGTCGTGAGGGATTCTGCATAAAGCACTGTCTCTTACGCAACCACCAACCATATATGCTTCATGTCCACATTTCTCAAGTTCCTGAATAATGAAATAAACTGGCGCAGGAATTTCTATATTAAATTTCACAGGTTTGACCTCTTTACATTCTCCACATGTTATAGTTTTGATTATGCAATCCTTTCTCTAATTTAATCTTTCTGTATGTGAATCCTCATATTCCTTCTTATAAAAGCGTTATTTCAACTAGTCTTTAACAGAATATGAATTTAAAGAAATAGGAATTAATCCAGTTTTAGTTAATGCTTCTGTTAACAATATTCCAGTATTTTTCACATCAACATAAATTCGACAATCACTAAAATCACTAAAATATACATATTTTTCTTTTAAATACTGGGCAGTCTTATAAAGATCATTTGTTAAACGTCTGTTTTTTTCTCCATTGAAATATTCTGTTAATTCATATTTATACTCTGTATAGATGCCAGCATAATTACCATTACCTTTCATATCTTTCGTTTTATCCACTAATTCTAGATATATATCCATTGTTTTCCCTTTCACTTAAAACATTTTTTCATCATCTACTTAATGAATATTAGCCACCGTGTTTTTCCCCTCTGATCACCCAGAAGTGGCTTTCTGTCAAAAGCTTTCAAAACTGAGGATAATTTTATTTGATCTTCATTCCACTTGAAGACCAACAATCCGTCCGGTTCTAGTACTCTCATGCATTCGTCGAATCCTTGTTTTATGTATATCGCCCAGTCCTTGGGTAGTACGCCGTACTTCTGAGACAACCACGAGCCGGTACCGGCATTGATTAAGTGTGGCGGGTCAAATACTACGACTTTAAAGGAATTATCCGGATATGGCATGTCTCTGAAATCCATTCGTACATCCGGTTTGACCAGCAGTGTTCTGCCGTCACAAAGCGTTGTTTCTACCTCACGGTTATCTGCGTAAATCACGTCTGGGTGCTGCCGATCAAAATAAAACATTCGGCTGCCGCAACATGCGTCTAATATCCGTTTCATGATTCACCTGCTTTCTTCTCTTTGATCAACCCACAATCCCCTTAAAATATGTTTGATCACTTCAATTGTCCACCCATCCCCGCACATGTTGTATACATGGCTGTCGGCTATATTCATCTTGTACCATTCTGGTATTGTCTGTAATTTCCGATATTCATTTGGTGTAATTTTTCGACACCTGCCGTTGTCAAATACTTTCTTCTGTGTGTTACCACCGCGACAAGAAGTTAATGTGGGTGCTTTATATTCCTTGTTATTAACCCTTTTTAGGATATCGTGCCCGTTAATATGTAATGTCGCACATACCTTCTTATCGTCCCCGTGATAATCAAAGTCTTGGGAGTAATAGAATTTCTCATCAACAACCGCATCCATAATATCACCCAAGATTGTGACGTTTTTTGATGGCAATGGATATATATGTATGTTTGTCCAATAGTTTCTAATTCTGTCCTGTGCAGAAAACAGATTACTGTTTATAATCACTGGCTTTACTCCAAGTGCGCTGCTAACCGAATCAATATCTTTTTTATTATTGCTATCAACGTTTTCCACAAGGAATTTAACTGCGGGATTATTATATTTTTTTATCCATTGCAAAATATCATTGCACGGATAGAATAACCATGATACTCCTTTTAACCCGTTGTTGTAGTCCTCTCTTCCGGCAGTTGCTTTGCTTAATGACCTACACGGGAAACCAAACATCACTAAATCTATCCTTGGCAACCCCTGTAATATCTCTTTTGTGATCTTTGTCACGTCTCCTAATTGTTTAGTGTCCGGAAAATTATCCATTGTGACTTTAATTGCATTTTTATCGATTTCACTCGCAAAGTAATTATTTATTTCAATTCCTAACTCTTTTAAGGCAATCTGTCCGCAGGACATTCCGTCGCAAAGGCTCAATACATTTATTCCTTTTTTCATTTTCTTTCAGAAGTAAAGAGTACTCTTTTTTGCTGGCCAGCAAACCTCTTTTCTCCTTCTCTTCGTTTATTTTTTTCCTACGAATGTGTTGTTCTAACTAAATACACATTCATTAAATTTCCTCTTAGTTACCCCTTTAAAAGAAAAACCACGGTAACTAAAGATGCATATATAAAAGGAATTAAATTTCTTGTAGACCTTGTGGTATTAATCATCAAATTCAATACATTCACCAATGTTTCACCTACAAACTGATCAATAACTACTCCTCCTAGCCATGCAAATAAAAATACTAACGCTGGTAAAAATGCCGGAAGCCAAATCTTAGTAATTATTAATGTTATAAATACAATTATCTTATTATTAGAACTTTTAAGTTGTCTCATTTTTCACTCTCCTTTAAAACCGGTCTTCTATTCTTTATTTTTCCTTTTGTTGATCTTTAATGAAAGATTCACTTGTCTGTATGTACCAACCACAATCATTAGAATTTGAAGCTTCAACACATAAAACTTTACATTTTTCTTTGTCACTACAATCGCGACAGCATTCTACACGATTACACTCACAATCACAATTATTAAATCCGCATAATCCCATTATTTCACCTCTTTTTTCACTTTGTAAAACAGAACTTGTGTCTGGGAAACAATAAGTTTTTACAATGTAATCCTTGAAAGCTTTATCAGCTTCTTTAGTAACTGTCACATACCAATTTTCTAACGCAGTGAGGTTATTAAAATCATCATGATAGTATTCATGACTTTTAAGAAAAAGTGGATCAGAATAAATGTTTAGTGGATTCTCCTGACAAGCTATCCCTATTCTATAAGTAGTAGTTTTTGAACCAAACGAAAAGCTTCTTATATGTAAATTATAGTCTCCCAACCTTGTTTCAAATTCACGCTTGTATTTCTCATTCCATTCCCTAAATGTCGGAAATTCAAATCCTTTTACATTCATTAATTCACCTCCTGAATCCCAATTTTGATAAGATGTTATGCCAAATGTACATCATTTCTATTTGCAATCTTTGATACCATTTTAGTTGAAAACTCTCCATCATAAATCTGTCTATTGCACTTCGACTTCTTTTACACTCTTCACTTGGCATTACTTCAATTTTAGATCCATTTCTAAATGTAATATACATTTATTAATTTTTACCTTTCATTTTATTCAGGCGAGAATACCCGTGACTTCAGTCATGGGATGAATCGCCTGTCTCCTCTCTGTTAAATATGATTTTCTTTTTTCCAATAAAGTCAACTCTTTTACTTGGGCTGATTTGTGTATAGCAGCACCATCAAGAGTTTTTAATACAAAATAACCAGTTTGTCGTCTTGCTGTAATAAAACATTCAATCCCATTATATTTAACCTTGTCAAACAATCTAAAATCTTTCACGATATATGGAGCCTGATTTAATTTCTTTTTACCACTTTTAAGAATATTTGCTTTATGAATCTGTCTATTATGACATCTCACTTTCTTCTGATAGTAGTAAATATTACTGTGTATTGCTTTCAGATTCCCAGCAATGCAATATGCATCCATGTAGTGTGTTTTGGAAAGATGGTTCACTATCCTTACATTTTTGGTAATATAACCATAAGTCATGTTGACATTGGGGTATAATTCTTTCAGTTTGCTATAAAAAGCCCAACGCATGATTCCCATAAAAGCAGCGTCTTTGAATGAGGTTCCGCGTTTCAGTTTGAGTTCAAATTTACCCTTATGAAAATTATCATGGCAGGTTTCGCATAGTGTAATTAAATTATTCGGAGCGTTACCACCAGTTTTTCTTGACTCTATGTGATGGACATTAAGGATTTTATCTTTTAATTTACCTTTACAATTCTGACACTTATGTCCGTCACGAAATAGTACATACTCCCTTACATTCCAAAAATCAAGCTGTTCTCCATGCTGGTAATCTACTCCGCTTATTTCAGGATTCTTTATTTTCTGAATATCGAAGCTTGCGGTTTCTACAATGATTTTTGTAATAGGTAATATTTTATGTAGATTTTCTATCACTTTTAAATGACTGGATATTTTGTGTTGTATAGAGGGTGCAAACCAGCCTTTGTTTTTTGATTTTACCCTATTCAGAAATCGGGGTTTTCTATATCTTAATCCGCTTCTTCTTGTTCTTCTATTTTGTCTTCGTGTAGATAGTAAATCTACGATATCATTTCTTAATTGAACTTCTCCGGCATATAACTCTTGATTCATAGTAGAAGCTGATACACCAATTATTTTAGAACCAGCATCCACACCTAACACAATTTCCTGTTTTGTTTCTCCTGTAGCTATTAAAAGTCGTATAGTAAATGGCGTTCTCTTTATCACCTCTGCTTTGTTTTCTTTTAACAGTTTTCTCGCTCTCGCAGGTGTTGTTGGCATCAACGGTTCATTTCTTTGATTCAATACGTATACTCGCAAGTTACGTTCTCCTTTCAGAGTAATTTACCTTAGACAATGTTGTAAAAGCTTGTTATACATAACACACCGTTCCTACTCAACAGAACTTTTAATATTATGTGATAGAGCCACAGACTAGGTAAAATATCCATGAGTATCATGACTTAAACAACGTAGTTATTTGAAACTTAGTCTAATCAATGTCAAGCTTTTATGTGCTACACGCTCGTAACTTTTAGTTATGAGTCATTGACAAGCATCTCTTGTATAAATTATTCCATTTACATTTGGTTCTTCACAATACAAAGGCATTTCGAATCTAACTTTAACCATTTTTTACTCCTTTCCATGAATTTCCTCACCTTATGGTAATTGCAATGAAACAACAGTTTTAACATGTTCTTTTCGTATGCAATTGATTATGACCACACATGTACCCATGTTGGAAAAATGAATGCATATAAACACCAAGGCGATTTTGTGATACAGGCTGTTGTTAAAATCACAACACTTGTAATTATCCATGTGAAATACTTTTCTGCTCTCATTTATCTCGATAAACCTCCACTAATCTAATTAATCTGTCAACTGCATCTCTCTCATTGCCCGTACATAAGCTTCCTTCTGAATTTTGATCTGATGCTCGTCTGCTTTCTGCTTACGCTTTTCTTTCTGTGCAATCTTCTTTGCTTTACGTTCTTTGATTTTTTCTTTTAATACAGCATCAGCAGCTTCTTTTTTTAGTTTCTCATCATAAACTTTAAAGGCATCTTTAATTGCCTTATGATATGCTTTGTGGCCGCCAGACGCATGCTTTGCAATACAAATTGAAATTGCGGACTCAAGACTGAATATATCTGGTACTTGACAAACAACTTTCTCTTTTAAGCCATCTGCAAATTTCACTTCTACCACTTTACCCGGAACGATGATTCTTACATCTGTGATTTTCATTTTGTCTTGCGATGCATTTTTTACAGCTTTATAAGATGGTTCAGATACTGTCAATGGTTTGAATACCATAGCTCCGGAAAGATAATTTAATCCAGTCGTAGCAGTTGACTGTTCATAATATGCACCATCTGGTCGTAGAGAAGTTCCACCGTTTATTGTAGTAGATGAAACTGTAGTAGATGTACCGTCATTAAAATAAGTAGTCATAAATAAATTCCTCCATTTTTTTTATTTTGTTTGTAAAATCATTTATTACAGTTAATATTTACCCTTTTGTTATTGAAAAGCTTCCAATCTTTTTACTTAACTGATAATCTATCAGCAATTCGGCTATGCTATCTTCTACTTCACTTTTAATATTTTCCTTGTGTTGATCTTCTACATCGAATCCAACCATAATTTTGATTTTTTTCAAGTAAACCTCCTTTTATTTTGTTTTTCTCTTTCATCCATCATCTTGAAAAATATCCTATACATCCTTGTGTAGTCATAACTCTCCCCAAAAATATTATTTACTGCAGCATATAATTTTGGTTCATATTTCCGAATTACTTCTAATTCAAACTCAAAATCTCTTCCAAATGGACAACCTGCACAGCCTGTTCTTTTTAGTCCATATTCGGAATAACACCTGCTATAAATAACATTATAATGTTGCCTATAAATTTCTTTTGTTTCATTCAAATACCACCACAAAGGCATGTAAAAATCGCATCCATTATCATTTTCAGAAAAGCAACTCTTATAAGCCGTACTTCTTGCTCCACCCTCAGATTTTCGCATGCCATTTATACTTAGATCATATTCACCTTCAGATGTCACCTTATGTAATACATCTTTTTTAGCTCCATTACAGCATTTATTAGATATTGGGAAGCTTGGAGGGTTATTAACCATATATTCTTTAAGCCATTTATTATTTGATATGTTAAATCTACTGTCTTCCCCTTTTTCATTGCACCACCACTGTAATGCCGCTTTACATTTAGGATATTCTTTATATAATTCATCGAAAGGTCTGTCTTCCCACGAGAAGTTATGTCTTTGTAAACGCTCTATCCATTCACTTACTTGCTTAGATAAGAAAGGCTGCCCGTACTGTTTACAAGATGCAGGAATCACCTTTATAGCTTTTTCAGTTTTGATAATAATTTCGTACTTCTGCTCTAAGTATTCCAAATGATCTTTTGTTGCTTGATACTCTAATCCAGTATCAAACCAGATATAATCAATTTTTTTATCTTTGTCACATTTAGTACAGATATCAACAACAATGTCACTATCTGCACCGCCGGATACAGAACACATAATTCTTTCATATTTTGGACTATTTATCTTTGCCCATGCTCTTACCAGATTATCACCGATAATCTCATTTACCGGACATTCCTCTAATATGTCCATTAATGTTGCTTTTGATTTATTATTTTCAACCACCATGTACTTTCCTCACGTATTTGTTATTACGTTTACGTGAGGTAAAGCCATACTTAAGCGAGTGTCTTTTTACGCTACTATCACATGACTTTTTCGACTATTCAAATTCAACGTTCCAATAAAATAATCTCGTAGCAACCTTTATTTTCTAAAGGTATTAAATACACATGGTGAAAAGTTAACCAATTGGTAGTACAGCGTCACAAATATGTACAGTATCAAGGATAGTTAAATTACTGATGCCCTTTTCTTTGAAATTTTCTTTTATAAAAATATCTGCCCAGAAATCAGCATAATCTTCATCTGGATCATACAAAGAGTCCATAACCATGTATTTATCTTGTTCCTTATATTCTCCACCTTTTGTATAAAAGCTAATTGTCACTTTATATACCGGCAGCTCTATTCTTGATTTAATAAAGTTCAGTGGATGGACGTTCTTCAATTTATCTTTTAAAATATCATCAAACATTTCAAAGACATCTATATCCGTCCTACAACTAACTTCCTCAAAAAACTTGCTTGGATGCACTACTTTTCACCACCTTTCTTTTTTTATTTTTTGCTGATCAAACAGTTCTTCTATGAGAAGCTTACTTCCGGCACCTCTTCTGGTGTTACACTTTCACTTTCATCGGTTGTGTTGATATGTAGTTTGCATGACGATCTCTTCAATTTTAGTATTAATACTTCAAAGGCTCCCATATATTGAAGAGAGTTGATATTCAACTCCTGATTATAATAATCAATATCCCAATTATTTTGCTCCTGGGATTTCCATTTACTAATTGGAATAGAGTAATTCATTTTTTCATCTTGGTCACATTTGAAAATCACATTTGCTTTCTCCAAACTTGACCAATTACGAGTTCTATCAAATTCTACAGTAACAGAGCAATCAATAGGTTTATATTCTGGTTCTCCATCATCTGTACAAACCTCTAGTTCGTCAGTGTTTACATTATCTTTCACATAATCACACCATATCTCAAAAAGTTTTGATACCGAAATTTCTTTTGTATTATCCTCAATCATTAATTCCTTGAAATTATCAAGCAACCTTTGATTTTCTGACAAGCTTGTCTTGTTGACAATTTCAGTAAGAATTGTGTCCAGTTTAACAAGGTGATCTGAAAAGTCATGTCTTTCGATAGCTGGGATCATGACACTTGAAACTTTTTCTTTGATTACTTTGCCAACATCACCGTAACTCCGGAATAAATCATCCATTGCCTCATTGATGCCTTTTTCAAATTTGGCCGCAATGATATTCTCGATTGTTCCGTCTGTTAGTTTCTGTTGAATTACTCCACTAATGCTTTCTTCTAAATTCATTTATTTTGATGTTCTCCTTTTATTGTTTTTTAATATCCACTATCTTTGATACATAAAGCTATTGTAATCACAGTTAATGCGACACCAACAACTATACCTAATATAAAACAACCAAGCATAATGTCACTTCCTTTCCTTTGAAACCAATCTTCTATTGCTTATTTTACAAATTCTTTTCTCAATCTTTCAGTTATGTAAATTTGACCTTTTCCAGTCACATATGTAGTGGTAAATGTTTTTGTGCCGTAAGGAGTTTCACTAACTGATTCTTTCACTTTAAAATAGCTACCGTCTACATATCTTTGATATGGTATATTATTACTCATAAGGATTTCCTTACTTCTCAGCCATGCGAACAATTTGTTTCTTCCTATATCAATATGCTCATCCTTGAGCAACTTTGCCATTCTTCCCATATCAATAAGACTGCTGGTATTTGATACTTGATTTGCAAAATCCACCAAAGGTTTCTGTTCATCCAACTGCTTATCCTTAAGTGCAATGATTTCATCTTTTTTCTTCAAGGTTTCAGTTGCAATAATGAAAGCTCTTGCTAAAAATTCCTCATTTGTTTCATCTTCGTTCACAGGAATATAACCGCCTGTTCTTCTTATTTGAGGTAATACTTCATCAAATACCCATGATTCAAATTCTTCTGCGCTTTCCAGCTTACTGTGGGTAATTAACCTATACATATCCCCTTCCGTGATCAAAGCAATTGTTTGTCCACCTTCTTTAAAGCTGTCGTGTTTCACGACACCTTTACAATGCCTTGAAATTGCATCTCTTGGGTTACTATAGCCCAATGAGTTTGCTATATCTTTTCCAACAAAATACAGTTTATTATTTATCTTTACAACTCGTACTTGCCCAAACTTTTCATTCTTAAAAATCTCTATTTTCTCTATATCTCATCATCCTTTCTTTAATCAGTTGTTCCAATGTCAGAACACCCCCTTATTCACAATTCAGTTTTTTGGGATTATTTTGATGCATACCATTTTGTGTGCGTGTCCGACTGTCAGATCAGAACACATTGTCTCATTGATTATGATTTATACCATCCAAATTCTGCAAAACCACCACACCACATACCACCAGATTCCTTGAACCACAATTTGCTTATACTGTCTTTTCTATCCATCAGTCTACACAGTAGTTTGATAAAAGACTTGTATTCCCGTTTACCTATAGGAAAGTAAACTATTATACTGCAATCTCTGGTTTTGTTAAAAAATTTTGTAGGATCGATGCCGACTCTCACTTTATCTCTGAAAAAATCCATACCTATTGCAATCCCATTATTTTTCAGTGTAGAGATAGAAGTTCCATATTTTTTACAATCGTCACCAAGATTCCAAGACAAATCTTCTTCTGAAGCATTATTGAAAAATCCGTTCCTGTAAATAAAATCAATGAATTCTTTGTATTCAGTATTGTCTAAATCATTAGCAATTTTGTCTTTTAGCTGTTTTAGTCTTGCAATCTTTTCTTCTGTCAATTTAATCACCATCCATGTATTACATTCTGCTGATACTTAATTTCCTTATTATTCAAATACTTATGCCGACCATGTATTTTTCTATTTCAGATTCATAATATTCTAAAGTTGTACTATGAGATCTAACATACACTTCATATTTGAAACTGTTATCACGATTACTGATCCGGCTCCTAACTATCACCCCAATCATTTTTTCATCGACTATAACAATATCTCCAAAACAAAACTTCATTTCTTTATCATCCATTTTTTCACCATCCCAAAGTATATTTTTTACGAAAATCCATGATAGCATTTCCAATCTTACGTGTTAGAAATGAGTAGCTAAATGACTGAACTCTATGTAAAATATTATCTACAAATTGCTGTACCCTGTATTTTTTACAGGTATCACCGTATGACAGACACCTGATACGGTTAGCACAGCCAAAACACATGTAACTTTTCATTCTGTATCTCCCTCCGTTAAAAGTGGAATTTTATCTTGTTATTAATAGAGCCAGTTATCCTCTCTCACTTTAAATGCATCACCACATTGAATGATGCCAGGATAATTTTTCATTGCAACTTGAATCGCATATTTGTCAATTTCATATGCCTT
>Ga0153946_1000027_pt1 | contig 44299 bp, 45 predicted proteins | sample TSNJ030MetaG_FD_104751 | JGI IMG/M metagenome (GOLD analysis project Ga0153946, IMG submission 104751) | Attine ant fungus gardens microbial communities from New Jersey, USA - TSNJ030 MetaG | ecosystem: Host-associated > Fungi > Mycelium > Unclassified | place: USA: New Jersey, Wharton State... | reverse complement strand
GACCCCCATACCCAGCACAATGACCATCTACAGACCCCAGCTCAAGAGGTAACGAACTGAGGATAGTTCAATGTCTTCAGCACTGTGTTATCGGCCCAACTACCGGCAGGAATATTGACTATCTACCATAAGTCTAATACCCCCTCACCATACAACGCGAACACAGAATACCTTTTTTGCATTGTTGAAAGCCTGCCCTGACCAGTATAATCTGCTCAAGTCACGAAAGAGATTAAGTATGGTTCTAAGGATTGTTTTTTTGAAGTAGAGCTTGACGCGACACATGCGATCTTCCTAAGACTTCCATCCCATCAATCGTAAGAGCAGGAGCATCTAGTAGGTTGAACTACATTTCTTCTTCTGTGACAAGTCATTCTCTGGGAGTAGCGGTGGCAACAGCAGTGTGTATTGTGTGCAGTACCACCCCAGGTCCAATTTATACTATCATACACATGTCCAAGTGGTTTAATCTAAGTAGGACCTAAAACTTTGGGTTTACGTGTCTTTAGCCTCTCCTCTCCAATCAAACTGTGGAGAGTGTCGGCAAATTTCTTAACGGCATGTCATGGCCAGTATTCCAAACTATGACCAGAAAATGGTATCAAATTCACAATACTGGACCCTCCGAAGGCACAGTGGAAACCTCGCAGGTTTGACTGAAAGCTATCAAACAACTATTATGTACTATTATGAGACTACACGATAGATAAGATCCTACTAGACTTTGGCCATGATCTCTTCAATCTTTAGCTGCACCCGCACACGAGCGGCTTTACCTTCAGGTGTTGTTCCGCCAATGTACTTGTCTACGCCAATGCCAACAGTGACACCTTCATATATAAGTGCCAGCATTTTTACCCATTGTGCTCCCCAAATATGTAAAGCGTCCAGGCCCATGACATCTAATGCGGCTAAACAGATACAGATAAGCAATCAGGGATAGTAAGATGAAGAGAAAACACGGATACAAACTATACATCAATTGAGCAGCGACAGTCCTCTCCAGCAACACACGTTCTCCGAACAGCCTTGCAAACCATATCCAGCATCTTGGAAGTTGGTAAAACATCTGTAATGGTCCTTTCGCAGGCACTATTCGGAGAATGGAGAAGTAAATCCTCATGATCCCAGTTATGCGCGTCACGAAGGCAGCTTCTGTTTCGTAGCTATTGGTTTCTTGATTCTTCCTAAACCCATTGATTTTCTTTTGCTCATCTAGATTAGCCCATTTGCGTCCGTCGTGGTCATGGTCTGGTATGAAAAAAGGTATCGGCCAGCCACCAACGCGCTGAACGAGCTTTGCAAAGAGGACTTGGGGAAAATCTGGTACAGTGGAAAGGATATTGAAGGCCACACGGGCGAGGGGTCCTGCAGACTGCTTTTCGGCTGTTGTTTCAATTTCGGCCTGAAGGAGGATATCCTTGGCAAGAGAAGAGAGGATAGCAAGGTAGACTGGAAATTTATGGGGGCCTGTCCGAGGATTGATGACTTCTAGAATTTCCTGAGACTACGGGGCAATTTGTGAGCAATGAAACTACCAGGGTAAGTATAAATACTCACAATACGGTCAATTGCAGTTTGATCGTCAGTCAATTGTCCGATTTTCGGTTTAATTTGTCGCCGACATTTACCCCATTCCGCCTTTAGTGATCTTTCTGCTTTCACAATCGCCATTTGCGACTTCAGCTTCTGAAAAAAAAGGTAAGATACCTTCCTAACCTCGAGAAATGATCTACCTTGAGATCACTGCGAGCTGCTTGCCAGTCGTCATCAGCCGTTGTTAGGCCTACTTGCTTTCGTTGCTCCAGCTCGGCTTTCAGTCTATCCTTCTTCTGCTGTTCCTCCTGCTGTTGCCTCTCTTCTTCTTCCTCTTTCCTTTTTTTCTCTGCCTCCGACCGCTTCTTCTCCTCTGCTTCTTTCTGCATTTGTTCCTCTTCCGCCCTTCGTTTCTCCTCTAATATCCGTCTTTTCAAATCCTCATCCTTCTGTTTCTTCTCATCTTCTTCTCGTTTTCGTTGTTCTTCCGTCGAGTTTTGGACTACTTTCTCTTCTTCTTGCATGATGGCTGTTTCTATTCGAGTCCAAAATGATTTTTGACGTTGTTCCCATTCGTCGCGCAGTCGTTGGTCATCCTCCTGTTGCTTGAGGCGGAATTTATCTAGTTTAGCCTTGACGTGCGCTATTTCCCCGTCACGTTGAGCACATAGTCTACGGTTCTCTTCCAAACGGCGTCGCTCTTGTACCTCATGAAAGTTGGATAAATCTACAGATCGCTCTTTACGAGCTGTCGTCTATTTTTTTCCGAAATAATCAGGCCAAGGTATGAAGTTCATTACTCAGCGACTCACGAAGGCCTCTTTCCGAGTCCGTTGTTCCCATTGTTCATAAGGGTCAAGATGTCGCGTACGAAGACGAATTGACGCTAATGCCTCCTCAAGTTGTCTTATTTCCTCTGGGGAACGTTGAGATTGAGAAAGACTTATTCTGTGAGTTGACATGAGTATATAATTGTTTCAGAAATGAGCAGAGTGAACTTGGGCATCAATTCATCCTCAGAGCTTGACGAGAGGCCGGAGTCTGATATACTGAATGACAAAGACTCATCCGAGTCAGTATCCAAAGCATCAGAATCTGAGTCGTATATTGAGTGCGGACCATCAGTTGGCCGTTGGGGTTGCCTGCGTTCGCCTTAGCCATGGATGTGAGCTGACATAAGCAGAAGCTAACAACCTAGTTGATGATGGAGAGGCTGTCTTGAGTACACCAAACCGCATTGCACCTAATCTGGACTCAGGCGTTTGAATTACGGGGGTTCAACACAATATTGATGAGCCCAAGCTGGTCAGACAATGATCCAAAATGGTCGATACGTGATGGCGACACGACAGGTCACGTTTGTGACAGATCTCCTATGAATTTCATCATGTGAGCCTGTTTAGGCAGTATATTTTTACCTTGTGAGTTCATGTTAGCCTATGGACAGTTCACTAGTAGCTAATCAATGATCTGCCGAGAGTATCAGTCCCTCCTGTTGAAGAGGTACGTTTTTCAGGAGAAAATCGTGAGTTTCTACTTTCTCATCTTTTATCTCTTTTTCTGTTTTTTTGCCTTTTTTTGCACATGCCTATCAAAGCACAACTGCATTATTAGTCTTCTGGTGTCTTCCATGTTCAATGCCAGAAAATATCTCTTCTAGTTTACATGACTAGTAAAAAGAAATGAATGAAACAAAGCCCTGTCCTGTACAGAGGAACAAATCAAAAGAATAACAGAGTAAGTATCAGAAAAGGTTATTTTCGTTGTGTCAAGACATCATGCCTGTCTCGATTTCTCGCTATCAAACTATGATATCAATTGATTTCTCTCAATCTTACAAGCACTGGATACCAAAATTATTTGTCCCTAGTACTTATTGGGGACTGATTGCAACTCTGCCTTGCACACCTTGTCAACATAACCTGAGCTTCTATATGGAATTCAACTACCAGTAAATAAGAGGAATCTGGAGACCAGACACCAATGCAGATGGAGGGAATACGCCCCTAACGTGTGGCCAGCGACGCAATAAGAACCCGTGGGTCGTCGGCAGACAACGGCACATTCCCGGCAATCACCGTGTTCTATACATCACCACGGCCAGGACCCTCAGAGGTACCTTATTATAGTCGTCAAGCTCAACAGTCTCAATCATGGTAAAAAATGACCGCTGTTTCACAACTTTCCTCATAGCTCTAACAAATAGTGTTATAGCCGAAGGAGGTCACTAATATCAAAGAATTCCTCACGGTTGCAGGGCGTAAAGATGCTAGAGGTGCGTCGTCGTCCTTGACTCGTGTCCTCACCTTGAGTTATCTTTTTCAGAGGTACGCATCAAGAAGCTCCTACCCAAAGGCCCCAGCGGCAAGACACGGACAAAGCTGAAAGTCCGCTGCGCACGATATCTCTATACAATCACAATTGACGACCCTGAAAAAGCTGAGAAGCTAAGACAAAGTTTGCCACCTGGTGCGCTGCTCGTTCCTTGCATATCCACCTCCTATCTCATGAAAGTGTATGTAGTTCTCAAGACAATCGAAATCGACAAGCCCAAAAAGAAATAATCAAGTCACGTAGTTATGTATCATTCAAACTGATCAATAATATGTTTGAATCGAGGCTAGGATGATGTCTAATGCAATGCGGGAACCTGCTAGTGCCGATACCATCTTCTCCAAGCAGTTGATTTTGTGATACTCAAGTGCTTCAGAGTCATGGACAGCATCGAAGGGCGGTTGCTTCCATGCAGGGATTGAAATAGGTGTGAGCCATTGAGGTCGACAATGGGACCAAGGTTGAACATGAAGAGTGAGAGTTTTACCATCAACATGTATCTGAAGAAGAGTAGACCATTAGAAAACGTATTTCAGCGTTGGAGCTACATACTCCCACAAGATGTTGAGTCAGACAGGACAGCTGAGAGGAAGGAATGAAAACCTCGGAAAACGTGTACCAACGATCACTGAGCCAGATAGCGACGGCAAAACGTCAAAAATTGAAGGAGCCTACCGTCATTACATATTCATTGCAGAGTATAATGTGTCGACGCTTTGCCGAGGGTCATAGCAAAGTCTCGGATTCAGCAAGTCGAACAAATGGAATCGTCTTCACATATGTCTGCACACCGCTTGTCTTGTCCAGTGAGAATAGGTACGGGGTTTATTGACTGATAGCTAGAAAATAGACAAGTGACTTTCAGGAAGACAGCACAAGTCAGAAGAAGAATTTATGGAAATAGTACCAAGGCGGATCTGAAGGGACATAAAGATGGACTGAAATGCACAGCTTCTACGCACCAACCGATTCCTGACATTTGTATCGTGGACTTTTAAAGAAGATCAGGAAGATGGGTCGAAGAAGCCTGATCGTTCAGTTGGATGACCAGAGCCAGTGAGGCCAGCACAGTAAATTGTGAAAAGGACCAGCAACAAAGCTACGAGCGTTTGTGAGAGAGGGGCAGTGTGTAGTGCGAAAACAACAATGAGGGACAGAAAACGGCAGAAAGTCCAGCAGCCTGAACAGCAAGGCTTTAGACAGGGGCAGTCTCGGTGCTTTGGGCTTGGATAGCGTTCATGTTGTCTATAACACCAGAGGCAAAACAACCACCGTCATCGGAGTACCGACCACAGATTCAAGACCATACATGCCGTCCAACAAGGGCCTTAACGTGCTGCGCTTGAGTCTGCTAAGCAGCCGACTCGTGAGCCGAGTCCCATCGCCTAGTTTCCACTTGAGCCTGCAGAAAACGGAGAGAAATGCGTGTATCCATAGTAACACACGACCATAAAGCCTAACCATAAAGTCTGTGCGGTCCGTGAATTCCCAGCCAAAACAGTGCCAGCGTTCATCCCAACGACAAGAGAGCACACGTGCACGTCAGCAGGAGAACAGAGAAGTTTGTGTCTCTTATAATTGATAGTGATAAGAGAATGGAATTGTAATATCAGCTGGTGAGTACAGTTAGATATGGTCAATCTGTAAGTCAGTAAGAAGAATTGTAGATATGATTCAGATATAAGCATTGTAAACACCACTCAGAATTAGTATATACTTATGAGGAATGTACCATAAGCCGTGGTAATATGTTATCTGGAAATCGCCGAAGCATGTCAGATTACCGATCAAGGTAGTACTCTAGTATCTCTAGTATCTCTTCCTCTTGAACAACGGTACCTCCTCTTATTCCTGGTAAAAATGTCGTGGCAAGGTACATTTACCAGCTCGATCATCCAAGCTTCACACTCACTATCATCTCTTTTTTGTGTTATCATCATCTATCAAAAAAGAATACGTTGACACTCAACTTATTCAAAGTGGCAAAATTGACCAAGCTGCCATCATCGGTATACAAGGTGGCATCTGGGCCAAGTCCAAAGGAATGCAAGTACGTCTATTATGCTGTTAAAACCATCAAAGGTTGTTCTTGTGTTCCCCCCGAGATTGATGGTGATAAATGATTTCTGAAAATCCCAGCTTTCACCCGAGGAAGAAAAAGCGATCATTGCTGGTTTTAACAAACCAGACCAAGTCCAAGCAAATGGAATTCGTGCTGGTGGAGTCAAGTATTTCACAATCCAAGCAGGGACAGACAATATATATGGGAAGAAAGGGGTGAGCATCACTCGACGCTGGCTTTCATTAAAATCGAGTCAGTATTGAATCTCTCAACTTGACAGCTCGATGGCATAGTGCTTTCCAAGACAAACAAGGCAATTCTGCTTGGTACTTACAAAGCACCTGTCCAAGCGAGTGAAGCGACGATTGCCGTTGGACGTCTCAATGATTATCTGCGTAATCACGGGTACTAAATTGCCAGTCTTCAATGTCAATAAAGCTTGGGTAAAATATACCCCGATTCTATCTTGCTCCTGACGACTGTGAGCACGCAGAAAACAAAAGAGACTTCATTCCCTGCAGCGTGAAAGCGATCATAATGAACACTGAACATGTCGGTAAATGGCACAAATATATTCACAGGACCCTGACGAATGTGTTATTACAATACAAGCATCGGCAAACTGCTTCCAGCAACTCTTCTACAACCCATCCTCGGGCCACTGTAGGCAACCAGCTCGGTTGTTCTGGGGATGTTCGCGTCGATAGCGGCAGAAATGCCTTTCTACTACATCCAATGCACGTTCGTACCCATGGCGTAGAAAGAATGAACGTGGTGATCGAACATCGAGCTACAAATGATTGAGCGTCATTCTCTGCAGAAACACAGGACGTACTCCATCGATGGTCATTACTGCAAATAGCAACTGCGATATCGACCAACGGAATGACAAGACCACATGCAGGACAATGTTCCTCCACATCGGCAAGTCCTTCCAAACGCTTATCTGCATGCACTTGCTCGAACAAAGCATGCGCCTCATCGGACAGATCCATAGGGGACCTAGGAAGTAACGCCTGAATGACAGACCGCTGAAGGAAAGGGATATCATCCTCTTTCAAAATTTCAGACGTTAAGGACTTCACATCATATCCCAGTAGCTCAAAGACCCACGTTCTAGAAGAGGAACGACAGCTTTAAAATGGCGTATAATCGTACGCAACGTCCGATTTGTAATCGCATCAAGGAGAAGTTGGACAACAACCTCACAATCATGGCGTTTATCGCCGGTATCTGAGTGTTTCTGGGGGTCGAAAAATGAGTTTTTGCTGTCTGAATCCTTACATATACTATACACCTACCCAAGTGAAATCGGCCAATGCCAGCTGTACCCTTAATGATTCTAGGGTATCATGACCAAAGAGATGACGAGAGAGACACTCTCTGAACTTTTGTCTAACTCCCGTAGTCAGGGAAGAAGAGCAAGGTGTGATATTCACCATCAGAGAATGATCGTCAGGCGAAGGGCAAAGAGCTTCAAGAATACGTGGATGCAACTCGTTTAGCTTGGCTCTGTCTCTGAAGCGGGATAGATATGGATGGAGAAGGTCGAGTGTATGCCGTCCACGACCTTGGACTCAGGTCAGCCCATATTTTTCAAGTCATTCCCAGAACTCACAATTCCCAGCGTGGTGGAAAAGTCGCGTTAGATCTTTCAGCAGCGCTCCATCGGAGTCTTCAACATCTTCCCACAGCTGGGCGATCACCAAACAGCTATGATTTTGAGCTTCATGTTTATAACTGAAATCAGACGGTCGCATAGTCCTTCAAAAATCAAAGGATTGAAGAAATGTAAATGAGCAGTTGATTACTCACTCTTGTGCCCATATAACAGTAGATCTATCATCAAACAAGCATACCCCTGTAATCTTATTCATATCGGCCAAATCCACATCGAAATTCTGTGATTCAACGAAAGCCGACCTAACAGTTTTTGAAATTTGGTAGGAGTTGACATGACCACCGGACCACGAAGGGTCAGAAGATATATTCTGAACGACATGAAAGGACCCATCGGTGAGCGTGACTATGAGGATATCTTGGTGCAAAATATAATTCAGCCCGACCACTGGATGGAAGGCTGACGACGATTTATGAATTTTCTGATTTCTCAAGAATAGTACTCGAGAACCAGACCAGCCAGCAGGATCTGACAGGAAGGAAAACAAAAGAAGCCTGCCTGGTTTACTGACAACTAGTATGGGCTGCGAAGGTTAATAACACGAACTCTGTTTGAAGCAGCAGCTAGAACTTACACCGTAAGGAGTATTAATCCAACGCATAGACGTTATGTCTATCTGGTCGGGTTGGTGGATTAGTCCAAGATCCGAGATTTTGGAATTCACAATGTAATGAGGTCCAAAGAATGAGGGCCCCATGCCTTCGACAAGATTTTGTGAGATCTCCAGCAGCCCGATGGCTCCTGCTGAGGTACCGTAAGCGAGGATACCAGATGCTAAGGGCAATCAGAGTACGATCGGTGTACGGCATCAAAAGATTTGCTCCACTTTTTTTAGTATCTGAAGGGGTCCACATCGAGAAAGCGAGGTAATTGATCCAGTGCTTGCCAAGCGGGTAGTTGTCAACCAAGTCTACAGAGCTATTGATATACCTGAATCAATTCAGCTATCATCTCGCGAGCTTGGGGAAGAAAATTGGGTACCTGAGAAACAGGACACTTCCACCGCGGTTTCCGGCAATTAGGAGAGAGCCATCACATCCTGGGACTGGTACAACGCCAAAGTCAGGCTGCGGGGTCCAGCATATACCTGAAGACTAGTCAATCGATTATGTTGAGACAACGACCCTCATAACATACTGACAACCTGTGCTTGTAAAGCCTGTGCTGTTCGACTGCTTTCGAGCATGGTGGTCTGAAACTTGTCAATGAGATAGGCAGTGACTCCAAAGTCTCTGGTCCATTCGCCTTTCAGAGCATTTCTATTGGCTGTCCAGAGGTTGAGCTCTAAATTTGAGCTGAGAGTAGCAATAATGCATCTTGATGCGAGCTGTAGGATGTCCAGTTGACAAAGGGCTTCTTATATGGACCTTACCCTGAAGTTTTTGATAGAGCGGATGGAGAAATGGCGACAGCCACAAGAATCAGATCAATAGATCCTAGGGAGACTGCACCCCAGTCTAATTTTCAGGTAAAAAATGAAAAGAGAAAGTAAGAAATAACAACAAAAACAGCGGGCTGTATAACGACTCACCCTGAGAGTATTCCGACCATCTCAAAGTCTCATTCGTGTCCAACTGCACTATAGTCATGAACCAACCAATCCCCTGGTGTAAATTCGCATTTTCTGTCCTGGAAGTATGCTTGATAGCAGACGCGGTATCATACGTTATTCCGTATTCCGGAGTCTGGAAAATGGCTTCGTGAACTTGTGATGAGAAAAGTGAGAGAAGAGTACCAATATGTAGGCAGCGCTTTTCGTGACAAAAACCAGCTGACCTTCAGAAGTCCATTGCAAACAAGTCAAGGATGGGAAAGAAGTGGCTGTTGGAAAGTCGAGAGTCGCATAAACTGGCAAGGAAGACATCCAGGTCTTGGTCTGCGTTTCCGCCAGACGTCACATCCAAATTATGACAAGTCACGTCACAGTGTTGTAAATATGCATCATGTGTCATAGACTGCTTGCAAAGTCAGCAAGTGATTAAGGTAACCTTACTATGGTGGTTTTAGCCACTTTCAGGGTCCTGCATAGCCACTCACGGTGTTTTGGCCACTTTTGAAGATAACGACATTTATATAGAAATATCTAGCGATTCGTGCTTCAGGACGACGATCTTGTACAATCTCTCATTACCCGATTTGGGCAGAGAGCTGGCCAACGTCACGCTTTGCCATGTCTGAGTGGTTGATCCCAATCAACGAATTGAGTATGGCCTCATTCAGCATACCCCTGGCTCACCAGGCGACGCAAGGGACAGGTTACTAAAGACCCTGAATAGTAGTCCATACAATAACTGAATCTTCTGCTTTTCTCAGCAGAAAATATGTAAAATGAGTATAATAATATGTACAAAAAAAACAGGTCACGAGTAGTCACGTGATTGCACAAGTGACCTCGCCAACATTGTTCAACATTGTTACAACGACTATCTTCTAACTAGATCCGCGGGCGGTTAAACACAGTGATCTATGGCTAGCTTCTACTGGAACACTTTTCTCTGCTTGTTCCTTCTAACTAGGCTCTCTAGTGTCCTATCAGCACTCTATCCAACGCAGCCTGTTGCCGACACGGTCTTTTATTGCGGGAGTTTTGCCTTGGTAACTTGGGTCGATACACGACATAAACCACATGTGGCAGGGCTAGGCAACTTGACAATCAAACTGCATACTAGTCAAGATGTATGTGCCTCTGCTGACGGTCTGTATCCTTGTTCATCTGCTCATATATGCATAGGATTACGTGACTACACTGGCATCGGGCGTGAATCCAGCTTCGTACAGTACACAGGTGACTCTTCCGCTGGATCTTCGGAACGACACACTATAGTAAGTCTTGATCTGCTTTTCGTGAGAAACTGACAGGGTCCTGTCAGTGTTTTGCGTTTCTCTGCTCCTGGTCTCTGGGAAGATGTCTGGACAGCGGATTTCACTATTTTACCCGAGGACGCGAGACTCGGTCCTCGACCAATGTCTGATATTCGCTCCCTTTCCACTGCGACTTTGGGTCCAACACAACCGGAAGGAGAAAAGCAGACAAGCTCGAGTATACTACCAGTCAGCACGATTACTCTGGATGGCTCCTCGTCTCCGCCTCGAAGAAATGGTGCTGTGCACGGCAGGGCAGATCAGCTGGACACCGCGCAGTTTCGACTTTTGTTTATCGTCTGGCCCGCCTTGTTTGGTCTTTGTATGGCCCTCTGATTTGTACATTAGTAGATTTTAAATAAATTTTATCAGCGCGAGAAATGTCACGTGGTTTTATAAGCTGCCTTGGATCATTAGGTACGGCTTTCCTCAGCTATGCTACGGGTTGCCCAGCAGGTTTGTTGTCTCTGTGCGGTCGTCTTTCAGACTCTGACAGCTGGCTAGAATATTGGATGTCGTTTGCGCCAAGGTTCATTGTCATGGCTGTCCTACAGAGGGTTTGCCACTCCATCAGAGCCTTATGACGTTGTAGTCGTAGGTGGTGGTACGTTTATCTCTGTTTTTTGTCCGACCTCGATCATTAAGCACATCTGAAAAGGTCCTGGCGGCTACGTAGCTGCTATCAAAGCTGCTCAGCTGGGGCTCAAGGTCAGACCTTCCGCATTCTGACAGAACAATAATAATTTCGTATAGACTGCGTGCATCGAGAAGCGCGGATCTCTTGGTGGAACTTGCCTGAACGTTGGCTGCATCCCTTCAAAAGCTATGCTCAATAACTCTCATTTGTATCACCAAGCAAAGCACGACTTTGAGCGGCGCGGTATCGATGGTATGTTCTTCCACTCCTGCTACATCCTTCCTGATGTGATGTTCCTTTAGTCTCGGGAGTATCTCTTAACCTTCCCAAGATGCTCGAAGCCAAAGACAAGGCTGTCACTGGTCTCACAAAGGGCATTGAGGGGTTGTTCAAGGCCAACAAAGTTGATTACATCAAAGGCACCGCGTCATTCGCTTCACCAAACATACTTTCTGTCTCCCTCCTCTCCGGCGGCGATCAACAAGTCCAAACAAAGAACGTTATCATCGCTACTGGCTCAGAAGTCGCTCCTTTCCCGGGTGGTGCCATTGAAATTGATGAGAAGCAAATTGTCAGCTCGACTGGTGCTCTAGAATTACAGCAAGTGCCAGGAAAGATGGTGGTTATTGGTGGAGGTATCATCGGTCTTGAGATGGGCAGCGTATGGAGTAGACTCGGTGCCGAGGTCACTGTTGTCGAATTCCTCGGTGGTATCGGAGGCGCAGGAATCGATGAGGAGGTTGCGTACGTCCGTTTCATTTGTTTCGTTGAAAAGGCACCCCCATCTCGCAAACAGTAAGCAGTTCCAGCGGCTGTTGAACAAACAAGGGCTCAAGTTCAAACTCAACACAAAAGTCCTATCTGCAGAGAAGAAGGACGGAAAAGTTTTACTCACTGCTGAGTCCGCCAAGGATGGCAAGCAAGAGACAGTGCGTTCCGAGTTTTCCCGCCTGACTAGATTGTCACATTTGTCTTTTAGCTAGAGGCCGATGTTGTTCTTGTTGCTGTTGGTCGTCGTCCCTACACGGATGGTCTCAATCTTGAGGCTGCTGGTGTTAAGAAGGACTCTCGCGGCCGCATTGAGATTGACGATCAATACTCTACCTCGGTGAAGCACATCAAGTGTGTCGGTGATGTTACCGTTGGTCCTATGTTGGCTCATAAGGCTGAAGAAGAAGGTAATGGTTTGTGTCTGATTCTGACTAGAGCTATTCTTATTGAACCCCTCAGGTATTGCCGCTGTCGAACACATCAAGTCCGGACATAGTCACGTCAATTACAATGCCATTCCCTCTGTTGTTTACACACACCCTGAAGTTGCCTGGGTCGGCCGTACAGAGCAAGACCTTAAGGCTGAGGGCGTCAAATACAATGTCGGCAAATTCAGCTTTGCTGCCAACTCTCGTGCCAAGACCAATCTGGACACTGATGGCTTTGTAAAATTCATCACAGAAAAGGAAACGGATAAAATTCTTGGTGTCCATATCATTGGCCCGAACGCTGGTGAGATGATTGCTGAAGGTGTCCTCGCTGTTGAGTACGGTGCAAGTGCCGAGGATGTGGCCAGGACTTGTCATGCTCACGTATGTTTTTCATTCAGTCTCTCTTCTTTTGTATTCACTCTCTCATTCGTTTGTTTAGCCTACGTTATCGGAAGCATTTAAGGAGGCTGCTATGGCAGCTTATGGGAAACCCATCCACATGTAATTCCGTATTTTTTTAATACTCGGTATGATTTCCTTAATAGATTTCCCTCTTGTATATAAATATGAAGTACGGGAAGATGGTTAACTCGCCATCTGGGGAATGAAAAAGTTACACTCTTTGTAACAGCTCTCCATTTATCTTGCGTGTTCAATATGATACTATACTTTGTCCGAAGGGCGTGTTCTGCATCATGACCAAAACATCGAATGATCGGGCCGTCCTCTGCTCTTGGCTGTGCTTTTGCTTCTCGCAGTGTTGACGATCACTTCTGTGGCTTTATCGGGATGTCCACTCTCGTTTCTCGGAATGCTGGCAAACAAAGAGCTTGTGGCTCGTGTACGTAAAGGTTCGTATTCGGGTATAGGGGTGATTTTGTTCTATCCGTGAAAGTAACATGCATTTTGTGCGGAAGGAGCCTGGTTGAACAATGAGAGTACGGGTGTTGAAGGGTAGGAATTTGGCAGAAAATATTTTCAGTAAATGCTTTTTTAAAATTGTAGAATAGGACGGGGTTGAGGGAGGGAGGAGAGCAAGGGAACCATCAAGACCAGGCATGGTTGAAATATGAAGTTATGAACTCAAGTCATGCCTTCAAGCTTTGTAGGTTCACGTATGCTCATATCGACGGTGAAATCTTACAAAAGTCATGAGATGCTACAGTTTCTGATTAAAGAAAGGAGTTTTGCAGCGCGAGCGCTCAGATGCAATATCGCTTCTTGGGGCAGACAAATTTCAACACTCCCGGTCTTGAAAGTAGGAAGAGCTGACGTAACGACGACAAGATGCGATTGAGACAAAAGAAAACGAGTGTGGGGAATTGGAAGACAAACAGAACTTGAAGACAACAAAGGGAACTGGGTCTTGATAAAGTGTCCTTGTGCTGGCAATTGCTTACGAGACATGCCAAATTTTGGAGGGAATGATTACGTTTTGCCAGACTCGGGTGCAAAGGATTAGCGTGTACTATTTATAGCCCTTCTGACAGCATGAACTTGGTTGGCATCTGGTTGGTTGGCTGAACATTGAGAACAGATTGCTTCTGTCTCATGGACATAGTAATGAAATCCCGATCACGCAGACACTAAAATACACAGTTCTTGTATGACTTGAAGGATCCAAGGCACATGGAATTCCATTGGAGCATACGTGTTTGGTAACGTCATCCGAAAACGTTGTTGAGTTCAATTGTCAGAGATGATCTGGGCCCTCGAGGGTTCGCCCCTGCCAATGAGACAAAACTTTGTAGTAGGTCCATAGTTTGCCTCGAGAATGACCTCGGAGGGGGGATATTACAACGTTGAGGGTGGAACACAGGTCATTTGCAAAATTTAGCCAGCAAGACAAGGTGTCGGAGATCACGGTGAGCTCATTTAAGTGCTTTTCTGACACCCGAACCCCGCTCAACCTACCAGGACTCGGTTGTATTGTTATCTATAATGCAGCACCCGATTAGATCGCCGAAAGGTACGAGAAACTAGAAACGAGTCACACAACAAGTCGAGCAAATGCTCGTACATCTGTCATTCAACCTTTGAAAAGAGGGCTTCGCGCATTGTGCATTTGATAAGTTATGAAGTGATTCTCGTACTAAAAATCGACAGAGTGGTGTGGCGAAGATAGGCTTTTGAGCGAGCAGTGGTGGCGAAAGTGATCACGTTCGGCGAGAGATGATATATACACCCTCCACGTTTGAAAGATACAGGGTCTACCTAAGAAGAGAAAATTGACCCAGGGGAGGAGGTAACCGGAGACGTGCGAATCTCACACGGCCTCAGTTACGAATGGCGTCTGTCATCAATCAATTCTTCGAGGCCCAAAGGGCGGATTAACCGGCCATATCGTCTTAAGAAGTAATCTGCAGAAAGGCTCACATGTTTTAGCGCTCGTATGCATGCCTCTGGTAGCAGATTCCAGTGATCGAAGTACCACTGTGCGATGATCAGTGCTTGAATGTGTTGTCAACGGATACGGAACTCTAGATGCCAGGATTGTGATGGAGGAAGACGGTGTCAAGGACCAAAAATCAAGTACAATCAACGTCAAAGGCGATGGGCAGCAACTACAAACAGAAACAGAAAGCTGTATTGGTTACTTTTGGCTTTTTATCTACGATCTTGATTTTGTGCTAGATGTGATGCCTGCTTGTCTTCGTGCTGTATTGACTAGAATTTTGGCCGCTTGACTGTGGCAATGTAGTATGAAGTTCCGTCTACTCGCTGTTCATCAGATATGCACACTTGGCAACTTGGAGTCTCGTCTAATGACATGGCAGAAGACTAGACGAATAGGTGGCATAGGAGCATCAACGATGAGATCTTATGAGATTTGGCAACGCTCCATTGCAAAGATTTCTACTTCCCAAAAGGCATTGACATTCCCCTGATGAACTGTGGATTGAGACGAAGTGTATGCTGAATTTCTGATGACATGACGTTTCGGCAGTTTGGCAGTGAATTTGGTCAGCTGTTTTTCGGTTCATATATCTCTCAGGTGGTTCTGACCTCTTTTCATTCTTTCCCTCCATTTAGTTCCTGCTTCGCCCCTCATGACGTTCTCTGTCCTCAGAGCCCTTCATAGCATCATAGGCGAGGCTCTGGGAGACATAGAGGCTGTATATGCGCTCCATGGGTCGTATGATAAACCTCCTTCGGGCCTGGACAGGGACAAGACCCCAACCCCCGACCCTTCAGGAAATTATTCGTCTACCTGTAGTCCGGTTAGACCTAACCATCGTCCTACTCTCTCTGTGAATTCTCTCTCCAATGTGTATGCGTCTCCACCACCATCTCCATGCATTAAGACGGAGAACTCGACCGATTCTCTACACCAACAGAGTCTGGATTTTCCATCTCTGGATGCGCCTTGCAACCCAACATCTCTATCTGAGATGTTGACCCATCATCCTGACGTTCTTTCTGCTGTGAACCGCATTATTGCCGCTTGTGGCCAGATGAGTGCTACAGTTCAGACACCTTTCCTCACTTTATGTGACGCCATAATGGGGGTGAACCTAATTTTCTGATGACCTGCCATATCGCTGACGGATGTCTTATCTAGTACCACTTACCTTCATGTATGCGCCTTTTCGAGGCCTCACATGTCCCTGAGATACTGCGAGAGGCAGGCTCTGCCGGTTTGCATGTCACTCTCATATCAAAAAAGAATGGTGTTGATAAAATCAAACTGGGTATATGCGACATTGGTCCTGCATTGTTTCAGTGATTGACGCACACACAGCACATATTTTGCGTCTTCTGGCAACTCATCACGTCGTGAGAGAGCTTTCTCCAGATGTCTTTGCATTAAACAGGATATCCTCGACAATTGACACTGGGAAGAATGTACGTGATCTTCACCAGTGGACTTTGGAAGGAATGTGAGTCATATTATGTCCACATTTGACCACATATTCCTTCTAAACATTCTTGCAAAGACCAGAAAAGAAGTACGAGGGTACATCAGGTGTCGCAGCCTACGTCGGGCTATGGTCCGTGTTTAGTCCCTCTGCCTGAGCCTTATTGATTATCTCCATAGCTCGGATGAGATCTACAAATCATCTGCTTATCTGACTGAAACATACCTTTTGTCTCAGTCGGATGTTACTAGAGCAGCCACTGAGCCAGCCAGGGCCCCTTTTTGTTTTGCCTTTGGAACTGCTGAGTCAGAAATTGGGTTTTTCGGTTGGCTTGAGGGCTCTACCGAATCGAGGCCAATAGAGGCTATCTCCCCTGAAGATGCTCGGTATGAACAAGTTAACCACTAAATCACACTATGTATGCTTATCAATGAGTCAGGGTTCAAAAAGGTCAAAGTACTCCCGTCAAAGATGCTGATTCCCATGTAAATTGGCTCAGAGCCACGAGTTTCGGACCAGGATTGACACTGGATGCTCCTAACACCAATCGCTTTCGTTTGGAGCGTTTTGGGAAGGCTATGTCAGGAACTTCCTCATGGGAAGTGCCAAGTGCCATTCTCAGCAGTGCGAATTTGCCCTCGTAGAATTGAGTGGGACATTCTGACCAGTGACATGTATAGGCTTTGATTGGCATGCCCTGCCCCGTGGAAGTCTCGTCGTTGACGTTGGTGGTGGTATTGGATCTACCAGCATGCTCCTTGCTAGTGCTTTTTCATCACACGGTGAGGATAGTCCAAGTCTTCGTTTCATTATTCAAGACCGTCCGGTTGTGGTTGAAATGGGCGAAAAGGTAGGGATACCTATTTTATCTCAGCCACATTCTCACCCACGGACAGGCTTGGAGGGCCAAGTGTCCAGAATTTCTTGAGAATGGAACGGCGCTCTTTCAGGGTGCGTTTGACATCTATTTTGCCATTTTTTCGGCTCGCGTGTGACTCTCTTCGTTAAGTCCATGATTTTTTTGCGCCTCAACCGGTCAAACAAGCAGCGATCTTTGTATTGAGAGTTGTGTTACATGATTGGCCCGATGATTTCGCTCGCAGGATACTGCTACATTTGAGAGAAGCTGCGACGCCCCATACCAAGCTTCTTCTTGGTGATTTTATTCTTCCATTGGCATGCCCCGATGAAGTTGGCGGGAATGAGCTCCTTGAGGGCATTCAAGGAGTTGAGGCCATGCTCGCACCACCTCCTTTACTTCCAAACCTTGGGAAAGCAAGTGCAAATGCATATTGGATGGACATGACGGTGGGTCATTAATCAACTTCTGTAAAATCAAAATCTGATACACGATCCTCTTTAGATGCAAGTCATGTTCAATGCTCAGGAACGGACGTTGCGAGAAATTGTAGCACTGGCTGCATCTGCTGGGTGGAAAGTCACAAAAGTCACGAAGTCTATTGGCTCACTTTTTGGGTACATTATTGCAGTCCCATCAAAAGTACCATCTCAACACCATGGTTCAAACGCCGCCTCATATCGTGATCCTACCTTTGCCCTCCATAAATCCCCAGACAAGTCGAAACTACTTACTCCTTGCGCTATCCGCCACCACGATAAGCATGAAGAGCGGGAGTTGATTGAACGTTCGTCTCCGCGGTGTGGTACACCTACATTTGGCTCAAGGATGCAGTTATCACTCGTGGAGGAAGCACTATCGAAATTTGGTGGGAGTTTCTTTCGTTCTCGCAAAGGAACCACGACCCGGACAGTTTCATCGCCGAAATTCACCTCGCTCAAACAGGCTGTTACTTTGACACCCGTACCAGCTACTAAGAAGAAATCGTCTCCCCTTTCTATACCTTCACTCGTGATACCTACTTTACCGGCTTCTCCTACTGCGAAGGCACATTCTTCCCCGAAGCCCCTTTCTCAGACGCTCGGTCAGAGGATCATACCTAGGCGTCTGTCACTTGCCAATCTGCGTGTCAATCCTGAACAAGCGCCACCTCTACCCACCCCTCGAGAGCTCTCTTCACCTTCGCCTCCTGGCCCACCTCTTTTGAGCAAGATGTCCCTCACCCAGCTGTCCACTTCCGACGACCGTGACCAATTTCCTATTTCAGGATTGGCTTTGACAACTACTCAGGGGCGGGAACATTGTTCTAACGGACTTACAAGTACCCCCTCACCTCCATCAATGTCGATACTACGTCGTCGAGGAGGTGAAGAAGAACTACTACAGTTTCAACCTCCGAGCTGGGATGGTGCGAACGTACCTTCTGCAATGCAAAATATGGGATGCCGATCGTCGTCTGCGCAATCAAATATACCATCGTCGTCTCCAAAATTAGCGCTACCATCGCCTCTGCAAGTTGCAGCTAAGGTTGAGTCTCGCAAAAGGACAAAGAGCCTCGCATGTCTCTCATCCAAGGCCGGCCTACATGCGGCTAACGCTGTAGCTTTTGTGAGTGGGATAAGCAGTTCACTCGGCAACGGTCTTGAAGGCCGTATCGGAACTGGGCCAAGTCGATTGGGTGGTTTATTGGCTCGTAGTGGCGGTGGCACTAACCTTCGATCTGAAAAGGGCAGGGATGTTGCCACGCCGGTTGAGTCACCTGCATTCCCATCATTTGTCGATTTGACTGTATGTGCGCCTACTGAGGATGAGCCGAAAGATCCTAGGTATGGGTCTGTTTTGGCTGCTGCTGCACAGATTGAGAAGAGGACATTAAGGAAAAGAGAATCCCCTTGACCTGGTGGCATATAAGCATTTACAGGGATTTCATTATTCTTTGATATGGCTTTTATTAAACGATGAAGTTGCCGTAAATCAACTTATTTTGCTTCAATGAGGCATATAGAGTGTTTTTATACTACTTTGTTGTGATTTCGTCGGAATCTCATCTGCTTTGTATACTTTATGGGTTTTCTGCTACATAGCATGTCTGCCGGAGTTTACGGAAGAGTACGTTGAGATTATAATAGATTATATATTTCTGGCACAGCTCTTCAAAAGGCTCCAAATGATATCTAGTTGGTATTATCTCCCGGTGGTATACGAAAATTGAGCCAGTGCTCTGAAACTAGTCCTCAGATTTTCTCCCTCATCAGATGTGCCCCTAGCATGGCCTTTTACACTATTTCTGAATGGTACTTGTAATTGGTAGCTTTTGCAGACTATTTTCTGAGTCAGCTCTTTCACTTGGTGATTCCACAATGATAGTTTAATTCATTGGTCAACTTCACATCAAAAAGTATGCCAAGTATGGCTGGTAAGTAGGGCCCACAAGGGGTAGTGTATATCCCCAGAGCATGACCAAGGGGTGAGGGTGGGGTGAGAGTAGCTATCACCATTCTGCCTTTGGCTTAATACTAAGAGTAAAGTGTATCCTCAGAGTAAAGCACACCCTCAGGGTAGAGCATACCCATGAAGATAAAGTATTCTTTTATTGTATCACATTTTATAGTGCTTGCTGTTACAATCCTAGGTATCAACTCAGGGTTGCAGCACTTAGTCAAGGCTTGAGGGTGAGTTTAGGGGAACCCCCTTTGAGACAAAGGCCGGCATCTTGGCATGGAGCAATTTGTGTACACAGATTTCTCCAGACTGTCTACGGGAAGCTATTAATCTTTTGTCGTAAAGAAGTTGGAGCTGGAGAGCAGACGTGTTGGATACTTTATCAAATTGTTTGTGTAGAAAGATATAAATAAACAAGATGAGGGCCGACGAGATGCTTGATTATATTTTTGACTACAACTCTCACCAGACCGATGCTTGCTCGTCGTGCTGTCTTCGTCGCTGCTCAGCGTCGCGTACTCGTGCGCTCCGTGCCAGCTTTTGCTAGGTCCATCCAGTCTGTTCCCCAGACAGACAGAGTAAGTCGCTCAATTTTCCACTACAGGCGAAAATCTCTCATCGCCGAAGGACACCATCATGAGGCTGCTGTACTCTATAGGCACAAAACGTGAAGTCGAGCGTCATCTTCGTATCTTCTCGTCCTCTTCTCACCCGTCCCAACCTGCCAAATTCGCTGTCATCAAAATTGGCGGGGCGGTCTTGAATGATATGGACGAACTTGCGCTTAGTCTGAGCTTTTTGGCGAGGGTCGGGTTATATCCTGTTGTCTTGCATGGTGGAGGCCCCCAACTCAATGATATTCTCGAACGAGAAGGTGTCGTTCCGGATTATATTGATGGCATCCGTATCACTGGTGAGTGATTTTCCTGCACTACCAAACACGGCTAAGTAATTTTTAGATGCAAAAACCCTCGGTGTAGCACGCCGAGTCTTTCTTGACGAGAACCTCAAACTTGTGGGAGCGTTAGAAAAACTCGGGACTCGAGCGCGTCCGATTACCTCTGGCGTGTTCACCGCTGATTATCTTGACAAGGACAAGTATGGCCTCGTTGGAAGGATTACTAGGGTCGACAAGAGGCCTCTTGAGGCTTCTATTCGTGCTGGTGCTCTCCCGATTCTGACAAGCTTGGCTGAGAGTCAGGATGGTCAGATTTTGAATGTGAATGCAGATATCGCTGCGGGGGAACTAGCGAAGGAGTTGGAACCAATGAAGATCGTTTTTCTGAATGACAAGGGTGGTATATTTCATGGTGTCACTGGTGAAAAACTGGATGTCATCAATCTCGATGAGGTCGGTCTAATCCTTCCGCATGACAACCGTGTTCATATTTCTCTAGGAATTCGACACACTGATGAAAGAACCTTGGGTCAAATATGGAACGAAACTTAAACTTCGTGAATTCAAAGAAATGCTCGACCATCTCCCTCGTTCATCGTCTATTGCCGTCATATCCGCTTCCTCGCTGCAGAAAGAACTTTTTACCGATTCTGGTGCTGGGACGCTCATTCGAAGAGGATACAGACTGTTCAAATACTCTTCTTTTGAAAGTGTCGGTGCCGATCGGTTTCGTCAAGTCATTCATGATCGCGATCCAGACGTTCTTTCAGGTTCAGCATCTGTCACAGGCATCTTACACGACTTGAAAAAGACGCCTTACACAATTTATGGTGATGAACCTATGGACGTGGTAGCTGTCGTGTCTCACCCCGAAGGCGAAGTTGCCGTCATGACGAAACTCTTATCCTCACGTGCTGGAATCCTGAATAATGTTGTGGACAATGTGTTTAACGCGATCAAGAAGGATTATAGGAAATTATTTTGGACGGCGCCTGCAGAAGATGAGAATAGGAGCTGGCATTTTGAAAGAGCGGATGGCAGTTTTACGAGAGCGGGAAAAAGCTTGTTTTGGTATGGTGTGCAGGATGTGAAGGAGGTGGAGGCTATTGTGGAGGGTTTTGAGAGGATGGGGAGGATTGATAGGACTTATCTACCGGTTGGTCCGAGTGCACCACCGCATCGCGTTGTAAATGCCACCCAGCCGTCGAATCACCGAGCGTACTCGACTGCTGTGAGGAATGTACGAGGATATGCAACTGCTGCCGCCCCGGATGTGCCTATCCAGTTTTCAACGGAACAAAAACGGGTGGCATTGATTGGCGCGAGAGGATATACAGGACAAGCATTGACTACTCTGTTCAATACACATCCGTATCTGTCACTATCTCACGTGTCTTCTCGTCAACTGGTTGGGAGGAAACTGGATGGGTACAGCAAGAGACCTATCATCTACTCAAATTTGCAAATACAGGATGTGGAAAGGATGGAGAAGGATGGAGGGGTGGATGCTTGGGTCATGGCATTGCCAAATGGGACGGTGAAACCTTTTGTAGATGCCATTGAACGTGGTACTGAGGCAAAGGGAAAGGATAAGGGGAGTGTTGTGGTAGATTTGGGAGCGGATTATAGGTTTGAGGAGGGGTGGGCTTATGGATTACCTGGTGAGAACATACAGAGGAAGGTTTCTTTTTACAATGGTGCCAATGACTTCACGGAGCAGAGGTGTACGGTCGTGAACACATTCGGAAAGCAAAACGGGTTGCTAATCCAGGATGTTACGCTACATCCACTCAAATGCTCTTGGCGCCTCTCATTTCTCACTTGAACTCTCATGCCATGCCTACTGTATTTGGATTAAGCGGATACTCGGGTGCGGGAACTGTAGCTTCGACTAATTCAGAGGGAGAACCGATTTCATTGCCCAAAGTCTCGCCGGAGTCATTGCGAGGAGGAGTGAAGCCGTATTCGTTGACGGACCATATACACGAGAGGGAGGCTGAATTTCATTTGTCGTCTCTCCTTTCTACTAACGCTATGGGAATGAAAGTGGCATTTGTACCAAGTGTTGGGACATGGTTTTCGGGAATTTTAACTACGGCGTCTGTTCCGTTGAATGGGAGGTTTACTGCGAGACAAATTGGGGAGTTATTTGAAAAGAAGTATGAAGGAGAGAGGTTGGTGAGGTTTTCAAAGAGTGTACCGGAATTGAGGGATGTAGAGGGCAAACACGGATGGGTGTGTGGTGGATTTCAGGTACATTCAGATGGGGAGAGAGTGGTTGTCGTTGGTGGATTGGATAATTTATTGAAGGGAGCTGCTACACAGTGTTTGCAGGTGTGTAGTTTTTTTTGTAGGTGAGATGTGGATGATTCTGACTTTTCACTATTTTGTAGAACTTGAATTTGGCGCTGGGATATGAGGAGTTTGAAGGAATTCCGGTTGAGTAAAAGGTGGAAATCTAACGTGTTGATTTAATGTTGATTTGGTTGGAATCTTAGTAGACCCTCCAGGCGGGTTCACTGCGCTCATAAGGGAATCGTGAGGTGATGTCCTGATTTTTCAGAATGATATTACTGGCAAAACTGTGTATCATTACTTCAACGGGCGCGTGAGTTCTGTCTGAAAGGTGTCAAGGCCATTGTAAAGCCAAAGCTGAGCACAGCCTGAAGAGCTATTAAACAGATATTGGTGGTGGCTGTGCTTCGCTTGGCACACACATTGACAAACACGCCGTATGGGGTTAGTACTTGGTTTGAGATCGTGTGCGGTGTGGGCAGAAATTGTACTTGGCTGACTGTCCCGAATTTCCGTCCTACCTTGATTACTTGAGGAAGAGAGCTTGTGTTGTCTTTGTGAGTGCTTGTAGGATCCTCTCTACACACCAGCTTGTGAATCTCTCTTTATTTCTTGCCGTCTCGTATCCACAAAGTCTATCCCGAGCCGTTACTACTTTCGCGCGCGTGCTGCCCACTTTGCATCCACGATCAATCCAAATCTTACCGCGTCATATCAATTCCTTTTTCTTTTTCTCACAAACTGCTCATTTCACCGTCGTCAACGCAACAGTTTTTCTGAAATTTATTTCGTTTTGGGAACGTCGACAATTCTTCGACAATGGCAAGCAAAAAATCGAAAATAGCCCAACAGCAACAAAATGCGGTTAGACAGATTCAACAGGCACAGCAGAGAACGACTCAAGATAGCAATCTGCCTGGCCACAGTCGACAGACGAGCGTTGTGGGTCAACCTACCGTGATGTCTCCTGTGATACATTCGGCCACAACTTATTCGTTTGGACCGGCCGGTTCTAGTAGTGATGTGAGCACAACAGCTGAGAGAAGGGTCAATAATGTATGTTTGTCCTTTCTTTCTCTTGGATAAAGACTGATTGCTATCTCCGCGCGTCTAAGGTTCGGCCACCAGCAACACATAAACCGACAGATGCAGAGTTCTTCAAGCGCAATGGTCAAGGAGATCCAATACCTAATGCGGATTATCTGAAGAAGCACTTTTTCCGGGAAGGAAGAGTATTCGAACAGCATGCATTGTGGATTGTACGGGCTGCTACGGAAATCATGAAGACGGAGCAGAATATGGTGTCGGTGTCTAGTCCGGTAACTGGTGCGCTCTTCGTGGAAGTTCTTGCGTTCGGCTTGCGGTTGATAGCACATGCGTAGTTTGTGGTGATATTCATGGGCAATATGTGAGTCCGTTCCTTGAATTATAAGAGGAATGTGCATTGAGTGGTTTTTTGGTTTTAAGTATGATCTTATGAAGTTGTTTGAGATTGGTGGGCCTGTTGGTGATATCAATTATCTATTTCTCGGAGATTACGTTGATCGTGGAGATTTTGGCATTGAGGTGCGCTGTTGAAATAGGAACCTGAATCTCCTGGTGGTTGATTTAGGGTATGACAGTGTTTATTGTACTTGTATGCTTTGAAGATCTGCTATCCCACCAAAGTCACTCTCTTACGAGGGAATCATGAGTGCCGGCATTTGACGGAATATTTTACGTTCAAACGCGAATGTACGTCCTGAACTGGCAAGGTTGGCGTTCGTCTGGTGACTTTTGTTCTGAATAGGTTTGCACAAGTACAGCACACTGGTTTATGAAGCGTGCATTGAATCTTTTTGTGCGTTACCCATTGCTGCGTTGGTGGATGGCAAGTTCTTTTGCGTACACGGGGGTTTATCACCATTATTACTTGAACTCAATGACATTCAATATGTGCGTCTTTTTCCTGTTCTTACGTTTCTCCTGCTATCAACGTCTGATCTTCGCGTCACACAGATGAATAGATTTCAGGAACCTGAATCACAGGGTCTCTTGTGTGATCTATTATGGTCGGATCCTATACAAGCCTTTGGACAGGAAGAGTCAAACGGTATACCTGCTGGCTCGACCTTTTTGCACAACTCGATTAGGGGTTGTTCGTACTATTATACGTGAGTGAATGCGATACTCAAAGACGATTGTTGACTAGGTGAAAGGTACGATGCTGTATGCCAGTTTCTGGAGAGGAACAACCTGGTGACTATGATTCGGGGGCATGAGGCTCAGGATGCTGGGTGTGTCATCACAACTTTTTTTCCTTTATACAATTGTACCATGTTTCATCGTAGGTTTACGATGTACAAGAAATCACCGAAAAAGCATTTACCTTCTATGATTACGATTTTTTCTGCACCCAACTACTTGGATGTATATCGGAACCGGGCAGCAGTGTTGAAATATGCGAATAAAAATATAACGATAAGGCAGTTCAATTCGAATCCGCATCCATATTGGCTGCCGAATTTTATGGATGCGTTTACGTGGAGTTTGCCTTTTGTTGGCACCAAGAGTAAGTGTCATCATATTTTCCCATGAGTTAAGGGTGATCTTGATCGTTTCGCTAGTTACGGAGATGTTATTGGCAATTTTGAGTATTTGTAGTCAGGAAGAGCTCGACGAACCTGGATCGGAGGATGAACCAGGTATGGAGGGTGTAGACGAGGCTGCGATCGCTGCTCGGAAGCACCAAATCAAGAGAAAGATTTTGGCAGTTGGGAGGATGCGAAGGGTGTTCCAGTTGTTACGGTATATCACATTTCGCTTCACTTCTCAGATGATTTTTTGATGGTTCTTGTCGGGGTGTGTAGTGAGGAAGCAGAGAGCGCTACGGAACTTATGCCAGATGAAGCTATCAGTCCTGGGAGAGTTGGCCCTGATGCGCTCAATGTGCGAGGCAACAAGATCAACAACAGTATTAGGACATTTGCTGATGCGTATGTGGCTTTTCCACTTTCTGACGTTGCTTATTTGATGCTTATTCAAGTCGCCGGTCTGACCTTTTAAACGAACGTTTACCTGAGTTCAATGTGAACCTCCCGAGCCAACGTCCAGCTATATTTCCGACGCCCTCGATGCGTTCGGCATCCCGTTGGGGGAATGGACCCTCGGAGCAGATTTATCCTGGGTCCTCTGTGATCCCACCTGGAGGGATCAATATGGAGTATTTGATTCGGAGGAGTTTGGAAGAGGAGGAGCTTGCGAGGGAGGATGGCGAGGAGAGCAGAGTTGATAAGTTGGCGGATAGGATTGCAAGGGGGAGGTCGCTGGTGGGAGGGCCCAGAATGTTGAAAAGGCATGATACTGCGTGATAATGACTGTTTTGGTTGATCTTTGCAAATGATGTGTTTTCGTCTGCTGAATCTACTTCCTCGTTTGGTTTATGTACATTGCTTTGATGTGCTTTTGTAGTTACAGTTGTATGGACTAAATACTAATATGAGTATATAGTTTATTAGCTGCCAGAACATTGGAAATAGAGATGTGACAGAGCACTCCGTTGGCATCCATGTATATTGATGATGCGAGTGATGGTGCTTGGAGTACCCGCGGTGATCTACTCTTTCAGTCATATCCGTGACCATCTCGGCGCAGAGGCCTGAGATCGAGGACGCGGCAATTTTTCTACATTTTGGAGACGACACCGAGAGTGACTTTCCCGTTGTTTTTGTTGTTATTAGACGTAGTTCTTCAAACACAAAGAGGACGCAAGTTTTTTTGGAAATTGTGTCATATGAGCAAGACCAATTTAGGGGTATTCAAACATCTGCTGAAGTGATGTTATCCAAATTGAGCTCTGTTTTCCGATTCTGGACATTCTGTAGTAGGATATGTGCTAGGTTATCCGGGATTAGGGATAATGAGCTGGCCAATGATAGAGGTCAGCGACGATGTTCTTTTGGGGCTAGTTTCTCTACGACACGCTCAAATTTAGAAAACAGATACAGCTAGTGTATTGATCTTGAAGAGCCTACAATGGCATCGCAGCGGCATCGTATGCTGTAATCATTTCGTTTCTTTGAGTCAGACAAAATAACAGTGAAGATTTCCCTCGGCTTCTCTTCTATACTTACCCATCATCACTGCTTCCCGCTATTCAAACAGAAATTATTGAAACCGTCAAAATTTGAGTACTGTAATGCCCTTTTCGCCTACGACATCGGCAACCTCCTCGTCGTCGTCAGCAGGGCGGGGCAGAACACTGCATCTGAGGCTTCCATTGACGAATATTACCTCAGGTGCTATGACTTCTTCGACATCGTCAACACCAACGTCGTTCAAAAGATCATTCGAAGAGTTGTTTGGTGGCATTGAGGAGGATGAGGACAGGATTTTTGGCATTAACGACCCTGGTGTCGATTATGATTCCGCTATTGCAGGCGGCGGTTCGCGAGAAACAGGGACGTCTACTAGAACGAGAAATGGAATGGGCAGAAATAATAAGAGACAGAGGAGCGAAGGTTGTGCCTCTGCCTCGTTGCCCTCAAGCTCAAGCTCTAGTTCAATTTCTGGATCGTCCAGTGTTTTCACTTCCCCGTCTACTTCCTCAGATTCGTCTTCCCAGAGTGCTTCTTACGACTCGATGACTCAGAGGAGTTATCAACATGACTTCCGTCCAGCGATGCCGGCGGAAACAGCATCTTCGCTTCCACCGCGATTACCAACGCCAAAACTTGATGATGTCCAAATGTCAGATATCCCATTGTTGGACGACGATCAACCTTCTGTCACTATCACTGCCGCTGCTACTGGAGGACAGATTGGGGCGACTTTACCCATGACGATGGCAGGAAGGGACGATGATGCTCCAGATTCTTGGTCGCTGCGATCGCCACAAGTGCAATCCTCAGGAGCAGTGGCAGGATCTTTGTACAAACACCGCTCCCAACAGCAAGGTCCACACAATTATATCCTAGCATCAACCACGAATAATCGTAACCAACCTCTATCAATACCACCAGCGCTTCCGGCTCCTATCCCTCGTTCACTCTCAAGCCTACCATTACCTTCAAATGTGCCGTCATTACCTCTGATCGAGACTTCGCCTGGTGCTACAACTGCGGGATCCCGGGTCTCAGCTCCTCATGGTTCAAGCATGGATGCTAGCACTGCAACATCCCTGAATCTTCGATCATCACCTCCATCTCCACTTCTCCTGTCTTTATCGCTTCCCTCTTGCGTGGACTTAAATCCGGGTTCTGATTCTTCAATGGAAAACACGAGACAGGGAACAAGTTATAGTGCGGAGTCTGGATCTTCGGGTGATCGATTTCGAGCAACGATGGAGAGGTATAATGAGTTCGAGAGCGCGATGGCTGCGCTAAGGAGGTCTGTCAGTCCCGTCCCGTCTCCTCTTGGTGCTTCTAGCACTCAAAAAGACGGAGATAGTGGTGTTCGGACTATGAGTCTGGGTATGGAGCATGTACAAGGACGATCATGGACACAGGTGTCTCCTCCGAGATTACCACCCCTTGGATTAAGTGTCGAGGAAGAAGAGTATGGTGATAATGGTGATGAAAGGGGACAACAGGGTCTGCAACAACGAGTTTGGGAAACGATGTATTCTCGTGGTGGTGGTAAGTCCTTTTCCTTCAGCTTTGGCTTTGCCCCTCAATGTATTTCCTCTTTGTTAGTTCATTCAGGATCTGGCAGACAGCGCAGCAATATGACTCCTTCTGCAGCTAACACTAATACTAATGTCAATCGCCATGATGATAGAAGGACAACTTCATTAGATTCATTGCCCTATGGACAACTGTCTGGTCATCATCGCTTGCATCAACCACTCTATCATACAATCAGCACTTCGATTGATACTGATTTTACACATTATTTCAACCTTGCATCGCCGATCCTTGGATCGGGTCCTTCACGAACACACGCACGACTGGGGAGGCTTGGTGAGGAGATCTTGGTTGATAGAGAAGAGGAACTTGATGAGGATGAGGAACAGATTACGAATGAGCTAGATGGTCGAGACGATCAGCATGTTATTATTCCTGCTACCGCCTCACATGGTCATGCCAACAATGCAAGCGATGCACCACCAAGAATTGAACTTGAGCTTAGTGGCGTTTCTGCTGGATTTGGGCAAAGCATCATTGACGAGGACGAAAATGAGGGAGAAGACGAGCGTGGAGGAGGTAGAGAAGAAGGTAGTAGGAACGAAACGCAGAGAATAGTGTCAGTTTCATCAAGTCATGGTCTTCCGCTCCCTTTCAGGGATCGACTAGATTCTGCATTGGAAGCTCTCAGGTCACCTTCACCCCTTGTTCCGGAATTCAACACCAGAATCACTACCACCGTCGACAGCACTGCTAGCAACGATAGTCGCGATAATAATAACAGCAATGGTGTAAATGAGAATTCTGTTACCTTTGATAGAGAGCCTCAGATAGAGGGGCTGGATCGAAGACAACACCTTCCTTCCCGCCGAGATTCAATTGCCGGTTCTAGCACTGCTGTACCTTCCAGAGGGGGCTATCCATCGGTTCCTTCAGTCAGCATCTATGCCCACAATTATGGAGACCTTCATCAAGCTATAGACGCAGGGGCTGAAGAGATTGATGTTCTTGATCGAAGATTGCCTCCCCGAGCTCCGGTTTCGAGTCCAACTACCACTTCAGCTTCAGCTTCGGGGTTAACTTCCATTGTGGATCTCATTCGAGCCAATACCGCTCGTCGTCTGAGTATTCGTGGAGAGCAAGAGGAAATTGTTGTTCCCAATAGAAGGTTCCTTTCTTCATCATCTAATCAGCAATCGCAGGATTTAAATCCAGATGTTCCTATTAGCCCTGGTGATGACTTTGCGACACCGGCGGAGTCTACGTTTTCCGGAAGGTCTGGGCCTGTTGCTCAACGTCAATCTGGTTTGGGAAGGCCGACTTTGACCTCTTCCAATCTCCTTTCGAGCACCCGTCCATGTCTAGCCTCGAACCCAGGCACCATTGCAGATACTAACTACAACAACGACTTGACCGCTGCTACCAGATACAATCCTCTTCCCGAACCCCCTCTTGTTGATTCCACCAGGCCCCAACCTCCGGTTTTACCTCCTATTGTAGCAGATACGCATATTGACCATATCGAGCCTGGTGATCGAGGCGAGAACAGGTCCGAGGAATACGAGAATGAAGAACGGAGGCAATCGAGGCACTTGAGGAGAATTTTGGATGGAATTGCGCGGGATTCGAGGTTGCGGCAGGAGAGACATCAAACGCAGACGATAGAAAGAGAAAATGTTCAGTTGCCAGAGGTACCTTCGCCTTCGCTGGGCGGGCTTTACGATTGGCTGGAGGGTGCTAATGTCAATGCAAGAATAGCGAGTACATCTACTAATGCTCCTGTCGGTGTTACTACTGCTGGTTCACCTGGTGATAGCGGGAGGGAAGGACGAATATCGGGTTCCAATCAGAGACACAGACAAGGAAGTTGGGAGGAGGATGTATTTTCTGGTTAGTATCCGTGATATTGGTGTGTAGGCATGGCGTTGATTGTTGATTTGTATTGCAGGTTTCATGACTACAGACCCTGGATTGAGTTTGACGCTACAGCAAGAAAGAGTGAATGGACGGAGTGTTGCCGCCAACATTCAGACAACTTGTGAGTGCCACAACCTTCGTGATCGTCGCTTATCCGTGAACCTCATGAGTTCACTCAACAGCTCCTCGGTTAAGCACAGCAGGAGGCGAGAGCAACATTGGGGAGTCGGATATGGAGAGAGAAAGGGAGGTAGAGAGGTTACCTTGGACATTGAATGTACCTGCCACTTCATTGTCCAGCAGTCGTGCGATACCACCAAGACATGACTTCTCAAGTAGGCTCGAATTTCACATACTTGTTGGATTTTTTTCATGAGCTTTTCGGTCTTGTAGGACAGGAGCCGAGGGAAACTCAAATGCAAAGTTCCGGACGGTACCCTACCTGTAAGTATTTGACTTGGATACGGACTCTTGACTGATAGAACGATCCAGGTCATCCGCGTGATAGTGGAAGGAATTCAGTGCATTCACGAAGGCAGTGGCAGAGGGATGGTACTTATGCGTTACCTTCTGCATCGACATCGATGTTATCCACTACATCCCGACATCCGTCAACCTTATTTTTCCCAACATCTCCGTCGCCAACGCCACTTCCTTCCACCCAGACTAATGCCTCACCTACAAGCAATATTCAATTGTCGTCGTCGTCGTCGTCGTCGTCAAGGATATTACCGAGTTTGAGTGCGTCATCGCTGAGGACTGCTGCACGAACAGAGTTGAATGGATCAACAAGCCGTCCGTTGCTTGATCCGGATTGGATGAGGAACCTGTCGAGTGCAACTGCGGATGACGACACAGAGGAGAATGCCAACGCCACTGCCAACACTGTGTTTGACTATATCAGGAATACAAGGCCGGAATCTGTATCACCTCTTCCACCATTTCAATTGTCCCAGACCTCCCATTCGAGAGGATTGCAACAGACGAGTTCAGGATGGTACCCTTCACCCAGCGAGAGGTCTGACAGCACGATCATGCGAACTAGAGGCAATGATTCCAATGTCGGGTCTTTCTCGTCAAGAATAGGAAGACCAAGAGTAGCTAGTTTGACAACGCGCATTGGTTCAGACATTTCGCTGGTTGCAGAAAATGCTGCTGAAGTTAGAAGAAGGAGCGCGAGAGAGGATGTATTAAGAAGGTTAAGCTCGAGACTGGAAGGGTTGAGTTCAAGAGGATCTGGATCTATGGAAAGGACTGGTCTCTTTGGTGGGCTTGCACCCCCACCTAGCGATGTGCATGGCCAAATCGAAAGAAACGGAACTGATATTATACCACCACTATCCCAACTGAGACCTCGTTCTATTCATCAAACACCTATCGTGGAGGACGAGAACAGTGGTCATCATAACTCCATAGAGGATAGATATCCATTCATGACGACACGAGAGGCTATGAATGCTGGATCAAGGTTACCTCCGCACGACACGAGTACTAGACCCGTTATGCGCCTATCGACTGATTCTGAAGGCGAATCTAGGCCAGAAATTGAAAGAAATGCCACCAGGGTATCAATTGATTCATCATCATCTGATTCGTCTATATCCGCGGACTCTTTCATCATCTCTAGACCTGGCATGTCTAGCGTGTCAGTGTCAAGTGGTGGTGGTGGTGGACAATTGAGCACGTCTTCTCGTGTTGTGTTCTTAGATACAGAGCTACCCTCACCTGGCCTTGGGGAGTTGTTTGATTCTCTGGTTTCGAACTCGACTGCCGCCGTTACGACCACGACGTGTGTCGGTGAGTCAACTCAAAGTCTTGCTGGTTCGTCGGGTCTAGTTGCTGCTGCATCTTCGACTCCCTCTTCAACCAGCACACTCACATCTTCTCCTGTGCGTACTTTGGATGATGATTTGGAAGTGAGAGGTATTACCCATGGATCAGAGAGACTCCAATCGACGGGGCGGTTGGGACGTACGCAAGAACAAATGTTGAATAATATGCTTCGGTGGAATCGAGATGATGAATTTCTACTCTTCAACCCCAATGAGACTAGCGGTGAAAGCCCAAGTGTAAGTTTCAGCATTTCCAATCCTCGCGTTTTGCTTCATTATTGGTATGGCTAGGTTGGAAATGCGGCTCGCCTACGTGACCAAAGACCACCTTTTCAGGGCTTATATCGTCCAGATCTTTCTTCAGTTTCAGTACCTACTACTACCAATAACCCAAACTCTTCTGTTCGTGCAAGCGCAAACTCGGAAACACGAAACAGGATTATCGACCCAAGCCTGTTCGCCCCTGGACCCTTCCGTAATACGATGGAAAATCTAGCGACGAGAGCACGAGAATCCACGGCCCAGGGATCTTCCACACAACCTCATGCGTCCATGTCTCATCCTATAGGACAATTTCCGGCATTGTTTCCCAACTCACTGACTCCTACATCCACTCTTTCAGCTGCATCCCGCCCCTGTCAATCAGGTGTCATGAATCCACAGTCACCCCCTGTGATTCCTCCTCTTTCGTTTGAAAACAATGAAATCAACAACTCTAGTATTGCGGAACGTCTACGTCTGCGAGTGCAAGAGCCCTCCTCAACAGCTCACCTTTGGTCGACTGAAACCGATGATTTATTGAGAAGACAGCAATGGATGATGAGGCTTCTAAGGTCCTATCAGAATGGCCAAGCTCCAGCTTCGACTCCCTCATCGTCTTCGTCGAGCATGTTGAGCGCGGAATCCCATGGTGAACAAGTGTCATGGTCACAATTGGATAATTCACCAGAAAGTATTACGGGCGGTTTTGGATCTGGTTCGAGTTCTAGGATCTCTGAAATGCATCATTCCCGTTCCGGAAACGTGGAGGGTTTACATGATGCCATCTATGCCTTACGAGAGGACGGCCTAAGTGTTGATCGGTCGCTGCAATTTCTGGATCGGTTGAGACAACAAAGAGCTGGAGGTAATAGTTCTCACTTGGGTGGAAGAGAAGATGAAAGGAGAATCGAAAATCAGGAACGAAGGACTCGGTATCAAGACGAGGCTTTTAGATCTTATCCAAGATTGCGGGAAAGTGAAACGGAATGGGGAAGTCAGAGGGGAGCAAGAAGTAACCCGAACGTGTCCAGGTGGCCATATACAAATGACTTGCCTCCTTTGCACATGAACCTGCCATCTAGAATGCCTATTGAAGAAGGCCCTCCTTCAGCAAGAGCGACGAACGCTTTCCGACATCCAATCTCAGTTCACAGCAATAGCAACAATAGAGCCAGCACGGAAATGGACATGCGACGTTTGCAGGCTTTCTTAGAGAACACTTCAGACAGTGAGGGCGACATCTCGGATAATGACCGAAACAATACTATTCAGGCCCATTGGACGGTTCGTCATCCAAGGCCTACCACGTCGTCAGCTTTTCTCTCTTCGGCTTCTACCACAACAACAACAGTCAGCCGAAGCAATGAAAACAGTAGACTTGGAAGATTTGGAAGGCAAGGGAGATTTGCGGCGAATGTTAACAGTAACCCAACGAACAGTGGAATGCCCAGAGATCTAACGAGGTCAAGTCAAGTCGAGAATACCACGGCCGAAAATAATGAAACAGGGGGTGCAAGAATGTCCAGAGAAAGTATGCTCCGACGACTGAGAGCCGATCCGCCTAATCTTTCTCCTGGGACTTCAATTGGCGGCACAAGCGGAAGGAGATTTGCAGGTGGTTTCTCCAGACTACTTAACAATCTCGAAGATTATTTGGTCTGTCCCCAACTCTCCTGTACACCTCAACGATTGCTCATGAGCATGTTCTTTGTTAGGACGATGACGAATTTGATGCCTCATACGAAAGTCTGTTGGTGTTACAAGACGCATTGGGGGAAGTAAAGCAGAGGTCCACGCCGGAAGCTGTCCTTAGAAAACTAAAAAAAGGGAAGTATAGAGAATGGGCTGAGGAGGGAGACGAAACGAGATGTCCAATCTGTCTGGAAAATGTATGTCATTTGATCCTTCGCTGCGGTTATTCTGACTAGATATTCAGTACGAGATGGAGGATGATGTGCTGAAATCAGGGAATTGCTCTCATTGGATGCATCAACCTTGTCTCGAGGTCTGACCAGTTTTCAACACTTTTTGAACCTTGACTCATCATCTCACTCGATTGCTTGATAGACTTGGTTCAAGACAGCAAACACTTGTCCCGTGTGCAGGATGGATGTTGAACCCAGGCCTCCGACATCAGCATTACGAGGGGGGCCTGGTAGAAATTCACGAAGCGACAGGTGGAGGAATATCGGCACTTCCAATGGAAATGATGGCCCTTCGGGCGTCAGCACTACGAGCGAAGGTGTTGGCTTCAGACCTTTTGGGAGCATTGAAGCCACTATTGCAGATCTCAGTCGGTCAAGTATCCTTCATTCAAACGAGGCGGGAGATGATGCTTCATGGATAAATTGGACTGGAGGCTCTGTGGATTTTGATCCTAATGGTAATGTGAGTCGCGATACTAGGAGGTCTTCTTGAACCATATATGAGTTATTTCATTCTACCAGCACAACATTTTTTGTGATTACTTTCTTCCCTGGACAATTAGACTCTTGATTTATATGTCTGTATCTATGGAATGCATTTTCATTCGTTTGACTATGCATACTTCCATCTTTGAATCCTACAGTGATCGTGCATATGCAATTCATAGAGTCTGAACCCAACAGTATGAAGGTGCAAGGACCTCCCGTCGCAAGTGGGAGTAAAAAGGTGATGATGGTGAGTATCACACTGACAGAAAGTCCTCAGGGCTGGTATTGTGACCTTAGTCTTTTTCTCATACACATTATCATTCACTAGACAAAAAATGTTCTGTTTCTCTGATATACCGCCAGGTAGCTTGCACTGTCTAGAAATAGCGGCTTCAATGTGATATCACCCAGGCATATGTCTACTAGGGAAGTCTGACAAGGGGTCTGGAGGCTTTTCCAGATCATGACATCTAGGGAAGTCTGGGAGACCCCCCAAATTCCAGGCCTGGCATCTTGGCATGGATTTTAAAGTCAACCATTAATTTTCCAGTCTTTGGTTTTCAGTCATGTGATTTGTTGGACATGGCTAGATTTAGCACTAGTGTCAGGAGGGTGTATACGTTGTGAGTTCTTGGAACTCCTCCCTCTCTTTGTCATGTCCTCTTTCATTGACCAGTATGAACCTTTGGACATTATTGGTAATGGATCCTTTGGTATAATACGCAAAGTCCGTCGGAAGGTGGACGATGTGGTGCGTTCTCCAGGTCAATTGTGGAAGCTGCAAATCCAAGATAGATCTATTCAGGTTTTCGCACGAAAGGAGCTCAATTTCCAAAGAATGTCGGAGAGAGATAGGAAGCAAATTGTTGCTGAAGTGTGAGTTCCAATGGAGGCAGTTCACCGAGTTGACTTTATATCGTCTGTTCAGAAATATCCTGAAAGAACTAGATAATGAACACATCGTACGGTACCATGACCGCTATGTTGATAAGGATGCAGGAATTTTGTACATTCTTATGGAATACTGTGGAGGAGGAGACCTCTCAAACGTCATCAAGCAAGCTTTGAAGGCAAATAGATTGATACCCGAAGACACGATCTGGAATTACTTCATGCAAATATTGCTGGCTTTATATCATTGTCACCATCCAGATGGTAACGGACGGACGGGAATTAATGGAGTAGCGCCTGGGGATGGCGCAGGGTACGGATCAGGCGCCTTCGTGCCTGTGAAGACAAAACGCGCACAAATTCTTCATAGGGACCTGAAACCCGACAATGGTAGGGAATTGATGTACTCGTCTGAAATGGAAAGAAACTCATCTCATAGCAGTGTTTCTGGACGAAAACAATCATGTTAAGCTAGGAGACTTTGGCTTGTCGAAAGCACTATGCCAAAGTAACTTTGCGAATACTTATGTCGGAGTACGTCATCCAAGTCTATCTTCAGGTCCACAAACTTGATTACTGTCTTCAGACTCCGTATTACATGTCTCCTGAACTTATGCAAGAGAAGGCATACGACACTAAGTCAGATATTTGGTCTCTTGGGTGCTTGATATATGAGCTCTGTGCCCTCAAACCTCCTTTCCATGAAGCTAAGACACACTCGGAACTGAACATGTGTATTCGGTGAGCTGTTTCATATCCTAATTTTTCACGATACTAAACTTGGCCAAAGGAATGGCCGAATACCGCCATTACCTAGAAATTACTCTCAATCCCTGTCGGCTGTCATAAAGGCTATGCTCAACCTCAATGTGCGCCACAACCTTTCCTTCCGGCTAGTCTCGCACTGACAGTATCTAGCCTGCAATGCGACCCTCTGCTGCCCAACTCCTCCAACACGAACGCCTAGAGCTATCGTTCCGAGTCTCTGAAACAGATAAACTGTAGGTGCAGATCATTCTTCCCTTGACAGGTAGAATGTAGTCATCCCGATGCAGATTATCACAAGTCAAGAATCATCGAGCTGCCGTTCTTGCTAAAGAGCGTGAGGTTCTAGGTCTTGAAGGGGCAATCAGGGACCGAGAAAATAGACTAAGTTCCATTCTTTCTGAAAAAGATGCCGAAATTGCGCGCCTTCAGTCACAGATCACCCATACTCTACAACATCCGCCAATTACGAAACGAGATGTCGAGATTGCGGTCGGGCAAGCTGTGGAACGTCGAGAGGGGGAACTACGTGTCTTGATACGATGTCGTGAAGAGGAAGTTGCAAACGCAATGGCGAAAAGAGAGGAAGAGATAATGGAGGCAGTGCGGAAACGCGAAGCTGAAGTCCACCATGCTTGGAGTCTGCGCGAAGCGGAGATTCGACAGGGAGTGGAGGATAGCATCAAAGCAGTGCAGGAGAGAATGGATTGGATCACGAAAAGAGAAGACGAACTCACGAAAAGAGAAGACGAGCTCAACTTCCAAGCAAAGAAAATTGAGGAGATGAGGGAGGAGTCAGTGGAGAAGGTGAGAGCTTCTGAGGCTTCACGCAAAGGTCAGGAAATCAGTAGACCTCCCATTCGTACCGATCAAACTATCAGAACAGGAAAGGTGCAGAAAACACCTCTTGAGGAAGTCAAAAACATCCTTGAGCCAGCGACATGTGTAGAGATACCTGTTCAACAACGACGACAGCCAGCGAACACCGCAATATCAGCAACAAGAGTTCCCGATCTTAACCTCAGTAATCAAGCTACCCCGAAGCCATTAAACCCTGTTCAATACTTCACTGCGCTAAAGACACCCATCACGAGACTTGATTACACAGAAACTCTGCCTTCAGCTATGAAAGGTGTCATTCTTACGGCTACAGGTGAAGCTCTGGCAACACCGTCTCCTAGTGAGCTCGCAAAAATATTCAATCAGAGTCCCCGCGTCGGACTCGGATTTACGAAAATATTTGAATCAGATGCACATGCAGTGAATGATGAAAATAGTTTGAGAGACAAGAGGTCCAGTAATGTGAGTGCAGAATCGGAAGAGGCTGATAGTCCTCCCCCGAGTCCCAGTACAAGGAAAGAGAGGGGGAGAAAAGATAGAGGGAAGGATAAGACTGGGCTGTATGATGCCTCTTCGGGCTCAGGTTCTTCGACTTCGACTCTACGGCTACCGGCGGCCTCTATCGGCACGGGCACTGGTGTGACACAAATCAGATCGACAAGACCCTCAATTTCTTCTTCGGCACAACGACCGACGATCAAACGGGCTTTGTCTGCGACGGCGATTTCAGCAGCTGCGTCGTCGAAACCTGCCCCCTCAAGATCCACCCTTGTCTCTTCGGCATCTACAGCGACATCAAAACCCCTGCAACGACCAAAGTCAACTTCCCGCCTGGAACAGCATTCTCATTTGCGATCTACTGTGCCATTGAACCCTGGTTATGTTCCTCTTCTAGCAACAATCCCGACCCAGTTGCCCCCTGCACCAATATATGATTTCACAGACGAAGAAAATCTTCCAAGTCCATTCTTGAAGAAAACGGTGGGAAAACATGAGAGGGCTCCTTCTGTATCAGCTTCTAAATCAGCTTCCAAACTATCTGTGGTTTCTTCGTCTCTGGGAAGTCAGAAGCGACTTGTCTCATCGAAGAAACGAGCATCAACTAGCAATGGGAATATCTTATGGGTTATGGCTGCTACAAATGTAGCTAATGGAAAGCGTGCTTCCAGTACTTTAGATGTACTGCCGGGTTTTACTGCAGGTCAACAGTTGAATGGTGAGGATGGAAATGTCAATGGAGAAACTACCAGGCCAATGCTGTTGAATGCGCGCAAAGCGACAGGGGAAGCTCAGAAGATACCCCTACGGTAGTGTTTATAATTGTATTATCTGATTATTCAAAGGAGAAAGGCCACCTTCATTCCAGGACTCTTTTCATCGTGGCACTCGGTCATTTTGGTTCCCGTTCATACTGTAAATTATCTTATAATATACCTTATCTTCCCTATATGAGAACGAAAAGTTGGTCTTTACTTGACAATTGAACACTTCTAGCTTTGGCTGAATTGCAGACCTTCAGAAAATTGAACAGCTCTAGTTCTATTTTCTTGATTGGTATATAAATGAACTAAAATTAAGAGTTCTAGGATGGGTTGTATCTTGCTTTCTTTATATTCGCGAAGATTCAATTCTCCGAGTTAACTTTGAAGTTTATCTGGGTGACACAAGGAGAAGGTCAATGAAGCACTAGAACGAGGCCGTTCTCGATTCCATGAACATTTGGAAAGTGAGGGTGTGACAGGGACCAAGAACGTGAATTGAAAGCTATTCTCTGCGTGAGCTCTATGAATTAGTCCTTCCCAAGACAAAACACTCGAGTTCTTAACTTTATCTGTCGGCTTCTCTATGCACTTTACTTTTCCTAATGTAGAAAAGACGAATGTCACATGACCTTTACGCACGGACCATGCGATCATGATATATAAAAACGGCCTGACCCTTTTTTGAATCCTTTAGAACATACTCGTTCAGGATCTGTTTATAGAAACTGACTGAGTCTCGCATTTTCACAAATGCCACGTCCTTCATATCCATTCGATGACGATTGCATTCTCCCGTCTAGGCTGAGAAAGTGATACTGCTTCATGCGGTATCTCGAGGACGTTTTGGCTTGTTGGTCTTTGGCGTGTATACGCTGAGGATCGCTTGCCAGCGGGACGAGTGTCTGTCTGATGGATATTATCTTTTTTGTACTCTACTCTACATGTGTTTTTAATGTTTATTATTTGATTTCTTTGGTGATTACAAAGTGTGAACAAAGCAAAGAGCAAACACTAATTGACCAGTGTACAGAGGTAGTTATTGCAAGATGAGTAGGTATGTTGGAAAGATATTCATCTGTGAATGGGGTGCAGATTTCTCCTAAATCATAGTCCTTGAATTTGAAGAATCAAAAATTGTTTCTCGTCTGTGAACTGCTCATCTGCGAGAACAATGAATATGGGTTTATGTTAGATCGACATTAACGAAGCTAACCTTCTTTGTCATTATGAAAATTCTGCAAAAACGACATGAGTTTATCCTTGTTCCTTCGCAGAATGTTCTCAATCTGTAATGGTTTTTTTGGGTTTGCAACAAACACCTAGGGAAGTGAGGTTTATTCATCAATTTGATAGCTACAAGCTTACCTTGAACACGTGGAATGCCTCAAATTGGATATTTTTACTCTTGTCTCGCAGTAGATTCATCATCATCTTCAAGTTCGCCTCACTCGAGATATAACGTGTCATCACATTGAAGTTTGCCCGATCCAGCAATATTTCACCGAGCAATTTGAGAGACTGGCGTTTAGTGACGTAGTTTTCGGACAAAATAAGGGTGGTAAAGGAGGAGAAAAACTTGACGAGACATGAGACAGTGAGTCATAGATCATGATGTAACTGAAAGCCGACTTACACGGTCATAATTCTTGTCAAGATACTCGGCTACCATTGACTTGTGTCTGGTAAGTATCTCCTTGAGATTCGCAAACGCATCACAGGAAATGCCAAATGTCGTCGTTTCGATATAATGAGGAAACTTGTAAAACCTGCGTAGGGTATTTCTTTGAAGGTCAATTGATGATAACATAAATAACGCACTGGTCAGAGTGCAGCAAAATGCTGCAAAGCTGCTCATGACGAAGCATCTCCCTCAGAATCATGCCCGTGTTAAGAGCAACCTCTTCATTCTCGTAACCAGCGAGAGCAGCGAAGATGATGTCAGATCGTCCAGCAATATGATCCACGGTGGGCCACCGGGAGCCAATCTGACGTCGTAGAAGGTTATTGAATATTTGAACGACATCCTTCCTAGCCTCAAACTCGAAGGAAGAGATGTTTAGGAGAAGTGGATAAAGGATATCGTTATTGTAGAATTCCTGGGAAAGCTGAGCGATCAATTGCGGAGTGCTATCTGCTCTCGAATCAGACGAGGGGAAGGTCTAAGCAGTTAGAGCTCCCTGAAAAGTAGTCAAGAGGAAGCGTACCAGCATCCCCATGTAGTACACCTTTGATCTGCTGCAGATACCTAGATAGGTCTTCAGCTGCCTAACGCATTTGTTAGTCTACACACTCGCGACACGGGTTGAAGTAGTATAACACACTTTTGGCCTCAACTCTCCTGCACTCGCACAAGACTCCAAGCGCCCTATCGATTCACGTAGACCACGAACAGGGTCAGAGGGTGTTCGCGCTTTACTCTTGAAGAAGTTCATGATTGAATCGTCAAATTCCGTTCGTAATAACAGAATCCAGCTGCAGAAGGAATATAAGATATCTATTTACTCGTGCGGAATAGTCAGTCTGTGAACAGCTCGTGTGTTTCAGACTTGGTGAGCTCGGTATTGATAGCCAAGCAACGACAAATAGCTGCTATTCCAGTGAATCACAAGTGAATCGTAAAAACCTACTTACCCATCAAAAAAGGGTCTGCCACCTCTGCAAGCATTTTCATTGCCATCATATCATGTATTTCCTACATCTATTCAAAATAAGACATATCTACTGGACTACATATTGTACAAAGGGAATATATCAGACGCAACTACGAAAGATGAGGATTTCTGAATTAATGTATATCGAGGATAAAGATTGAAATAGACGGCTGAAATCCCTCCGCGCAGCGAAGAGAATTATCAGTATAGTTCACCACTGATACATACTCCTGACCTCAACCAAGAAATCACCGTCTGCAGAAAGTCTAATAAGTGTTACCAAAGATGACATTCCTCATGACACGGCTCATATGTCTTGGGTAATACTTGACATTAATCGAGTCGGAACGCCTGAGGAACCTCCTGTTGTTTGGGGCAGAACCACCAACAACCCGCGATTTCAGCTTGCAGCTGGATGGAGATCCAGAGGGCGTAGGTTGAGAAGTAGTGGGAATGGTTGTAGATGAATTTCCGCCTGTTGGGTGACTAGATGGAGTAGGGTTACTACTACCACTAACGAACAAGGCAATAGGAGGACCAGGAAACTGGTAGTCGAGGTTGCCGTTGTAGACATTTGGGACGAAGATACCAGGGTCGTCATCACTGTAGGCGCCGGGGAAGGAGACCAGCTCGTTTTCTTGTGGTTTACCAGTCCCACTACCACCGATGGTAAGTTGCGAGCAAGATGGGTAAAACTCTGCGCCACCCATGCTGACGGCGAGTTGGAGTGCGATGATTTCATGACGAATGAGGTAGTTTCCGGGGGCAATGTTGGACGGAAGGTTAATGCTAGCCGGGGCACCAGCCACTAAACACAAGGAGAATAGGGTCAGAATGGGAAATAAAATAAAGAGGACAGCGAAGAACGGACTAATGTCGGCTTGTGCCCAATTGCCATCAGAGTTCTGACCAACTTGCTGGATTTTGAACCACTTAGCGGTGGTTGAATCAAACTTGGTACAAGCTTGATCTCCACAAGAAGCCATATAGGTCAGCATAGGACCGGTATTATGAGGCCACTATAACATAGAAAAACTCCATTAGTATTCCATTAAGGTCCAACTTGAGAAAAGAAGACGTACGTTACTCCCGCCGCCGCCTCTCCAGTGAAAATCAATCTTGTCGCCCGGATTTGCACTTGCAACAAGTGTAGCAGGGGTCGCGTTCAGGCCACAGTTGAGGGACGGGTTGCTTGCACCTTTAACTGGGCTCACATCAGAGATTTGGAAGATGATACTGGGGTTAGCAGGTCCACCAGGGACATTGCCCATATAGCTTTTGCCCGCAATGTCGACCTCAGCGACATACCCGTGGGCGAAGGCAGAAATAGCAGAGAGGAGCAGAACAACGAAAACAGTGAGCTTCATCATATCCTAGCAGAAAGCTGTCGAGCACGAAGAAATGTGGGATGGGAGAGCGATCAAGCCCCGGGTTGTAAATGTCAGTCAGTGAGGACAATTCGCACAGCGAAAGGAAAGAAAGGCCGCATTTCTTCCTGGCGGCCGGAATCCTTTTATCTCCCATCATTCCATTGTCCATTCCAATTGTTAACATCTTTCAATCTCCGCTTCGGCGGAACAAACAAAGTTCTACTTTTGGCACAGCACAAACTGAAGTCGTCATCAACTCACGAACAATCAACGTGGTGTTTAGTAGGGAGAAAGTAGCGTACGGCATTGTCGTCGCACGTTCTTGACGCACTCATCATCAAAATTCACTGGATAGCTGCTTGCCAGAGCGTTGAATGATTTATAAGAGAAAGGTTGTGAGACAAGCTTTGACCATGTGGTCGTAGCATTTTTCATTGAAACATGGTAGTCATCCATGTCTCAGTGCTTCTCAGAGGTGTTGGGCACATGTTACAAATTAATGCAAGCATAGTGAGCAGAAGTAAGCATGAGTATTAGATGAATCCATAAATGAGCCATCCAGAACTGATATCCCTTGAACCACATTAGGAATGATGAAGTGCATGACATCAATAGGCTATCATCCCCCTACAGCTCAGCTACAGTTCAGCCAGTACCAGATGTAGGGTCCATATGCTGAGAAGTGTGAACACTGTCTGAGGAAGATAGAATGCACCATGTCTATCATAGAGTTTGGTTAGCTGTCCAGCCATCTTGTTCAGAAACTTGAATCCAGGAGAAGGACTTTGTAATGGAATAAGAATAGTGGTGTTGAACATGAGAAGAAGAATACTCCAGTGTATCAGCATGGATAGACAATTTAAAGAGAGGATTGTGATAATTCCAAGGATTAGGCTGATGTTATGTCCTCAGTTCTATTCCAGTGTTTCAGTTCAATTATTGTGTTTCTTCTCATGGACACCTCATATTTCTTTTATAAGTCCTTTTGTAGTTACCACTGGCCCTGTGCCCTGTAATGACCTTATAGTACAACCAATGTCTACTATAGGCCATATTTTTCTTATGCATAGCAGTCCCAAAAGACTAGCTATATTAGACCATCCTTCAACAATTAGAGCTTTCCAATGCCACTCAGATTATTCTCATCAGTGGTGGGAATATAAAGTATATTTCTGGAACAAAAGACAAAACACCAGTGCCAGTTCTTAATTATGCACAAAACATATTCATAGAAAGGTAAATCAAATAATAACAATATTTAAAATGAAAGTAAAACAAAAATACACTTGTGAAATAAGGATAGTTTTTTATGTTTTCTCATTAAAAAGGTCTTTTCAAGGGGAGCCTCTAAGATATATATTCTCTCTAAAGTCAGTATTATCTAAATAACTATTTGAGTAAATGGATAATATAAAAAACCAACCTTTGAAGTCATTCAAAGTGCTTTCAAGTTTGATCTGAGGTATTGGTATATTCTAAGACCTTTGATCTAGCTTCTGTACTTGTTTGGATATCTTTTATATGTAAACTACTGTCTGATCTTGAGTTCAATAGCTCTTTTTATTATACCCTCAACATCTCAGAGTTAGTTTATTGTATTATAGGCACCTTTGATATTCTATGTTATACTACTAAGTCAAGTTTCTTTATTGAAATCTTGGCTATTCAACCTAAATCTGTCAGCTTTAATCTTTATTCCAAGGGAAATTAATAACTAAGAATACCAATTATCCAAGAACAATTAGATACAGAAATAAAAACTTGATACATAAGGTAATTAGTCACCTCTAGAAACTTTATCCTGTTCTTTAAAGCTTTTCTGAAG
>Ga0153946_1000026_pt1 | contig 44373 bp, 44 predicted proteins | sample TSNJ030MetaG_FD_104751 | JGI IMG/M metagenome (GOLD analysis project Ga0153946, IMG submission 104751) | Attine ant fungus gardens microbial communities from New Jersey, USA - TSNJ030 MetaG | ecosystem: Host-associated > Fungi > Mycelium > Unclassified | place: USA: New Jersey, Wharton State... | reverse complement strand
TCTTGCATAGAATAACTTGTTTTGTAAAAGAGTAATGTGTGCTGTAAAGTCTCTACTCTCATCAAGAGTAATTGCCCTCAATATCTTTTTGGTATTCAGCTGTTCAATTGATGATGCTACTTCATAGGTGGCCACATAGGATACCCATGTATCTGCTGCAGTTCCAGTTATATCAATCCCTAAGCCAGTTGGACCTTTTGTATTAAATAATAACAGCATTTTTGCCCAAATATTGTGACTTTTTCATTCTTTGGATGTTGCAGTAGTAGAACATTGTCCAAGTAAGAGATAAATTCAGGAGTAATGGAGTAAAAAGGTATATAGCAGAGAGGAATGGTGCTATAGGACTTTAGGGTACAAACTAAGGAACTACAATGTACAGCTAGAGTACTTATACAAAGTCCAGAATAGGAGTAGTATAAGTGTTTGGTCTACATTGTGATCCTATAGGAGTAGACAATTTAGGAGTTCAGGAGTGGAAATAATAAAGAAAATGAAAAGAAATATTAAATAATACCAAAAATTTGGTATATGACAATTTGGCATGATGGTCCTAGGGGAGATGGTGGTGATTCAAAGATAAGAGCATGTGTGGATATACCTTAGTTCCTGTAAACTACTTGTACATATCGCTCTGCTCTTTCTACATCATCCTACAATGTGCTACACAAACCACAATATTTGGACCAATTCATTGCTTTCTTCCTGACAGACATATGGCCAAGACATAGCAGAAGGAAAGGGACCAAATCACCACATGAATGGAGAGCAACGTACAAACAATCTAGAGCCAATTCTATTTCGGGTGGACATTCGGTACAAGATGACTTCGTTGATACTGTTCCCATCCGACCATCTCCAATTTTTCCACTCTCTCAAGCACTTCCTTTTCCATATTTTGCATATACTCTACCATTGTTCCGATCAAGGATGGAATCCCTGCCGACAATATCCTGACTGCCAGAAGGCCTGCATTGACACCATTGTTTATAGCCACAGTGGCAACAGGTATTCCTCTCTGAAACAATACAGCACATTGGTCATCAATAATATTCGAGGGACCACATACCGGCATCTGTACAATGCTATGCAATGAATCCACACCACCAAGTGTACTACCCTTTACGGGTACGCCAATTACCGGTAACGGTGTCATCGCTGCAACCATACCGGGCAGATGTGCAGCTCCTCCAGCACCAGCAATGATAGTTTTCATTCCTCTCGTGGCTGCAGACCGCGCGTACTCTATCAGGCGATCAGGTGTCCGGTGCGCAGAAACGATTGTGAGTTCGTATGGGATATCAAATTGGTCAAAAATTCTAGCGGCAGGTAACATGACCGACAAATCCGAATCCGACCCCATGATGATGCCGACAAGAGGATCATGACTTGGGAAACCAGATCCGCGAGCTGGAGGTATAGGAGTATAGATGTCAAGCTCTTCCGGTTTAGTCGATGGTAAGGATTGAAGGAGCGGACGGAGGCGGGCGCGGAGTTCGGTATCAGAACCAGCGACAAGTGTGATATGTCCCATTTTGCGGCCTTTGCGACAATCACTTTTACCATATAGATGAACAGTGGTACCAGGAACTGTTAGAGCTACTTGCACCGTGGCATTGATCTCCTCCATGGATGATGAGTGCCCAATCAGGTTCAGCATGGCGGTCGAGGGAACTTTGAGAGCCGTAGAGCCCAAAGGAAGTGAGAGAATAGCACGTAGATGGTTCTCATACTGAGACGTAAAACAAGCTTCTATAGTGTAGTGACCTGAGTTGTGAGGACGAGGGGCGATCTCATTGATATAGATGCTTCCTGGAAACAAAAAATTCAGCGTGAAGTGGACGAGACATCAAATAGGTACGAACCATCCTTCATAAGAAACATCTCAACGCCAAAGACGCCTGCTCCAAACAAAGATCTGACCGCTCTTTCGGCTACTTTTCTCGCCCGGTCTTCTAAGCTCGCATCTCTGCTCCTTAGAGGTGCAAAGACAAGATGACAGATATTATTCTTGTGTACCGTCTCAACAACCGGATACGATACTATTTCTCCACTGACTGTATGCACGACCATGACAGCGATCTCTTTGATAAAAGGCACCCATTTCTCTGCATACAGAGGTCTTCCTTCAAGGTCACTGATCGCCACTTCAATTTGTGATTCCTGGCGCACGACCGAGTTCCCCCGTCCATCATAAGCTGATGTCCGGCTCTTAAGCATGAACGGATATCCAAGTTTCTCCCCTGCAGCACGGACAGCTTCCAGGGTACTGCTGACGTTGAGATAGTCAGAGACAGGTAATCCATGAGCGGAAAGATGTTCCTTCTGCTTGAATTTATCCTGGATGATTTTTATCGTGGTTGGGCTGGGGTGTATTTCAACATTAGTGGAATTTTCGATGTCTTGAAGGACTTCCACATCCACGTGTTCGATCTCAACGGTTAAAACGTCGACCTTGGCAGCGAGTTGCTGTATTTTGGAGGGATTGTTGAATGATCCATCAATATGAGAGAGCTGCGGCGTATGAGGTGCCAGAATCTGTTTCGCGGGACCATGTTCCCCAGAATCCAGGATAACTACTTGAATGTTCAGCCGCGAAGCTGATTCGGCGAGCATCCGGCCCAGCTGGCCCCCGCCTGATTAGTATTATTAAAAAAATTCTGGCACAACTGCAAGACATGTCTGTTGCTACCAAAGTTAAAAAGAGACGATCGTGAACTTTTGATGACTTACGCGTACCAAGGATCCCAACTATTCGGCTGGACATAGATAGTACTGGTTAGAGGTTAGGATTTAGATGGACAAAGATCAAAAGATAAACACAAGATGTGTAGTTTCACTGCCCAGGACTCAATATTTGAAATCAATTTGAAATCAGACAGTCAGGTTCATATCTTAGAGGGACAGATTTGTCCACCAAATTGGTGATATATATGTAAATGATATTTCATGTTGTATCTCGATTTGGTTCGAGTAGGGAGCAGGGCGTGTTAGTTTCGGTTTACACACAGGGGGGATGTATCTACTGGAAGTTTGATTTTCAAGAGAAAGTGAATGGGTGACAGTAGTACCCAAGGATAATACCGGTTGTAAAGTTCGTACAAAATTACTGATTGGCTCTCCTCCAATGAAGTTTGCACAGCGATGTAAGGAGGCGCTAAATCATGGATAACAAGGTTTGCTCGCTTTCCAGGTGATGGAAGTGTTATCTTCTTCAGCTTCTCCTTGTCTGTCTCCCCCCAATTGTTCCAACAAAACCATTCGATATCTCGTCTCCCATGTGCGAGCTTGATGCATTCGACTGATGATTGCAGAGCTGCTGGCGCTGGACGTCAGGTAAAGTGAAGGATTCACAGCCGTGTTATTATTCCAGAAGTACGTTATGTCTTCTGCACAGTCTCTGCAGTGAGGAAAAGCGTCGTGAAGAATTTCAGAGAATTCACAGGAGTGAATAGGTTGCAGCAACCCGGTGCTGGGAGCTTGTCAACGTAGAAAGTCATGGGCTGAGTTCTACCGGGCACAATTCGAACGCGTCGCGAATATCCTGTAGGCAAATGACCTTCGCTATGTCTCAATGTAGGATTGCAACAGTCAAGGTTCGGTGGAGTCTCCATTTTTATTTGTCCAGACAACAGTAGAACTGCACACTGGGCACTCTGATTTGTTTTTGAAGACATTTTCATTACTGTAAGGATCACTGTTTGTGCGATCGAGTTTCATGTGTCCGGTTACTTCTACTTGGTAGCACAAATAGTGCTGCTATTAATATACGAAAGGTGTGTAGTGCCTGCGATTTGATTTCGGAAAAGCGTAATCAATATGTTTCTCAGTCTGGCTCTTGCCAGATATAGTCCAGAGTTCTGATTGTAGAGTCTATGCCTATCATCCTATCATCTGAATCTGCGCCGTTGATCAAAATAAACTGATTCGAAGAAAGTAAATCTGAAGGTGTGACATATGATTCAATAACCGTTCAACAGAAGTTCATGAGGCAGCTTTGTCATATGAATAACACAAGCTAAGCATTGAGGCCTCGGAAGTTTTTGCAATTAGAAAATAGCATCGACAGGTCATGTAGAAATAAGATCAATGGTAAGCTCTGTATCAAAAGGGCCTCACAAAAGGGGTGGCGTGAAGATAGGTGCAGGAAGACAACGGCTTAAAGAGTTGAAATACACAGATAAATGTGATAGAAGACAATTTATAGGTCCTCATCATCATCGGAAATGTGTATTTCGTCAGCGTTGGTCGACTGGACAGGATCGGTAGCTTTTGGCTCTGATTCATCTCCATCGACTCCCGGTGGTACAGTGGCTTTTGCAGCGACAAATGAAGGTCCTTTCTCAGCTTGCCGTTCTGCAGCAGCCATGGCATCTAGTTGTTCATCTCTATTTTCTTTGGCTACCTGGCCTCCTGATCGGGCCGCTATTGTCTGAGCGGCCAAATAGCTGGCCTCAGTGTTGAATTGGGCTTGTACACTCCGTTTGATCCTGAGCATCTCCCTGAATGTATCCTCAGAGCCAGTCTCAATCTCAAACGAATTCCACTCGCTCCAGAAGCGTGGCTCGGTTCGAGGGTCGCAGAACTGTGAGGCATGAGCATAAATTGCGCGTGCTCTATCAATTTCTCCAAGTTTGCGCTCGAGAGCTGCAAAACGTAAGCACATTTCTGCAGTTTGGCGATCCGGGAGTACTGTGATGATAAATTGAGAAACTTATCCAATTTGTATCTGCGTGACTATACCTTCAATGGCACGTTCATAGATGGGGCGCGTAGCTGGTAGCCCAAAATTCTCAGTAGCCTTTGCAATGTAAATGATGTACATCTAATCGAACTCAAGCTCTAGCATCGCAATTGAAATTGAGAGAGGGCGACTCACATCGAATTTGTCCTCATTGTTGACTACTTGTGTTGCCCGTTCATAAATTGACATTGCCCGCTTAGCAAGGCCATGCTCCTCCTCCAATTTCGCATACATGAGGAAAATGGGTTTACACGACTTGGCTGGGCATCTCTCTAAAGCTTGTTCAAAAAGATCACGTGCTCGTTCCAGTTTTGTGCCACCCTGTGATTATATCAGAGTGCTGGTTTTTATAAGGTAACAATAATGCTGACGTAGCGTCTGATAAACTTGGAGAGGTATATGTTCCAAATCTCAAGAGAGACAGGGAAAGTAAACAGCTCGACGCCCCGTTCATAAACCTAAATAACGATTGTGAATATACATACCTCTGGCTTAAAAAAATCCCACCTTGAAACTCTCCTCGAAGTACTTGTTTTCCTCGAGGAAAGCTGCATAATTGACAATGATCTGTGCGTTGGCTATACGCAACTCGAGAATTTTGTCATACACAGCTTTCGTAGAGTCAACAGTTCCGATAGACTCCTCAAGGTCTACGTAAAAGGACCAGAGCTTCAGCGACTTGAAGAGGCGGGTTTGAGCTGAAAGGGCCTAAATGTCGGGGACATGATTGGAAAGGTATTTATGACACGAAAACCAGGTACGAACATGGTCATGATAGTTGATTTTTGTGTTTTTTGGGACAGCAGCAGCACATTGCATGACGCGAATGGCTTCGTCGTAATTACTTGAGTCAATCATTAGTAGTGGAAATGACAGTGTTTGGAAAGAACTTGCTCATGACGAAGTTCCATTTCTGCCCACTCGCACCATATCTCGGCAAGATCATCCACACTTTTGAAGTTAATCTTTGTTGCTTTCTCCAATATTTTTCGGGTAGAGTTGATATCAGGCTCAGCTTGTCCTGATACACCTCCTTCTTCATAAAACCTAGCGAACGAAATATAAAGCCGATGCAAGTTCGGAGTCGACTTGCGAGGATTAATGGTTTCAAGAGCTCGACTGTACGTTTCAGCGACTTTTTCATCCCCATCTCCCCACAGAGCAATGCGTTTCTCCCACTCTTGCACATCGTTGGGATTCCGCCGTATCATCACGTCGTTCAGAAGAAAAGGGCGTCTATCAGCCAGCTCTTCAAAGTCTTTCATTTGTTGATCCAATTCTTTCTCAGTTTCAGCGATTTCTTCTTCATCCTCTTCATTACGGAGACTTTCCATCAGTGCATCCATGAGAGATTGTCCGAATTCACCATACGAGTCGAAGATCTGGTTGAAATCACGAACAGTAAGGACATTTCTGAGGCCGGCCTCAAACGTATGTTTGGCTCGGTCAAACTCAGCTCGCTTAATCCAGTATGTTGCCATACCTGTCCATAGCCGTCCTGCCTGATCTTTGTAAACATGCAAACCGTCTTTCTTGATGATGTTCTCAATGTTCAATTTCTTAGGATTGACAGGGTCTTCGTCGCAATCATACGGCCTTGCGACGTCGTGGTGAGCCGATGCCGATGAAACAGGATCATCGACTCGAATGAGTTTCCCATCGGCGGATACAGGCTTTGATACCTCATTGGCTACTGTCTCCGCATCTGCAATGTCCTTGTTGGAATCCAGAGTTTCGTCCACGTCAAGCCCAACCTGGTCCGAAAACTTCTCTGCCACATCAATGAACAGTTCCAAGAGCTGATAGGGACTTCTATCCTCCGGGCTGGTATATTCACCTCTCGAAGCTTTTCTTGCCAACGACAGGAAAATTTTGGCTGCTTCCAAAGGACAAGGATCCGAGTTGATAGGATTGAGCAGTAGAGTAGCATATCGCTCCGATAATGAGGGGTCTACATCCAAATAACGCCGGTACACGGCAAAAGTAGTCGAGCCGCCTTTTTGCTCTGCCCACAACAGATATCGCGTCCATATCCTTGCGTGCAGGGAGGGTGGGAGCGTACGCAGCGCGCGATCAAAGGTTCGACGTGCGTGAGTGCGACTCAGGTTGGAAGGACAGGCAGGGTGAAAAAATATCGAGGTATACATTAGCCATAGTCTTGGTAACTAGACTATACATTAAACATATTACTCGTATTTCTCGAGGCACTTGAATAACGCACCTTAGGTAAATACATTAAAGCCCTTTCGAAAGTCGCGATCAAGTATTTCCACTCTTCCCAACCAACAATGGGGCTCAAAGGCCCTTCCCATTCTTCTAGGTCTTCAACTTCATCCTCGAGGGCATCTTTCATTTCAGGCAGCTTTTTTTTCCCACCGGACCTTTTCTTGACGATGGGACGCCCACAGACAAACGACATGCGCATCAACAAGTATGATTTCCACAGCTTGAAAGAACCCGCAAAGTGGACGAGGGCTGATTCATAGAGATATGTTAGTCGTTGCAGGCTCAGGCGGGCAGACGGGGTGGCGAGAGGTCCAAGAAGACTGTGAATCTCGTCCGGAATGTTGACACCACGTTCTGCTTTCTGTTGCGCAACATAGCTTTCTCGGGTGGCCTGAAGAGCGGTCCACCAAGCACGGAAAGAATTGGGGTTTCGTAGAAGATCCTCCTCGCGATGGATATCCTTTGGGCTGAGTAAATCAGGGTGGGTAAGTGGAGAGGGAACAGGATAAGTCAGGGGAAATATGGAAGAAATTTCGGAGTAGGAGATGATTTTTGTAGCAACTGAAGGCATTCTGATACTCGTCTTACCTTGCTAGCGATTTCACAACCAAGGCCAACCTTTCCCACGCTCCATTTTCTTACCGCAGCAATGGTCAGTAGGTTGGCTATCTGTCCCTCTTCCCTATTGATCAATTGTAGCATGGCGTGAAACGAGTCCGCCATGCTCAAGCAGATTATGAGACGCGGAAACAGAAGGAACAAGCAAAAATTGCTGAGTATCTCGCGCTGACTGGCCAAGTTCTATCTCGAGTGAGTTTAAACCAACTATATATGTGGTTTTCTTATCTCATGCAGATCTGAAGTAGAAGAAACAGAGGGATTGGTCTGAAAATGCTCTCCATATGACCAGTAAGCTCCTTCAGGTAAACCCGGAATTCTACACCGTGTGGAATTACAGGCGCAATATCTTCATCAACGGCCTGTTTCCTCAGAGGCGAGTCCCTTGAAGACTATCAGGCATACGGCTTATTGGCTTCTCAGGAGACCGGAGGAGGTCAATCAGCTTCTCTTGAACGACTTAACAATGACAATGGTTGCTCTCAAGACCCATCCAAAGATCTACTGGATATGGAACCATCGTAAGTGGTGCCTCGAGAATATTCCGGCTGGTCCAGGTGCTGTTGGCGAAGAGAACACCAACGAATGGCAAAAGTCTGCTTGGGAGAAAGACCTATCTGTTGTCGAGCAGATGCTTGATGTGGATGCAAGAAATTGTGAGCTTCTGCTCCGACTTCGAGGACTTGTCTCACATTTTCTATAAGTTCACGCTTGGAATTACAGACGATATATTTTGACTAATACACCCAATGCACGAACACCGAAATCCGAGTTGGTATACACTAAACAGAAAATTATCTCCAATTTTTCCAACTTCAGCGCTTGGCACCAGCGATCCAAAGTATTGTCATCTCTGTGGGCAAGTGGAAAGCTCAGTGAATCAAAGTCTAAGCAAAGGGGTAGGTGCACATCTAATAATGGGTTTTTGCCGTCTCCTGTATGACTGAATCAGAATTCGAACTCGTCCGAGATGCAATGTACACCGATCCTCATGATCAGAGTGTCTGGATATATCACCGTTGGCTTATTGGTAACGGTGCGCCGCAATCCCTTTCAGTGTTTGATATTATCTAATTTTAACAGATAGCACACGTGGGATACTAGAACGGGAGATCGAATCAATCCAAGAGCTGTTAGTTGAGCAGCCTGACAGTAAATGTAGGTAGATAGGCGTGAAGACTTGAGCAGTTGCTGACGGACTGTGAATGTAGGGTGCTTAGAGTCATTGGTGTATTATAAGGGTTTAATGCTGCGGAACCATAAAGGGGATGTTGACATTCAGACGCTGATATCAGAATGTCGCATGTTCCTGGATCAGCTGAAGATGCTAGATCCTATGCGATCAAAACGATATGAGCAAATTGGTTGGTATCCACGTTCCTAGCACGGTCCTCCCGTTTGGCTCACAGAAAATCAAGCCAGTGACCTGTCTCGAGAACTCTGAGTCTTTGACTAGTCAAGTTGTGTAACAACAACTCTGTGTAACAACCACTCGAGCAACAATATGGACAAAATACATCGTGATTGATAGTTACAGCTCAACACAGTCCTTAACATTTGCATTCATCGGCTTTGCACTGGCAGCTGTGGAGGCTCAGAGCTGGCATGACATATCTGACGTATGGGCATACCTATCTCCGCAACTGCAACTGCTATTGCCGCAGGCGCCGTGCTGGTCGACGATGGAGGTGACCTGTGAACATAAACCGCGGCAGTTAGACAGAAAGAACTGCGCATAAAGCACGGTGTCAACACACAACGATCATGATAATTGAGGTAAGAAGGGTTGTAGCGATTGTTGGTTCAGTGGTAAAAGTCTTCTGATGCTTGATCAGGAACTGACAGGTTATATAGAAATTCAAATCTATTTACCGATATTTGTCGAGAAGCTGCATTGAGCTGCATTCTCATTCAAATAACTCTCACCCCACCATCATCAGCGTATCATCATTCAAATCTTTGTTCGTGATGTTATTTAAGACTTTTCCTCATGCTGAAATGGTCGGCCGATTAGATGACACACACCCATATGGTCGATGAGGACAAGATACATTCATGATGCTCCTCCTGATGTTTGAAAACCTCATTGTCAAAATTAGGGATTTGTACATTGTCAATTGGTCGCCTGATCTGTCAACTCGCTGTTCTTTTTGCGTACTCATCTGGAGAACTCAAGTCTGCTGCCTCTCCCCTCCCCTTATGGCCCGCTAATCGATCTGCTTGGCATTCTTTTTGTCATATGGGTAAAGAACTAAGTGCTTTCCAAGATATCATCTTCATGTTACATGCGCGAACGCGATCACTGATGTTTCTCATGTCGTGAATTTAATTGTCCAGGTTACGTCTTACACCGCATCCCCCTAAGACCCCAATATTATCAAGATTCCCGGAGACATGATCTTCTTTGAAATCATTGTTATACCATGATCATGCCTTGTGTATATGCTTTCTCGTGACACAGCGCACAGATAGAATAACATTGGTGATGCTTTCCACGGGAGAATCAGTTTCACTCTGCCTGAACTTGCAGCGCTGGCTGTTCAAGTTTTTGGCAAACTACAGCATGGATTCAAGATCTATCGCATATTTCTGAGTTCCTTTTCAACATTTGTACACAAATCTTTCAGCTAGTTCATCTCAGTTCTCTAGAACTTGTAGTCAGAATGCCAGACTGTATGTGGTGTGCGCAGTGTAGTGCCTGGTAGCCTAAGGGAAAAGGTATGCAATGACTTGGGATAATGAGGGAAAAGATATATGTAACGATCATTAGGACCGAAAATAAGAGTCTGGTCCTAGGAGTAGCTCAGCTACAGCTTAAGTACTGCTAATGTAACCATGCATGTGTAGTAGAGCAGATGTATCTAAAGTAATGGATGAAAATGAAATAGAAATGGTGATACTAAAATGATGGCATAGCTATTGTTTCGAATGCCCGTTCCTTCTTTGAAGCCTCTGTCAAGCCCCAAGTGGATATCGCGCTTCGTGAGTAATGTACCGGAAGCATATGTCAGGATGGCATGGATCGTTTCCATTATGCATTCGTCTGGCACGATCGCGGTAGACTGAATGATATTTGACGCTATTACCGAATTGGGATATCGGCAGTTGCCGAGATACAACAGCCTCGTGGCAAGGGCATGGTATACGTTCAGCCTGGAAGAACTGGATCTCATTCGTTTCTATCGCTCCCCATCCTTCATAGGCTGCGTCCGTCTACTTCTTGATTTTCTACACTCCTCAATTTTTCTCGCATATGGACGCCAATCGAACAAATGTCCACGAGCTTTTTTCAAGGGATTCTACCCCACCAGGCCAGCAGAATCTGCACCAGCAATTCCAGCCTCCCACGCAACTCACAAGCGACTCGACCTCTAATCCAATCGATGCTCTTTTTCAAAGTATCGCTGCCCCTATATCACATCAATCTCCACCACAACCTCAGCAGCAGCAGCAGTTGTCTCCACAACACCCGGTCCAGTCCACTGTTCAGAGTACCGATAACACCCACACTGTGACTTCAGCCCCAGCCAGTCCTATTATGGCTATGACAGATGTCTCTCCGGCATCTAGTGCTCCTCCAACCGTGACGACTGCCTCAGACCGTCAAAGTGCGTTGCTATCTCTCCTTGGTGGGCCTACGTCTTCCAGCCGACCTGCCCCGCAGGCAGCCAATGTGCCTCTGCCCACCCAGGTGCCGACGCCACCGGGGTCTTCACAGCGCTCAAACGCGTCGCCCGGACATAACGAAACACAGGGCAAGATTTTGTTGGAACAACTTATGGCAGGGTACGTACCCAACCTTATCTTCCTGTGATTCTACCGGTTGTCGTGTCTCTTCCGTTCTTTTTACCTCTCCCAAATTTTCTCACCGTAATATCTAGAAATCCGCCCCGCAATAATTATACGGAATCAATCAGAGGTGTACCTCAAGCGCCATCTCCTCCTCACGGTCCTTTGATTCGCGAGAGTGAATACCGGATGTACGGACCGGATACATCTGCTCAAGATACTGCTGGTTCTCTGCCTACCCAGCAGCAGCAGCACCAACAACATCCTTCCCTTCCTGTTTCCCAACCTCAACCACAACGAGCGCCCTCTCCTCGTCAATCCATCTTTAATTATATCTCCCCGTTTGACCAACTTTCCAACACGAGCAACTTGGCAAATCAAACAAAGAAGAAACCTCCCCCCCAGCCTTCCGGTGTCAATTCAGGTGGTACCGATGACTCTTCATGGACCACTGTACCTGACCCTAAACGCCAGTCTGTTGAAAATCTTCTTGAGAATATTTCCCGAGGGCAACTCCCTCAACCTCCTGTTCAGTCTACGGGGCCGGCACCCGTCTCTGCTTATGAATCTTATCTTGGTGGAAATGACTACTCTCAGGGAGAGCCAGTCACAAGTCGAGTTTCATTGCCACTCATACCTGCCGGCAATAAACTTACTCCCAATCGTACCTCGTCGCCGAGAGAGTCTCCGCCCAAATCTTCTAGCCAACAACCTCCCCAGCTCCAGGCTCAGGTTCAACCACAACCACAGCCTCAACCTCAGCGACCTCAACCCCGTCAGCCAGATAGCTTCACTACTCAGGGTCCTCCGCCCTCTAATACTGCGCTGGGTGGTATCCGGCGCGAGAAAGAGAGTTCTCCAGGCCCCGGTAGTCGCGGAGGTAATCGCAAAGGCCTTGTTAACCAGGCCAAGGCAGGTAATAAGGTTCATATGAGCCCGAGTCCTCAACCTCAGACCATTGTCATCGACGTGTCCCAGCAACTAGAGGAGGTGCAAGCACCTCAAGATTTTGTCAAGTCAACTGCGATTGCACTTGTTAAACAAGATTCTGTTTTCTTACCTGGTACGACCATTGGAGCGACGCATTGGGTTGCCTATGCCATGACAAGGGGTCGTGTCCGTGTTATCTCAAGGGCCAGCGGAGATCGTACGCTTCTGCAGTTGCCAAACATTTTCCCCGTGAATTCAAGTGTTGCCGACATGGCGGTTTTCGGGAATCGGCTTGCTGGAGTGACGGTAGATGGTGGATTTGTCATTTGGGGGTTGCCAGTCACAATCGAAGACGACGTACCGTATGTTTCATATTGTAATCTTGTGACCTCTGCTCATGAGCTCTTCTTCAGTGGAACATTGATTCTCTGTGTCCCTCCCATCAGTACGCCTGAAGCGCTTCGGTCAGTGAAATGGCACACCAAGGATCCTGATACTTTGGCGGTTGCTTCGGATAACAAAATTTATGTCATCGATCTCGCCAACACTCATGCTCTAAGTAGACTACCTCTGGCTCATGCTGATCTTCATCATCTGGGTCAGGTCTTCACTGTTCCCTCGGTATGTCAAACGCAATTTTACTCTAAACTTCTGCTGACATTAATGTGATAGAGGATCACTGCCTTTGACTTCGATGTCTTGAGAGGTGCTCTTGCTGCGATTTCTGAGGATTCTACTTTGACGATTTGGAACATGCACGATAAGCTGCCTTTCGCAACCCATAAGATTCGAGGAGAGGATGTCCCTTCATCTCTTACCTTTGTGGATGGAGGTCTTGTGGTCGGACGTAAAAACGGTACTATCTTCCAACTACTGTCGATCAATACCAAGGCAGTCCTCTCTACAATCAAATTCGTTAACGGAACAGTCGAAGATCCCGACATGTTTGGTCATATGAACTACGACTCTCGCATACAAACAGTTTGGATTGCTAACAGCCGTCGTGAGAGCATGATCGCTTTCAAATTAGCATTGGAGACACCTTATGGAGGTGAAGAAGGTGTCAGAGGGTACTTTGAGCAGGTTGTCGAGTTCTACGGTCCCAAGCCTACGATTCATTTCGTCATCCTCACTGCAGATTCGGATCCTCATGGTGCTGAGGCCAATGCTGCATGTATTGCTGCAAAGGTACCTTCTGGCGAGTTGGCTCTGGTCGCCTTCTCTGTTCATTCAGGTGGTGTTGACCAGGTCCTAATTCGTCGTGAATGGTTCGATTCTGCTCTTGCCATGGCTCCTGTTCGGTTTCCGTACAATCAGTCGGTACCTTTGCCACAACAATTGCCCCAACCAATTTTACCTGAGAAGATCAGACAGCCTCAGCCTATCCCTTCATCTTCCCAGATACAGTCTCAGATCACCATGGCCACCGCCGTCAATTCTGGGCCACGACCTCGTACCCCGGCTTCCGACAATGAAAATGAATTTAGTCATGACAGTCGCCAGCTTGATGTAAAAGGCAAGAACCTGAAAGGAAAAGGACTTGGCTGGGATAGTGGAAAGGAGAAGGAGAAGGCCAGGACAAATACCGACATCGAATCGTCGATTGCTCAGATGCTAAGTCGAGAAATAAAAAAGACAGAGGACAATTTGCAAAATCGTTTTAGTCGTTTGATCACTAAAGAAATGGATAAACAAAGTAAGAGCATTCCGTCATTACTTCACTTGAATGATGCTAAAAATAATGCTCTAGATCAGCGATTTGAGGAAGCTCGTGCGCACGAACAAGCCGAGGACTTTAGGCGTCAAGAGCAGATTTTAAAGTTGATATCAACCGAACTTACGCGAAACACTACCCGTGTTGTCGAGATGGCGGTCAAAAATGAAGTTCAGAACTCGGTTCTTCCTTCTCTTGAGAGTATCACCAAAAATGAAGTCAAGGCAGCCCTGAACGATCAGATTGGAAGAGGTCTTGTTGACAACATCACTCAGGTATGGATTGTGCCTGATCAATCCTGATCAATGTGCTGTGAACTGACGCCTGATCTAGGCCTTTCCTGTCGAAATGGAGAAGCTTTTTTCCAGGCCTGACATACCCAATCACATTGCCCATGTTCTCGTAACCAATCTCTCCTCACTCATTGAACGACAGGTCAAGGATGCTATTGCTAAGACATTCATTCCTGTGTACTCTCAGCAGGCGTCATCGATGCATCAAGAGTTACTACGTGAATTGCGTGGTGAGATACATGGTGTCAAATCAGAGTTAACGGCTTGGCAAAATGAGGCATTTCGTAGCCACGATGTAAGTCCCAACCATTTCCCTTTTTCGCTCTCTGATCATTCGAAGGCTGCCATTCGTGAGCTTGAGCATTCCGTCAAGACGCTTTCCGATCAAGTCAAGTTTTTAAGCCTGAACACGATGCATCACGTGCATCAATCCTCTCAATCACACAATTCACCAGGTCCCTTGCCGTCCGTTCAAACAACCCATGGCCAACCTCATTTACGCCAGCAACAAAACATCCAACCTGTCGTTAATCCACAACAACAGCAGACTTATGCGTCTCATCTGTCGTATCCTCAACCTGTATCTCAACATCAACCACTACCGCCAACTGTGATTCGTGCTCCATGGCTCCCTCCAACCATAGTTGCGCCCCAAGCATCCCATCCTGCGACTATTCCTCAACCTCCACCTCCTCCACCTTCGCAAGAACAATCGACTCCCAAGACCAAGCCGGATGAATGGGACGAGATCTATCTCGGGGTGCTCCAGACTCAAGACGCTGCCAAACTCCAAGACCTTTTGACACACACCAATCCAGACTTGATCATGCCATTGAATGGACTTTGCCTCGTTTCGCAGGCTGTGATATTGACCCTCGTTCATCGAGTAAGCTGTTCTTCTAAATCATAGATGTCTTCTGACTTTGAACTTAGTTATCTGCCGTTGTCGGTGAAACACAGCCTAGTGATGAGACGTTCAAGAACTCTCTGTGGTGGTTGCAACGTGCCGTAGCTGTTTTGCGCCCAGACGTACGTGCCCCATTGAATAGAAGATCTATAGGAGATTAATCGAGTTTGACAGGATAAACTAATCACTGATTTCATTCCTCGTGTGATCCCGAATGTCCAGCAACTTCTTATTACCACCAAGCAAAGACTTGGTATTATCCCAGGACCTTCCACGATGGACAGTATCAAAATCATATCAGATACTCAGGATGTTTTGAGGCGGAAGGCGTCCGTTCTCTGAACCGTTTAGATATGCCGTTATGATTCATGATTATATCTTCTCTCTTATGTTTCCGCATTAAGTAATTGTCTATGTCTATGCCGCTCGGTTCTTCGCGAGAATACTTCAGTCTTCTTTTTCTAGAAGATAACGTTTATGTCTGATTGCCAAGGCGAATGAATTATGAAGAAGCGGAAATCTGGTAAGATTTTACCCGTGTCTAGAAGGGTATTGCCGTTGAAAGAATGGACAAAGCTATCATTGCTTTGTCAATGCTTTGTTGACAGCCATCTGATTTTCCACGATAGTCAGATAACGACTTCGTTTACTACTTTACCACGATGTGTACCCTAATTGTTGATTCCTTTGTCCGCCCTGAGATAAGTATAAATACCTGGACATCGTCAGTCAACCAATTCCTCGTTTTATTCCGGGCTTCGCTTTTGGTATTACTTCAAGATGGCATTTATATCGCGTGACCAACGTCTGAATCATCTAATCAAAGGAGGAGTGACAAATGACCTCGATGTCAAGACCAATTTGTTCAATATTAGCTTTCCCAGAGAATCTATTCATCATTATGATGGTACGATCTAGTCTCACAGTTCTGATGATTCATTCCTCAAATACTTTGTAGTCGGTAAGGACGCTGTTTCTTATGATTAAGCCCTTGCTGAGGCTCAAGTTGTTAAAGTTATCACCCCGCTCTATCAAACCTCGAGAGCATTTGGTAGCAAGAAGAAAAATGAACTTGTGCAGAGAACTCAATCTGACAACGGTGACATATTTAGGAGTAGAGCTGGTAAGTAAAAGTAGTTGATTCTGATGAAGAAGACACTCAACGATGAGGACTCAGCTTTCGACGGACAAAAAAATCTCTTTGCTCCTGTGAAGTATTTTTCGAGTCAAAGTGTACGCATACTTTTTCTGGTCCCACAGAATCTGTTCTCAGGTCTTTTCAGTTTGAAGTAGAATTGAATATGGACGAGAAACCGCGTCCGGGTAGAGAACTGAGGAAAGTACGAGTCGACATGAAACACGTCAATAGCATTGATTTTGGGTGAGTTTTCCAGCATTGCGGACATCTGATGAGTGTTGAGAAAATATTCTCAGAGTTGTGCACCAATATCTCCGAACGCAACAAAGTAACAAGCTACAAGACGGTATCAGCCTCATAACAAATATGTTGAACGTCTTCATGAGTGCTGTCCCTAAACAGTGAGTAAACCTGATTACATTCCTTGCCCTGTTCTCAGCTCTGTCTAGGAAAGCAGGTGTACTTGCAACTTCTAAATCTATCTTCATCCAGGAGTCACAGAAGCAGCCAGACCAAGAGATCAGGCCACTCCAGCTGTGGCGGGGTTATTACCAGTTGGTCTAGTAGTTTACTTACCTGATTATACTGACCTCCACATGCAGGTCCGTCAGGCCAGCATTTGACAGAATGGTCGTAAATGTTGATGTGACCATTGGTGTCATGTATGTCCAACACCTTAAACTATAATCCAGACTTTGACTTGTACACAGCCTCCCCGCAGACAAACTGGAGTACATATGTGCCGACTACTTGCGTCTTAAGAATCTTCAAGACCTCAGACATCTGAGGCCTGACATGTTCCAGAAGCTGCGTCACTTCCTGAAATCAGTCAAGGTCACAGTAGAGCTCGAGGCACACAAACGTAAAAGTTCGAGAGCTATTAAAGATTTGATTTTGGATGGAAGTGGATCCACCTTTGAAAAGGATGGGAAAATGATCACTGTAGCTGTAAGTCCTGCCTTCCAACTACTGCTTGGATGCTGATGAAACTTCTAAATCAGAAACACTTTGAGCTGGCCCATAACGTGACGGTTCCGCCCCACACACTGGGCGTCAAATTCGAGAGATCGAGTAGTGTCTTCCCTATTACAGTATGCAGGACAGTTCAACAATTTTACAAGGTATGTTCGTATCATCATTGTACACAAATGGGAGTATTTATTGATTATGTATAGAACCGCGCAACTCCTGAAGTGGTCCGCGCAGCTTTAAGATTTACTCCAGAAAGCCCAAGTAAAAGGGAAGAGGAGATCCAAAAAGCTTTTGAACACCTGAACTATGGGAACTCTTTCTTTCTTTCGTTCGCTGGAATTAATGTTGATGAACGGCCCCAGACGATCAAAGGGCGACTGCTCCCAAGACCAGATATCGTCTTCAGAAACGATGTCAGAAGAAGTCTTGTATGTTATTTTCTACGGGATGTAGGATCAGAGGCTTACTGAGTTGGCGTAGAACGCTCGGCCAGGAATATGGGATGTGATGTCACAGAGATTGGTTAAACCAGCGACTATCCAAACCTGGGTCTTAATCAACTTTGTCCAGATAGATGATCAATCACTACACTATTTCATTGACGAACTTATCGGGGCAATGAATAACCTAGGTTTGCCTTCCATCGGTCCTCGAAATCTCCTTTTTGACTTATGTTTTTCTCTATCGCAGGAATCCAGGTCTCAGCACCAGTGGCCGTCGAGAACAAGTCAGTGCAAACTAACATCGAGAGAGTAAGTTGGAGGCTCTAGGCGGAAAATTCCCTAATATCTTCGTTATGGATTCTAGGAGCTGGCTAATTTGATGAGGCAATACAATCCCACATTTATACTTGCTATACTTCCAGATCCAGCAGAAGAGCAGTATCGCAAGATCAAGAGGTTCGGAGACATAACACAAGGGGTTGCCACGCAGTGTGTTGTAAGTGATCATCGACACCCTGGAATGGCTCCAGAGCTTACGTGTCGTGTAGCGCTGGAGCAATAATCTGAGAAAGAATGTTGGCTCAAGGCGGCTTAATCAATATCAAAACAATCTGATTCTCAAGTAAGTCTTATTTCATCTTGCCAGTAACAATCTAATTCAATCACTAAGAATCAATCCTAAAATGGGTGGGGAAAACTTTCATGTGGAATCTCCGGTCTTTAAACTGGCAGCCATGCAGCCTTTCATGGTCATTGGTAATGGACTAAAGACTGGTCGTCATATTATGCTAATCCGCACTCACACAGGCGCCGATGTCAGTCACCCAGGACCAGGAAGTCAGATGCCTTCAGTGGCTTCTCTGGTTGCATCCTTCGATGAGAAGGCATGTCAATATGTTGCTTCCGTGAGAGTCCAGTCATCTAGAGTTGAAATCATTGAGGAGTATGAGGCGATGTTCAAGGTGTCCTATTCATAGTCACAATAACTGCCAGTCCATTGCGTCCTGACCAGTATATCTTGATAGGAACTTCTTGACTTTTTCGTGCAAAGAAATAAGCAACCCCCCAAGCTCATCTTTATCTTCAGAGATGGTGTCTCTGAGGGTGAATTTCAGATTGTTGAAACATCAGAGGAACAAGCGCTCTATGGTAAGCTTCGTTGTGTTTTCATCTTGTTAATTGGTTATATCTTGCCATAGCTGCCTTTGGAAAAGCGGGATATTCCAAACAGATGCCACAAATCCTCTATGTTGTCGTAGGAAAGAGACACCATATCCGATTTTTCCCGGGGAGCCGAGGAGCCGACCCTAGAGGAAATGGCAACTTCCCATCTGGTCTTGTGGTTGACGATAGTAAGTATGGTCCGTAATGCCTCTGTCCCTGACACCGTCAATCTTGTGCCGTAGACGTTGTCCATCCCCGATTCTGCGACTTCTATTTGCAATCCCAGCCAGGCTTGAAAGGCAGTAAGTCCTCTCCTGTTTATATGCCCTCTGGTGCTCACTGCCTTGTTAGCATCAATACCGAGCCATTATACAGTTCTCCGGAACGATAGAGGAATCCCGCTAGCAGAGTAAGTATCCCTTCTGTATCTGTTGGAACTACTTAAAGCTGTTGATTAGCATACAGAAATTTGCGTAAGTTACAGCTCAGGTCCCAATGAACCAATCTCTGAAGTCACTTCGAACTAGATATGATCTTTGTCATTGCTACTCTCGATCTACGCGCTCTGTCAAGATACCGGCTCCTGTCTACTGTAGGTACAAGTCTAGTTTATATATCAACTTAGGCTGATTCAACTTTGCAGATGCTGATGTAGGTGGCTAGCCATGGCCATGCTGCTGAACTTTCTGACTGTGCCTTCTAGCTTGTTTGCCGTCGTGCTAAGTTCCACTTCAGCGAAGAGATCAATGATTACTCTTCAACTGCTGCGAGCGATGACATGGCTGCGCACTTGGATTATTTCCGCTCAAAATTTCATCCTGTGAACGCCAATATGCGTTACCGAATGTACTATGTCTGATATCTGTCTATCCTTGTCTTTTCCATGTCTAATCTGTGCAATGTCGTTTTTCTAACTGGATGTAGTCGACTGAACTTTATCTTGTCTGTAAACTGATATATATATCCCTGCTTAGTTGCCTTTCCATAAGCCATGTACCAGCCGCCTTTGACTTGGACTAGATTCCAACAGAAAACAGGTTTGATAAATACCATAATTTTATTGAGGCACATAGGACCATATAAAGTGCTTCAGGGCAAGTTGGCAGCACAGCAACTAATAGTACACATTTTGATTTTTCATCACTACATCAACCTCGATACAGCCTCGATACAACCAGCCAAGTTTTTACCCGTGTTTCAGGCTTGAAATCTCCAAGACTGATCCTACGAATCTACTAACACTAACTTGACGGGCTTGTTTACGACATTTGAGCGCTTCGAATTCGTAAAGGAGTCTTTCGCTGGCCCTTTTCGTGAAAACAATTTCCTCTTTCTGCTGTTATACGGAGCGACTTTTGTGTTTGTGTGTGCGTACGTGTGTGTTTGTGAAGCAACGACAATGCCTAGCAAAGGATGGTTCAATCTCGAAGCTGGAGCCAGCGTTGTTCCAGAGACACAATTCTTCGAAGGTGATTCCGCATTCAAGTTTTTGGGTTTGTCCAAGACGACGAGATTATATGGGTTCATCGCCTGGTGTGTGTTTTAATCTTCTACTGCTATCTTTTCAAATCACTTATGACCTGTTGGATGAAACTGGGGGATTCATTGAATCTATATAGTCTTGCAGTTGGGTTCTTATTGAGCTTGTTGGGTTCCATTGTACTTTTCCTGGGGCAGCTAGGAAGTTTTGCGGGTGAGTAATGTTATTTGGCATACGAAGATTGGATGGATGCAATAGTTGGACGCTGATGAGGTTTTCTCCGCAGTCCTTTATGTCTTTGGAACCGTCATCTCACTCATCGGAACGGGTTTCGTTATTGGCGTACGTTTGGCTACTGTTATTCAATATCTCACAGCAAAAACTGATTCTATTGTATACAACAACAGTTCTTTAGGCAGCTGAAGCTTGTACGCTCATTTTGTGTCCGGTTTTCCCAGTTGGTTGTGATTTGACAAAAATATAGATGTTCAAACCTGTTCGTATAGTGGCCTCAATCGTCTTCCTGGCGTCTATCGGCCTGGTTTTCGTAGCTGCTTTTGTCCTCCATAGCGACGTACGTAACATTCATATTTGTCACCCAGCAAGCGACTAAACGGTGTCGTAATCCTGTCACTGCAGGTTCTATGTTTGAGTAAGTTTTTAATGTTCTCAGCGATGCTTCAATATGAAAATCTTGCCATAACTAGTTTTCGTGATCATCGAGTATCTCGCTTATACTTGGTATTCACTTTCGTATATCCCGTATGCTCGATCTGCTGTACTCAAAGTCTTCGGGATGGCTTGAGAGAGTCACACGTTCTGTTACTAACGCAGGAGGGGATGCAAAGTCAAACGAAACGTCTTGTTGGTACATTTTTTTCAAATTAATTTCACAAACGCGGTGGCTGTCTATAGCAGTGTCGATTACTTGATCAGGCACGACTGTCTGAAGTTTATTTACCCCCTGTAGTTGTTCTTCTGCTCTCTTAAAGAGTTCATGATATCGGTCTCGGAAGTCATTGGTCCTGCGTTCGTTTTCTCCCTGCCGATCATAAGCACAAGTGATGGGGAAAAGATTCCGAGCTGACTTGCCTAACGGTGGGTGTGTTCAAACGCATGAAAACGTTCCACTCTTTTTCATCCCCTACTGTCGTTTTACCAGTAGTGATGTCATTATTCTTGACGATTTCAGAAAGTCGAGCGATGCCGCTGCTATTCGGCTCGACGAACTTGCCAAAAGCCAAATTTGAAGCGGTGTACTCGTGACCATTGTATACAATGGTTTTGTCAGGAAGGCTTCCGAGATAGCGAAGGGCATGAATCATTTCATCAGCCGTACCTTCAAAGAAACGACCACAACCTCCAATGAAGAGAGTGTCTCCAGTGAAAAGGCCACCAGGATGTGACACGTCCGTTGGGTCAGTTACATAGTAGCAGATCGAGTCCTGAGTGTGACACGGTGTTGCCAGGCACCTTTTATATAATACATTTCATTTTAGGTTTTTTAAAAAAAGAAGCTTTTGCTGACCTAACGTGGATGTTGTCCCCGATTTTGAACTCATGTTTGTCCTTGACAATGTTAGTGACTTTCTGGACCTGATGGCTGCCTCCATAAATTGGAGCCTCGGGGTATTTTCGTGCCTACAGTTGAGCACTATTAAAAACAGGAGAGTCAGGGGTTGGATGTCAAATTGCGCACAAAGTCCTTTTTTTTTTAAAAAAAAAAAAGAAACGAATCGTCAACTCAATATTCGAGGCTAGGGGATTGAGTGGTCAAACACATACACCATTTCCACCACTGTGGTCATTATGGTGATGAGTGGTGATAGCGGCGATGATAGAAACGCCGAGACGTTCGGCAGCAGCTGCAACTCGGGGAACATCGAATGGATCGACGGCAGCAGCCTTGTTAGAGGGCTCGTCTACAAGCAAATAGGCATAGTTGTCCTGGCGGACGGGGACTGGGATGACCTTCATTGAAGCGCGGGATGACGAGGTAAAAGAACGTCTGAGAAGGAACATGGGTACGTGGGAGTGAAATAGATCATAATAATACCTTAAAGGGGAAGAAAGAGAGGTAGCAACACACGCTTTTTTCTTTTTTTTTTCTTCGTTCTCTCATATGTTCTGTTCTCTCGTGGAGCAAACGCCTTTGTTACTCTCTTTTTGACGCTCCTTATACTCTTCTCCTTCTTTTCTCTAGTCTCCTCATGGCCGCCTCGGCCTCACGCTCTCGTATGCTGTACCGGCATCTCAGATTATCCGAGACCTATAGGAGTCTGTGCGGTGTCGCGAAGGATTGCGTTCACAATGTCATAAGCAGGGAGCATACTGTGTCTTCATTACAGGGTGCTACTACTCAGACCCCTGGCCTTACTGGGGGGAGCATGTTTCATGCTGGTGATGGTGATGGTGCTAGCGGTGATGAAAGATTGAGAGGAGGGTTTGATGCTGGCTCTCAAGGGACTGATCACTATGGTGATGGCGGGGGCAACAATGGAGGGTGCCATGATGGCAGTAGCAATGCCAACGGCGACGGGAACTCTCCATATGTCGATTCCTCTCGTAAGAACCTGAGCGGCGAGAAGACTTCTCAGAGTCCTGTCTCTCAAGAGAGCGCCGGCACGAGCCCTGGCTCGAGCCTTAAAGCAGGCCCTTCAACCTCAATCAAAACTGCAGGTGAGTTACATCGTCTTCTCGTCCTGGACACTCCTTGGTGACGGACAGAACAGTTCTTGCAGATGCCCCAAGCAGCTCATCAACCCCCCATCTCGAGAGTTCCAGTTCTTTTTCATCATCATTCCCAACAACGAGGATCAGCATCGATACTATAGGGGTTGCGGCCTCTTCAAATGCTACCCCTTCGAGTGCTGCTACGTCAACCAATTTTATTGCTCCTCAAGCCAATCTCTCAAAGCGCAGCAATTACGGTGCCATTGCAGGCGGTTCCGTTGGTGCTCTCGTCGTCGTCTTACTCGTACTCGCGGGTTGGATACTATACAAGCGATGGCACAAGAATCGTCCGCTTCCCTCTGACGAGTTCGTCAACACCTCTGCTGCCTCGTATCCCTTTGCGCATGCTGGTTTCAGTTACACGATCGGTGGTGAGGAGAAGAAGCAGAAGAATGAAATGACAGACGGGATCTACCATGGCACAAGAACAAGTGCTGCTGGCCAAGCCGAGTTCAAGCCTTCTTTTGCAGTAGTAGTAGATCCTGGTCAAGGCGTTATTTCAGAAGGAAAAAGAGAAAAGGAGTCGCAACCAGGAGACTATTGTGATATGAACACCACGAGTCAGCAGTCACGGCTACCGGCTTCCCAACCAGAGGTGCTTTATGCCACCCCACCCCCGCGCATCGTCGTGACGTGTCCTGCCGGTAGTGGTACGCCTACTGTGCCGCGTACCCCTCCGGGTCGTCGTGTACCATTTGGAACAGGGACCTTTCAGTTTCCGCGTCCGCCGCCTGAATCTCAGGGACTTGCACAAGGCAACTCACCATGATTTTTTTTCAAAATCTTGTTTTATTTTCTTATTTGTGCGTACGATTCTTCTCTTTTTTGACTTTCAATTTGGTTGTCTGAGGCATGCTGGATGTGCGTTTTACGGGGGTTTTTTTCTGCGGTTTTTGTTTGTCTAGAATTTGGAATTCTTCTCTCTCTCTTTTTGTGCGTGTGACTTAGTGTTACGTATGGAAATCGGTATGGTTTTTTCCGGGTGTCAATAGAGTCTCATCTAGTTTTTGTTGCTTCTGTTACTAACAGTTCGTGGCTTCGAACTATTTCTTCTCCCTAGTTGCATATGTTGTACAGGCCTCGACGTCATGCTTCTTTTGTTTTTCTTTGTTTTTCTCTCTCGTAGACGAAACATGGACCCATTTCACAAACCAAAATGGTATCCAGAATCTTTTATTAAAGATGATATACATCAAAGGATCCAATCCCGCCAGTCCAAAATACAAAACCCCAAGAAGAAATGTTCCTGATTCTAATGACTACATCGGCTAGTCACTCAAGATGGCTTGAACGACATTGTCCACTTTCAACTGTCGCAAATCCGTATACGTCTGTATATTTGAGAAAAAAATCAATTCTTATGATCGAATCAGATGAGCAGCACACATACCTGTCCACAACCAACGAAAATGATGGGTTGACCTGTGACATAAGTCATGGAGAGTGCCGCTCCCACCTTTTGAAAAGAAATCAAAAAAAAGGAAAAAAAAGGAAAAAAAACACAAAGCACAAGAGAGGTTTAAAAAAAGAGAGTCACCTTATCATCCACCGTGTCCCATTTCGTCACCAACATCCCATCAATACCACGTCCCTTACCTACGACACCAGAAGCAGAAGAATAATCACGCAACGCACGATCAAATTTGGTCAACTGGTCGACAGCCTCGTTGCCTACAAGCGCCTCGCCAACGAAAATGATCTTGTCGGGATTGTTGGTTGAAACCAGCTGATAAAAAGGGCCATGAGCGAAAAGTTGCTGACACAAGAAAGAGGAATGGGTTTGCTTCTCACCTTGGCAAGAGCCCGCATCAATGGCTTTTTTGGTTTTGGGAGTAAGATACAACGAGGGACAGCATGACAAAATCGTCGACTTACTTCATTATCCTGCATTCGACCAGCCGTGTCAATGAGAACGACATCAAAATCGTTCGTTCGAGCTTGTAACAACAACAATGTCAATAACGGGTAAAATGCGTCCAAAAAAACATATGAACCATATGCCATAGCTTCCCGAGCGATCCCGGCCGCGTCCTTGCCATAGCCTTTCTCATACAATTCCACACGACCTTTGTTGTTTTCGGCTCCACCGTTGTTGACGTCAAGCATGCTGAGGTTTCTAACATGTACACGAAGTTGCTCGACGGCTCCACTTCTGTTCATGATCATAAAGTCAATCAGACAACCTCAATCACCCAAAGAAAAGGTTGACGAACCGGAACGTATCACAGGCAGCAATCAAAACTCGTAGTCCATTTTGGATCAACCAAAAGCAGACTTTTGAGAGATTCGTGCTCTTTCCGACACCATTGACACCCACAAACGTGATGCTAAACGGCATACGCTGTTGTGTCGATGACAAGGGTGGCGAGAGTTTTGTGCGGATCGATAAAAGGAGATCAGTCGAGGTCTTGGGAGTCAAAATGCGTGTGATCGACATCGACAGTGCCTTCCGAACGGCTGTGGTCGTGGCTTGGAAAGAAGCAGTGTGAATACGTATCAGAGATGTCAAGGTTAATCGCTCACTCTCAAAACCGCCAATTTTTTTGCCAACAAGACTTTCACCGACACCCTCACAAACCTTCTCTGCGATTTCTTTGGCCACATTTTTCTTCATCAAGTGCTGCTTCATGCCTTCGAGCACAGGTTGAAGATCGGCCTCGGTAAGGACTTGAGAGCCCGTGAGCCTCGAAAACAGGGATGTTATCAGAGAACTCGAGTTCGTGTTCTTGTCCAACGGTTTGACGACGTTAGCGAGGACGTCGTGACCATGGTCTTTAGTGAACTCCCAATCCTTGACTTGATACATGCCATCGTGACTCCTCGAGCCGAGGGACGATTGGTCGACCAAAGCCTGTACATCGTTCAGGTTTGCACGATCCTGCAAAGGTTTATCGACACTATAATCCAACTTGTCCATATCCAGCTCCGTAGGCTGCGAATCACCCCAGATACGCTTAGCTTTGGTTTTCCGCTTGACCAGCGGTGTCTCGGAGCTGCCCATTCGGTCAACAGATCGTCAGAAAACTTAGGAAGACGCACTCAGAATTAGATTGACTGTCGCGCCCGGCTTTCCTGTCTATGGGGACCGAGACCTGCCTTGCACCCCTTCCTCTCTGCCTGCCGCCACGACCGCGTAGCCTGGTTTTGAATGTTTCAACGTTTCTGGCTATTTCCTGACCGTCCTTGGGTACATCGTGGTCCACGGAAGGTTCTAGAGGAGAGATTAGATGGACAGGGCATGTTGTTGTGAACGTACCGTTGCTTTGGTCGTCGTCGGGAAGATCACTCGGGTTTGGCGCTGAAGGAAGGAGAGGCTTGGCTCTTGATTTGCGATTCTGTGGCAGACGTCGAGCAAAAGTTTCTGCGACAAGAGGATGGCTTACTTTATCCTCCAAACCTTGCAGAATGTTGTCAAAGATAGAGTCCCAGTTCTCGAATGCCTTGCTCAAGTTCCACGAGGTGGGCTCGAGGGTGAGTGACTTGGTAGAATGGAGGGAAGCCACGAGGGATGCAATGAAGGGTTCGTAGTATTTGATAAAGAGGGTCTTGAGAGCAAGCAAGAGTTGGTCGACGTAGGTGAGCTGTATGATTCGCTGCCATGCAACCTGGTGGACGTGAGCAGTGAGCAGAGTAGCCGAGAGGATACGGACGACGAAAATGAGCTCGAGGCCATTGACAAAGGACCACTTGACTGCATAGCCGTCCTTTTCATATCTGTCCTCTGTTGTGCGGCCCTCAATCAGGGCGTCTCGGATGAGGGAGTTGAGGGGAGAGGTGGGTGAGGAGGCGATGAGGGCAGCCTGGGGCGTGAAAGACCGCGACCAGAGCACGATGCCCCCTGAGCATTGTCAGTATCTCAGAGTAGAAAACAAATAAATACTCTGCCTTTGTGTGATATAGAGCAGTGGTCAAGCATTGAGAGACACGTGACTGAAAAAACATTTCATTCATTACTGTCTAGCCAATTCCGTACACTCTGCTTCGAGACCAGGCCTCGCACACGACTCCTCTCCTCCTCAGGTCTCGCCCGGTACAGGCGCATGACATAGCCGCACACGCTCCATATGTTGTCCCACGACGCGTCAAACAAGTCCCACCAACGATCCGACGGGAGAGATATGTCGAGATGCCGAAGCGTGAGGAGGATGGCGGCACAGACAATAGTCGGTATCTGGTAGAGGGCATAGACGGGTGTTTGGAGTCTAGACAGACTTGGAGTTAGCCCACAGGGACAAGAGAAGGAGCATACGCATCGTTGAGGTAGCCCCATGCCCTGGAGCAGGCATTTGGGTGCTTGATGAGACCGAGCACTTGAAGATAGTTGATGAGCGTGCCATAGGGAAGGACGACGTGGACGTTAAAGGCAAGCCGTTTGAGGATCTGCATTTCCGCGACCACGAGCGCTTCCTTAAGGTCGTAAAAGGCCTTGTCAAAGTACAGCATGGGGCGGTAGACAAAGGGGCCGGGGCCATCGTGAGCGGCCCTCTGGAGCAACACATCGTACACGTTGATGAGATCACGCATGCGCAAGGGGGATTCTTGAAGCTTGGACGCGAGGAAGAGGGCACCCATGCTGATGTCCTGGTGAAGAGTGAACAAGACAGAGAGGAGAGAAAAGACAAGGACCCACGGCGACGCCAAAGTGCTTCATCGAGCTGACATACCAAAATCGCTGGAAGAGGATCTGGGCAGCGGCGACTGCGACGTGTTTTCTGGTAATGTGAGGATGATGAAACAGAGAAGAAAAAAACAACGGACTGGGTGAGGAGGATGCCTGCCTGGTGGATGAGCTTGCAGCCATAAGCGCGAAGCTCGAGCTCGAGGTCGCTTGGGAGGCCGTCGTGGAGGGAGGGAGAAAGGGAGATTTGGGAGAGAGAGGCCAAGGGATACAGCATGTTTGTTCCGCACAAACAATCCCAATGTCGACTCTCCCACCAAAACCACTCGAGTCCGCTGCCAGAGACGACGACGACAAAATCCGCGGTCCTGTCGCTCGTCCAATGGCAAACATCCGCACCCAGACCTACATTCCACCCTATGCTGCTCGTCGCCGCCGATGGTCTCCTTCCCCTCCTCGTCGCCGTCGCTCTCCCTCTCGTCACCGCCATTCACCCTCTCGCCACCGTCGCTCACCCTCTCGCCATCGTCGCTCACCTTCTCCTCGCCATCGCTCACCCTCTCCACGCTACAGGCGTCGATCTCCACCACCCAAGCGACTCAGACTCGGCAATCACTCCATCTCAGACTCCCCGCCTTCGCCTCCTCGCAAAACACCATCGCCTGTCATCCCAGAACCTCCCCCTCCCTCCAGAGGCAGATCACATTCACCCCCAAAAGGTCCTCGTGCCTTTCAATGGCGTAAATCATCCAAGACGCCCCCCAAAGGCCCGCGAAATCTAGGCTCTTCAACCCCCTCCACCGCTGCCCCAGTCCCGGTCCCAGTCCCAGCCTCTGCCCCTGCCCCTGCCCCTGTACCTACTCCTCCCTCAGCTCCCTATCCTACAGCCCCTCGCGCAGACCGCAGACCCAAAGACCAGCCAGAGTCCTCCCACCCTTTGCATTCTGCAAAATACACCTCATTCCCATCTATACCGCCCGAGCGATGGACACAGATTCCCAATTTCACTATGCCAGACATGAGCTCGGCCAAATCAGAGGCCGAGGTGAGTGGTCTTTTGAATCCCACTCCTATCTAATCATATCATCGTTGCAGATGAGGCGAATGCAGACGAATCGAATCTCACTCAACAAAGACCTCGACGTTCTAAAGGCAAAGTCTCGTCGAGCTTTGCATGAAGTCGACATGGCCAACATCGATCTACGCATGGCTCAAGGCAGACGAAAAGTAGCCAGTGCCCAGGCTGAAAAAGCCAAACAAGGAACATTAGGAATTGATTACATCCCGCCTGCGCCCGAGTCGTAATGTACTATGCTAGAAATCTAGAGTGGTTCATGCCGTATCTAAAGGTCGACATTCCATGTGTAATTTCTTGGGATTCGACGGCAGCGCACAAAAGAATCCTTGTTCCTGCATGGCCGTAAACAGCCGTCTCGAATTCATGCCGAGCTGTGTCAACAATGTATTCATTCCTGACAAAATCTCACACAGCAACACGCACCGTGATACACGCTTCTGATCCTTGTCTACACAATTCTGTCTCTGTACTGTCTCTCACGCTATCGAATGTATACCGTGCTTTTCGGTCAAACTAGTTCATGAGTCAGCATCGATATATATCATAAGCTCTGACCTACCGATAGAAATTCCTTTAGAATCGTATCGTCTGGCTGTTTTGAAGTCATCATTGATGCCAAGATGAATCAAACGGTTGGTTTTGTGTCGGGAGCCATTAGTAAGACATTATCTATATATGGTATGTTTTCATCACATTTTGCCCCTCGCTCATCACACGGACTTAACCGGCCGAGAAAACAATGACTCGAACTTTGTCTATCCGCCTGATGCGGAATAGATCAGCGCGCGCATAACCCGTGATTCATTCATCCATTCTCATTTGAAACATGGCTTAATTTGATGCATACCTACCTATCTCCCGGATGTCGTACCTTGCGAGTAAATCCATTCTATGAAGGCTAATTTGATCACATTCTGGGTTTGAGCTCGACTTGTTGTTTCTCAATGCGACTGTCTATCCCCGAATTACAACCAAGTTCACTGCCTTCTCTCCACCCCCAAAGGATGAAGAGGCTCAAAAGCGTTTCATAGTATATCTCTCTCCATTCTCTTTGGTTCCTTCCGGAATTCAGCGTCTTACCCACTCCGCCTCCGATGAGTATTGACGGCATGCAGCCCAATGTGACCGTATACGTCTGCATTGCACGGGAGTCGTATACATATAAACGCGTTTTTTCTATCAACACAAGGAAAAAAAACCAACGATCGCTTTTGCCTCTCAATTGAAAAAAATGCTTTTCTTCTCAAACATCTTATCTTGCATTGTCGCTGTGACTGGTCTTGTCGGCGTTGTTCAAGCACAAGCTCCTGTATGTAAACTTTTGTTTTTTTTTTGACTCCCCAAGATGAAGCTTTCCACAGCTCACCTCAGGCACCTACCGTATCTTAAACGGACCACAATCTGCCCGTAGTTTCCCACCTGGGGCGCAACAAGGGCCCTTTGAGACAGAGATCACCTTTTCTGAGCAATTTGCCAGTGTTTGGGAGGACGTACGTTTGTTGTTTTGTTGTTTTGGTCGTTATCGTTGTTGGATTCACAAAAGTATCAGTGGGAACTCGTTTCCAATGGTAGTGATGAATTTTTCATTCAAAGTGCGGGAACGGGTGCTAGGGCTTATGCTACTCCCATAATGGTTGGTTTGAGCTTGATTCATTGTCGAGTGTTTGCCCTGACCTCTTTCTCTTTTTTTTTTTTTGCAGGGTGAACAAGTTTTAGCAGCTTCGAATGAACAATCGTCGTGGCTTATCCAAGGTGGAGGTCAGAGCAGTACACTGGAAAATTTGTATACCGTGAGTAAAAAATACCTCCTCCGTCTCTTCCAAATTCAAAAAGACAATTCTCAAATCCGATCCTGTTGACTAGATCAAACTTTCTTCGGGAGATTTTCTCTGGACTCTTACTCCTCGTGTTGGTAGAGAGAACATGGTAAGGAATATTTTTTTTGAATGGCAGAGAGTTGGTAGAAATAACGACAAGTTTGCCTTTTCCAGATCACCTTGCAAGGTTCTGACGGAAGCTCTTCTCAGAGGTTCGTCTTCCAGAAGATCTGAGTATGACATTATGATCTTTGGGATATCTATATACATACATAGTATACACCAACCCGCTTCGTTTTGTTTTTTACCTGAACGTATCCGCGTGAATTTAATCTATTTTCTCGAAACGCAATAACATTCTCATTGTCATGTAGGATATAAGTGAAACGCCCATCTTCACAAAAAAACCCAAAACAATCCCATGGTGTCTAAAGGACTTGAGGAACTACTTCATCTTCCACTGAACCTAATGACACCAACCATAACGACAAACAGTACCAGGACAACGACCACAATCGCCATCACCATCCACAAGGAACCTTTACTCCTTGCTCTGAAATCCCTCAGTCGTATCTTCTCTTTCATCATCAGACCCAGATTCCTCTCCATCTTTTCTTGCGTTTCCTCGATGACAGCTTTGTCTTTCTCTAGACTGGCAGAGAAATGCTGTGCGTTACGTTTGAGTTGTGTAGCCATGAGTGCAAGTTGATCGGATAATGCTTCGTGAAGGGCGTTTGTGGTTTGTTGTAGATAGTGACGTTTTGGAATGTTGGGAGAAGAGGCGGTGGGGGGTACAGTGGAAGAAGAGAGGGATGATGACGGTGTATGTTGGGCAAGTGTGGTGGTGGGAAGGAGAGGAGACGATAAAGTCTCAGTAGCAGCAGCAGTAGTTGAGTCGTTGGATGGCCGTCGTCGTCGTATTATGATAGAATCCACACGACCATCATCGACGGACGACGATATCCCAGTCCAACCTTTTTCTTCGCATTCTGGCCCTGGCTTCACATTGGATTCTGATGATGATTGGATAGCGTCTGTGGGCATTCGAAGTTTTAGAAGGATAGGTTCAGGTCGCTGCAATGGAGGCTCTGTTCTCTGTTCATCGTTTTCAAGTAAATTGATTTGCTTGTCTAGAAAAACCGTTGACCTACGTTTCGAACTTGAGTCATGAAAAGCTGTATTCGATCTAGTTTTGAACTGAGATCGATTCTTCTCTGATGTACTTGGTTTCTGGAAACGTCATGCCAGTAAGAGAGAGGGAAAAAAATGAAAGGGGCGGGGCGGTCACAACATACGAAGTGGGCTGAGAATCGTCACGATCGAGGTTTTTCAAAAGTTTTCGTCCGTACTTGACTTTCTATCGGTGCTTTGTGTCAATAACGGAGAGACGAAAAGGCGTATTAACGTCTTTTTTTTACCTGAAGTGTACCCAAAGCCCGCAACCAGACTTTTTCTCCCGTTTCATTCCATTCATGTTCATCAGAGGACACCGCTTTTTCGAGGCGCTGTACCAGTCGTAGGAGGTTGACCTCGTCGTGTGTGGCTTGTGAGTAGTCCATGGTAACATATGCAGGATATGGCGTGGAATATTGCCATATTTGGTCAAAGCTTCAATTCAAAACGTCTTTCTATTTAAACCCGCAATTTGATTTGGCCTGTTCCACCATTATGAGAATCCAGGAAACAGCTCTCGTTGTCATCTTCAGAAGGTGAATATATGACGATATTTATATTATAATCATCATTGTGCAACGCGACATGATACAGGGTGACATGCTGCAGAGCAGTCTCACTTCGGCCTCCAACAGACTTATATGCTATGTATAGAAAGAAGATCTCAATCTCAAAAAAGGTATTTTAGTCTAAATCATATGTCTGGGGAATTTGAAAGTCATCCTTGACACCTTGACACAGACCTGTCTAGAGAAGATTTCGAAGTGTCAGATCGTTTACGGAAGTCATTTATCATGTCGGTGGGAGATTGAAGTACTCACAGAACCCACAATGGTAAAAAATTGGCGCTTTTTTTCAAAGGTCAACAGCAATCAAGTTTTCAAGGTAAGAATCAAACAAAACTTTTGTGGTCATGTACCAGTGGAACGACAAGCCCATATACTCAGTGGCAATGCAACCACGAGACGGGATGAAACTAGGAGCACGAGCTAGGCATAACGAATGTAGAACTAAGATTAAGGGAATGCTTTTTCGGGTGTCGACTTTGGTTGACTTGTGATGACTGGGGTTGTTTGAGATATCCGAACAGAGAAGTTGGCTTGCTGGCAGGTGGCCAGCTGGCACTCAATAGACCTTTTTTAACCGTCATGGCTGTTCTCAGAATTGACTGTAAGGACATCACTGTTGAATGATAGTTTTGAGCTTGACAGATAAAAAGACTGTCATATGCTGACACCGGAAAAAAGCGGGGTAATGTGTCTTGCTAACTATTCTGCCTAGTCTTAGCTCGGCTCAAAAAATTCCCAATTCAAAATGTTGGTGATCACACCGCTGATCCCAAGACCAGAAGGAACCCCTTTTTTGATCAGTGGAGCTGGAAATAGAGGAATAAATATATGAAATGAGATACACCTCGGGAATATATATATTTGATTCTCCCGCTAGGCCTGCACAAGTCTCTACCCTCCTACTAGTCGTCGAATTTCTGAACCTCTATTCATGACGAGACTGATCGTTGTTACTGGCGCCACCGGACAGTAGGTCATTTCCTAGAGTATCAGGACAAGCACTCAATTTGATCTTAGACAGGGAAGTTCTGTTGTTGATTTTTTGCTCAAGGAACCTCTGGGAAGGTTCAAAATTCGGGGAGTTACTAGGAGTCCCGAGACACCAGTGGCTTGTGCCCTTGCAGCTAGAGGTGTTGACATTGTCAGAGCTGATCTCAGCTCTCTCGATGAGACTGTCCAGGCATTCTCAGGTGCTTGGGGGATTTATGGCCTCACTTCATTCTACGAGCATGGATATGATGTCGAGCAACTCCATGGTAAACACATAGTAGAGGCAGCGAAAGTGGTCGGTGCTAAGCATTTCGTTTGGTCTACCGTCAAAGGCCGTGAAGGCGAGTGCAGAGCCATCAGTTGGAAGTCAAAGGCTCTCATCGAGGACCGCATCGTTGAAAGTGGCATTCCCTACACTTTCGTGCACATTCCTATGTATTATGAAAACTTCTGGACGAGCTTTTTTGCTCCAAAATATCACGGTTCTCCTGGTCAGTTGGCTTCCTACCCGATGTCCCAATATTCGCCTATAGTGTCACTGACCATGGCGCTTGGACTGTGCCTGCCTTCCGAGAACCTGAAAAATACAATGGTCAGTCTTCTTTCTTCTGTCGGTTTGGTGGCCCAACTCGAGAACATGCCTGCAGGAAAGCGTATCAGAATCGTGGTCGATTATATTAGTCTTCGTGACATCGTCTATCAATTTAGTGAGGTGACTGGGGAGAAGGCTTCACTCGATCCGGAATTCACTGAAGAACAATTTGAAGCCTCACGCTACGCTGACCATCCGGCCGCTGAGTTGATGTATTTATCTTGGGAATTTGTTGCTCGTGCAGGGCCTGAGAGCGGTGTTCGGGTCTGTTACCCTCTTAGAATCGGTTCAATGGTTGGAAATTGACCATTTGACAGGATAGGACACAAACGCTTGATATCTACCCTCAAGCGAAATCTTATCGAGAGTGGATCAAGGACAGTTGGTTGACGAAGAAAATTTCCAGTTGGAAAACCGCAGCCACCACAGGATCGGATACATAGCAGAATGCTCGATAAATCTGATTCTGAGCTTTACCCACTTATGCATGTCTTTCACTGAACCGCAGCATGCACCAAATAAATCTTGTCTTAATTCAGTGTTGTCGCATAGCCTCTAGTTTCCATGTAGGACAGTTCGCACGGTTGTCGTATTGGAAAGGCAAAATCCTTCAAATGAAATTTTGCGAAGCTGACCTCTTAGGAGAGAGAGGTCTAAGTTGAGGGGACACGTAATGGGGAGACGCGTATCGAGGTGTAGGGTAAGATTAGATAAGGTCCCAGTTCCATATATATTACTGTTAAGAATAGACGACCGCCTACATTAATCATCAGGTGGACGAGACAAAACTAAAGACCGCATAACTGCAGACGAGTGAGATCAATTGTCCATGTAATAGTCATTTTGAAGGTGTATACGATAAATAATCAAAAATCCAGAACCAAATCCGGTCTGGAGAAAGGCAAGTGATCAAGAACCGCACACTGGGGGCGGAGCGGTACTAGGATCTATCCAGGGATCAAGATACTTGCATCCTGGAATTTCAACATAAAAACCAGCAGTATCAGAAGGGTTATTCCAACCATTTCCTACATCCACAGTTGGGGTGGCCATTGAACCACTGGAAGTGGTCAAAGTAGGCACAGGCAATGTGGGGATTGGTCCAGTTGGAGTGTAGGAAGGGAGGAGACTGACGGCTCCTGCAGCACTTATGCTAGCAGGGGGCCAAGGATAAGCAGTCGTAACACTGGCTGGGATATTTCCGGCACCAGCACCGCCTGTTTGCCAGGGTTGGAGAGGAGGGTTGAATAGGTTGCTACCACCGCACGCGCCTGTTGCTTCACGAGGATCCTCAGGCATCCAGCCCTGCTGAAGCCCCAATTGGTAGGACCACGCAGGACTCTCAACTTTACCCGTTACACTGGAATTGCCAATTTTCCAGGTCCAGAAGAAGTAATTCTAGAGATTGATTCAGGAAAATCTAATCACAAAGTTGAAGAATGAATGACCTGAAGAGCGTCCATACTTGAAAGGGCAAAGCGTTTTATGTCGGATTTCATCTGGGCACTATACTTTGTCCAATCTGTCCACTGCGTACAGTCTCCAACCGTCGGTAAATTCTTAGCGTATGTCCCTTCATAGCGTGTGCCCAGATCTACACCATTCAGCCAGAGGCCACAGTCTGTGACAGCATTGCTAAATTCTCCGGCATATGTTAGTCCAAAAGCTGTCATCGAGGTATTCACGGCAGCACCCCAAGTAGTACATGGTACGTTGTGATAACTTGACATTGGACTATCCGATTGCCCACCAAAGCAGATGTAGGGGTGATCATCGAGGGCAACACGGTCCGCATTGGGCATAATACCAACCCATCGATTCCGAGGAAAGAAGCCATCATGGATGGAAATGAAAGGTCCCTTTCCTTCGCCTGTTCCACCACCAGCATTGCGAACAATATTATATGCTTCTATATAACTGAATATAGTATATATAAGCTGCCCAACTGTATCTGAAACAATAAATGTACACACAAGCTGATTAGTGCATCCTGGCCCACAGTGGGTCCTTGTGGTTCGTTGATAACACCGAACATTGTCACAACATCCTTATACTGAGGCTGAGATATGAATTCAGCGAGAACACGGATGATGTCGAGGGAACGTTGAGCATTTGCATAGCCCATGGGCCCGTTGAGGACACCGACAGTACCCAGTTTGCCTGAATGATTCCAGCCATTTTGGCTTCCTGGAAGAGCATGCAGGTCGAGGTTTATTCTGATACCGTATTTACGGGCCCACTTGATTGCTTTCAAGAAGTACCTGAAGCCAGGTGTTGTAAATGAACTTCAATCAAATCATAGTGTCGGACTTACGGCCAAGAGGTGTGAGCTAGGAAAGGCTCCCCTTCTCTCGTTTCTATCGCCCAATATCCGAGCGGAATTCTGACGTAATTAAGACCAGCACCAGCAACTTCAGCAAAATCTCGCTCGGTCTATGGGCGCATGAGGTGCCATTGATACTTTGGGTGGGCTGTTACTCAACGATAAATGTTTTATAGTGGTCTTCAAGTTGACTGATACCACCATTGGCAGTATCTACACGCATGCTCTGGCTCAATGTCCATTCGTCAACCGCAGTGGTTGTAGATCCGTGGTACTTCTCGTAAAGACCAGGGACACTATCAGCAACTGTTTGAGTCAGATAATACGTCTTGAACTGTCAATGACTCACATGAACTGGGATTGTGGATTCAACGAGTGTTCAGCGAAGGAAAAGATCCAAACGAATGAATACACACAGGTTCAGACACAAGCCAACCTCCAAAATTGACCCTACGTAGAAACTATCAGCAGATAACGACAAAATAGGTACAATAGTGTATGCACCCCCTGATAGTGTCAGTACCGTAGTTGAAGGTTTCATTGAGGGCGGGTGACCAGGATTGAGCGCGAGCGCCATTATTGAATGGATCCTCTTCGTCATAATACCAGTACCCGCCGAAAGAATTTCTATAGGTAAATTTGGTTCCATCTTCCATTGTAATTTCGGAACCGTCTCCACCAGTCACGATGCGGCTCTGTGGTGTGCTTGGGTTGCTCGTGGAAGTGGGTTTGCTACTCTTGCTAACACTACTACTCGCCGAGTCTGTTTGGAGTGATCTGGGTCGAATGACAGAAAAATAAAGAGGGACAACGATAATGATGACAAGGAGGATGAGTGCAGCAAGAATTATAAGGATGATAGTTTTTCTCCGGGATTTGGTTGCCGGAGCGGCATAAGCAGCCCGCTTCTCTTCAAGCACTCTAGATTGTCCGACGGGTGACATGGGCATTCCGTCTTGAATGGTGCCATAGTAGCTCCCACGCGGATCGTCACGATATGCTTGGGCGTTTGGTTCGTTGAGCGCGTACACAGACGAGTTGTATTCGGACGGCTGGCTGATCCCGGTATGATAGGAAGATGGAAAAGATTCGCGAGGGCGAGGCTGGTGATCGTTGTAAAGAGTAGCGCCTAGGAAGCGAGGGGTTGCTGTCCCGGCAGGAACGACAGGGTCAAGACTCCCAATGTCAGTTGGTTGCATTTCTGGAGTGTGGAAGGCAGAAGGATTGAGATCTGGTGAGGGAGGGGCATTATAAAGGGTAGTGGTAGGCTGGTCGTCGCTTGTCAGTGGCAGCGGGTCATAGTGTGCATCCCGGAGTGGATCGCTGGTCATCGTCCCCAATCAACGAGGACTGTCACACTCTGTTACTGACCTTATGAAAAACATCATCAATCAATCAATTCAGGCCCGGGCCTGTTGCACAAAACACATGTCTTTACTAATTGTTTTATTAATAGTTCAGCTCGTGGCTAGCTCTGACCATCCTGTTGTGTATTCTGTTGTTGTTGTTGTTGTTGCTGTTGCTGCTATAGTTGCTAAATGTCAGCACAAAATCAGAAACATGAGAAAGATAATTGACCATGAAACGCAAAACATTTAGCTGCTCTGGGGTGAGACCTGATATCGCACCATAGTAGTTCAGGTTGGTCGTTGGCCTGGCCAATACATTTCCAGCCACCTGAACCCCCATCTGATTCTGTCCAGGCTGACCTTGATCTACCGTTATTCGAGGAGAGTTGACGTTGGTTGGTGTTGCTGATTTGCGTGGCGGCGTCACATTCGCAGAGGGCGAGGATGTCGAATCACGACTGATGAACGACGCCGTCAGGGTACCATTGAGTCCACTCGAATTACCATTCAACGACGGGACCAGCATTTGCCCTTGCTGTCCTACTTGATGTCCAGCTATTTGTCCAGCCTGGCGGGGTTGACTTCCGGGTCGTACTTGTTGTTGAAGCTGGAGGATTTGCTGAGCGGTCAGGCGTGGTGCCCCTGGAGCAACGTTGGGTGAGTTGATCCGCGATATATTCACTTGTCCTCGAAAATTACCCAACGCCTGATTGGTTAGCAACGTGTTTGGAGAACGTTGAGCAATATTTGTCACTTGTGCAACTTGAAGCCCCTGTTGCGTCATTGATGATGCCGGGACTACTTGAGTTGATGCCTGCGTTGATTGTGATGTCTGTTGGCTACCCTGCTGGGGTTGTGTCTGTGCCTGTGTTTGACTCAAAGTTCCAGGTTGCTGTGGCTGCGGAGCTTGTTGAGTGGATTGCTGTTGCTGGAGGAGTTGCTGAAATTGTAGAGCATGTTGTACCTGTAAGATATTAGCGTATCCAATTTTATAAGACAAATTACTGACAGGCGTCAAGCGTGCCTGCAATTGTGCAGCTCGGGTGACTTCTTCCTGCCTCTTGCGTAATTGTATTTCATGAGTGGTTTTGGCATCTTTCTCTGTTTTCATTCTACTTAGTTCGGCGGGCGAAAGATAACGCATGTTATTGTAAGGTATGTGCGTTTCGTGGACAACCGATGGTTTCCGTTGCGTATCTGCCACGTTTTGGATCAGTGTCATTTTTCAGTTATCGGCTCACTTAGACATACTAAGCATCTTCTGCTGATATTCTGCCTTTTTCTTGGCAGACTTCCGCATTGTCTCTTGCAATAAAATATGTCTACGACGTTTCTTCGACTCACTGCCGCCAGGGGAATCCAAAATAGGGCTTGTCACCATACCTGAGACCAGTCTCTTGACACCCCTAGTGGTCATTGGTGACGTTGATACAATAGCATTTTCTTCCAGCACAGAAGGCTGTTGCACAGAAGGTTGTTGTATTGAAACTTGATGTACAGAGGGCTGCTGAGGCGGGACTTCTGGCTGTCTTCGGGTTTCGGCTGCCCACTTCTCTCTCCATCGTTCGAAACAATCTCTGGCTGTCCTTTTATCTGTTGGTGTGGTTGTCCGCGCCGCGTTGAAATTCTCTGATATGAGTTGCCAATTATAGGGATATCGATCAATCAGAGTTTTAAGCAATGCATCATCATTGACACTCCATTGATTTTCTGTCGCTCTTCTCCGATCCTTTTCCCGTTCACATGCAGCTGCAAAGAGAAGCTGTTGTTGAGCAAGCATCGCAGAATTGCTCAGCCGGTTATCAAATATCTCTGATCGCATAGTGAGTGAATTTGTTTTTCAATGATAAATTCAACTTTTGTTACCGCTCATGTCTTCCGAGAACCGAACCGGTCCCTCGTGATCCGCGTACACAGGAGTTACATCCAACGATAACCACTGTCCATCTTTCCAGTTCTTGGACGGCTGTAAAGGTCCGATAAGCGTTGGCTTGCTGTACATAAACTCTCCAAGGGAAAAAAGCTTGGCATAGGTTGTGTCCTCTATGCGTTTGTTGGGGTCATCTCGATCCGAGCTTTTTTTCTTTCCTTCAAGAACGGGTGCTGTCGGGGGGGCAACATCCAACATACTAAATGGATGAAGTTCTGGGAAGATAGTGGACAGATCAGCCGGGGGGAGATTGATTGTAATAGGGTCATCATGGTCACTATCCTTCATCTTGCTGGGATGGGTGATATGGAAATCATCCAGATCCAGGAACAGTTTGTCAATCTCGGACTCCATTATGCGTTCTCGTAACGGGGCATAAGCCCGCTTGAAGGAAGCTCTCGTAGAGGTTGCGGGGGTATCACTATCTGCATTGCTAGAGCTGGAATTCGAGCTTGTTTGGACTGCTAGTATAGGATCATTGGAGGAGGATTTGAGTCCAATCAAAACATTTTTCTCCTCAGAGTCGACCATTTGCCGATCCATGGAGTGACCCTTCGTCTGAGTATCTATCTGCGCACTTTCATCACGGCGCAGCACAGACATATCTTCACATTCCTCGGTCTTAGGCTTGATAATTGATTCTTGATCTTCATGTACTTCGTCTTGAGATGGAATTTCTAGAGCATCTTGCAATTGCGCAAGAGGCTGTAATGCATCAACAACATCCTGTTGATCATCATCCTCTTCTTCATCCGAACCATAGTCAACACCAAGCAAAACATTTGACCTCTCCCCTGGAGATTGATGATCCTGCAAGACTGGCGTTTCTAAATGCATGGGTTCATCGTCCTGCTGAACATCCTGCAGTGCCTCTGACCTGAGGCGTGCTGGATTCCATAACGCACATATCCCCTGTTTCACTCGTTCCTCGAGGGAACCGGCAGCATGCCACTCTGTAACGGCTATAGCTAGATTGTAAGCCAAAGCTATCTTCCACCGCCGTTCCTCCCGAAAATCAATTCGCATCCATTTCTGTATGTGTACAATTCTATATCAACCGACAAGCTTTGAACCACGACTCACCATCTCATCCATAAGGTAATCCCAGTGACTTTTTACTAGACCACCAACGCCCCTTTGCTTTTTAGGTTGCCTGAAACTCCACCGTCCACTGTCTTTCAGAGACTCAATGCGGTCGAAAGTCCTTATGAGCTTGACCTCAGTCATAGCTACCTAAAACAAAATGATCAGTGACGCAAGAGACTAAAAACGCATGTCATACCGCCCACTCCCGCGAACTTAAGCACTTCATCGGTCGTGAAACCCGTTTCCATACAGGGTTTGCATTGAGCGTCGCTACCCATCTTTGAACGCCCATAGGTAGCGACTCTTCTTTCCTAGGGTTCTCCTTTCCGCTATCCTTGTCCTTGTCCTTCTTTTTTATTTTAGTCTTCACTTTCCGATTGAACTCCTGAGGTAATTTTCTCAGCGATGGTAAAGTGTAGTCTAGATTAGATTGATGTCGGTGGATGATAGGAGAACTAGATGATTTCTGTTGCCCGGGGCCGACGAATGGACTTTCGTCAAAGGTGAAGGAAGTCGCATCTGTTGAAGTGCTTGGAGCCAGAATAATGACGGGAGGCCGGGGTGTAGGGGTTGTTTGTATTGGAGAGGACGGCCCGAGATGTATGAAGGGAATGGAAGACTTAATGGGTCCAATGGATGAGGGTGAGGTTACTGATTGGAAGGGGGAAGGTGATACAGGCTTATCGACCATCTGGTTAATGTTTCCCTCTGAATCAATGCTGGAGACGACATCCATGTCTTCCATGTGCACATCAACATCTTCAAGGGCAGCCTCAGAATTCTGGGCGACGTCTGGAGATTCAACATCCGAAGATGCGCCAGGCATTACCATTCCTAGTTGCAGGATTTCTCGGTCGCCTCTAAATGATGTGTCTACTTTCATGGCATCTTCATCATCTTCAGATGATTGGACATCTTCTCTCACACTCTCAGTCTCTCTTGGAGATTGCGAGTCGAGTGCTCTGATAGAATCAGGATGATGCTCCTCCTGCTTCTACCCAGAGAACTGTCATTTGAGATCTTTGTGACTGAGATCTTTTGACGAGCACTTACTCGGTTATCGGACAGCGGAGAGCCTGGTTCATCCTGACAGAGATCTACATCTATTTTCTGATCTGGGGATGTATGATGATGTGTAGAAGGCGACAATGTACCAAAATCAATTGATACAGAAGGTAATGAGGGACTATGAGGAGATTTCGTGCAGCTTTTGACGCGACTCCGACTCCCCGTAGTAGGACATGCATCAGAACTACCGGCACTTGAAGGAGATGGAGACGGGGCTGGAAATATGATGGGCTGGAATTGATTCTCCAAAAAATCGTCCTCATTCAAATGGATTATACTCCCATCATCCGGACTTCAGATATTAACTGATATGTCAAGCAGAATGAAAATTTGGCATACTTTTTGATAATGTCAAAACGCTGTAAAAACCGCTGCCAGTTTTGATCATCTTCCTTTCCCAAAGTCAGAATTGAGCCAACATCGTTGCGCCTCAAAACCATATGATATATTTGATGAAGTAATTCATTGCGTCGCACTGAGATAGCTCTACAAAATTCCAAGCGCAATTAGATGAAATTAGACACTGAGACATGAATACCTACTCCAACTGTATTAGACGTTGTTCTACCAGTTCTTGGGTAGAGGAGAGGGACATGGGTTTTTCTATTAATTGTTTGTACATGCTTGTTTGTGCTTCTTGTTCTGGCCACCGGAATGTTCCGCAAAGACATTAACGATAATAAAATACTATGTTCCATAGTCGCACCAATCACCAAGGTACAACCCTCAAGACCAATAAGTGGAGTGCCTCGGCATGCATAAACGGTCGATGAAGCATTCATGAATTGTAGCTTATGAGAATGCAGCTTGACCCTGCTGGAGTGACTGGAAAATACCATGTCAATGATAGTATGTAGAGGAAAGGTCTTTTTTTAATTCAACAATTTATAACGCGGTGTACACACAGTCCGCGGTAGCCTACTGACTACAGGGGCCTAACCCTCTAATAAATATAAAAAAAGAGACCAGCAAGCAAAAAGGAAATGATGAAGAGATCAAAAGTTATATATGAGATAGCAAGAGCATACTTCGAAGTGAGCAGGAGAGATCCTGTAAGTATGTGCTGACGCTCCGAGTGGGAGAGGAAGCTGGGGGTTCACATCGTCGTTAGCGGACTTTGGGGAGTCATGGGGGTTCTCTGGGTGGTGTGAAAGCGAATGCAGTGGGATTTCATGTAAGAAACTTGATAAAATCACCTAGGCATGGGCGAGGCAGTGTGACATGTTTGGGCATCCTGTTGCTGTGGCTTTGGCGATGGCGAGACGGATTGCAAAAAGCTTGGCATCCATTGAGATTACTTGCCTAGCAGGGGCTTTGATTGATGCGGTTTGGAACCCTCTCACCCAACGTGCCGCTACTGCGACAGCTTGCCATTGGTCGGTGGATGGGAGGAAAGAGGGTCATTGTCGAGTGAAGAGCATCATACCAAATATCAATAGGTCCAAATTTTTGCTCGATATACATTGTTTCCGCATACATTGCTCTGGCATATGCACAATCATGGATGCGCCGCACTGAATAGCGTCGACGTACAATGGCTGGCGCTGAAGGCTGTATACAGGATACATGAATTGATAGTAGATTGTGCCAAAGTAGTAGATTTTCTGTCCCTTAGTCTGTCATGTCTCGTGTTCCACGACCCAGTCATGAGCCAAAAGTGTTCTATCATGAGATGCAAACTGCAAGTAGGATAGAGAGCGGCTTGAAGGCGTTTTGGGGAGCTGACTTGGAAGAGGAAATAGTCCTATAGATGCTCGATGATCCGCCCAGCGGCCAGATATAAGAATGAAAGAAGGAGGTTGTTGAAGAAAAGTCACATATAGCAGCGAGAGAGCAGCAATAATAGATATGAGGCTGCTGAATAGAAGGATAGTCGAGACAGGGATCACAATCCTGCGCATAGTGTATTGATAAGTCGTGACTTTTGTTAAAGCAGTGCCCATATGCTAGGTAGGCTACACCTAAGAATACCCTCTCATCAACCTGACTATCCCAAATCACCATCCCTGCCTGCAGTCAAAGCCCTCATTTGGCTTGCAGTAGGAGTGCCAATGAATGCCACCTGCAGCAGCTTCCAGCTGTCACTTGCCTGTACTACGCACCTCACCGACAGGTGGCAAACCAAGCTAGGCTGGAAAAAAGAAATAAATGAGGGCCTCTGCATGCTCTCAATCCACTGTTCCATTCCTTCCATTCTCTCCCCTATTCCCCCACCCTCCCGCGCTCAATCCTTTCTTGGGATATCATATCACCACCGACAAACAACTGTCAAAGTCACAAGGTTTGCTGTCAAGTGATCTGTCAAATTAACCGGCTATACCGGTTATATGCGTAACACTTGTCACACTGACCTTTTCAAAAAAAAAATTAACAATTTACACACTAACCTGATTCTCGACACTGCCCACCTATATCATGGATCCTGATAACCCTCACACATATCCACCTGGATACCCTCCCATTGACCCACAGTATCTTCAGCACATTGAAAATCTTTTCCAGTCTCATGTAGCATGGAGGAGACTTTTAAGAGTCAGCTTGATGCAGAAAGGCTTGGATGGTTGAAACAACAACAGGAAAGTACTTCACAAGAGGCAGTCCTTTAAGTTAGTATATAATTAAGAGACTA